>OGQQ01002113.1_pt1 | contig 13577 bp, 11 predicted proteins | sample 1553281 | NCBI WGS metagenome assembly OGQQ01 (sample SAMEA2579937, study PRJEB22360) | human gut metagenome | biome: human gut; feature: human-associated habitat; material: faeces | place: Denmark | collected 2008/2010 | reverse complement strand
CAAGGCTCCCTCCGAGAGGGAGCTGGCACGGCGAAGCCGTGACTGAGGGAGTTCTGTGCAACAGCCTCTTTTTCGTATTCAGAAGTTACAGCATCTCGTGGACGGTCTTGCAGATGGTGGCTGCATCGAGACCGTACAGCTTCAGCAGATCCCACGCAGGGCCGGAGCAGCCGAACTTGTCCTGCACGCCGATGCGGCGGACGGGGGTGGGCTGCTTCTCGCTGAGCAGGGCGCAGACGGCCTCACCCAGACCGCCGATGACGCTGTGCTCCTCGGCGGTGATGACCTTGCCGCATTCCTTGGCAGCCTTGAGGATGATCTCCTCGTCCAAGGGCTTGATGGTGTGGATGTTGATGACGCGGGCGTGGATGCCCTCGGCGGCCAGTTGTTCGGCGGCCAGACGGGCTTCGTTGACCATCAGGCCGGTGGCGATGATGGCGATATCGTCGCCCTCGGTGAGTTGCTCGCCCTTGCCGATCTCAAAGTGGTAGTTGGCTTCGTCGTGGAAAACGGGAACCGCCAGACGGCCAAACCGCAGATAGACCGGGCCCTGCATCGCGTAAGCGGCGCGGACCGCAGCGCGGGCCTCCACGTCATCGGCGGGGCAGATGACGGTCATGCCGGGGATACTGCGCATCAGCGCGAAGTCCTCGCAGCACTGGTGGGAAGCGCCGTCCTCGCCGACGGAGATGCCGCCGTGGGTCGCACCGATCTTGACGTTCAGGTGGGGGTAGGCGATGGAGTTGCGGATCTGCTCAAAGGCACGGCCCGCAGCAAACATGGCAAAGCTGGAAACGAAGGGGGTAAAGCCCATGGTGGACAGGCCGGCGGCCACGCCCATCATATTGCCCTCGGCAATGCCGCAGTCAAAGTGGCGGTCCGGGTAAGCCTTGCGGAACATGCCGGTCTTGGTGGCGGCTGCAAGGTCTGCATCCAGCACCACGATGTCGTCGTGACCCTCGGCGGCCAGTTCCTTCAGCGTGTTGCCGTAGCTGTCACGGGTTGCGATCTTCTTCACATCTGCCATCTTACTTGTCCTCCTCTTCCAGCGCGGCGTAGGCTGCGTTCAGTTCCTTCATGGCGATCTCATATTCCTCGTCATTGGGGCCCTTGCCGTGCCAGTCAACGGCGTTCTCCATAAAGGAAACGCCCTTGCCCTTGAGGGTATCCATCACGATGCAGGTGGGCTTTTCGGTCTCTGCGTGGAAGGCCTTGATGGCGGCTTCGATCTGGTCGTAGTCGTGGCCGTTGATGGTGATGACGTTGAAGTTGAACGCCTTCAGCTTTTCCTCCAGCGGTGCGCTGTTCATGACCGTCTCGGTGGTGCCGTCGATCTGCAGGTGGTTGCGGTCAAGGAAGACGCAGAGGTTCGACAGGCCGTAGTGGGCGGCGAACATGAAAGCCTCCCAGCACTCGCCCTCTTCCACCTCGCCGTCGCCGACGATGGCGTAAACGCTCAGGCCCTTGCCCGCGTGCTTGGCGCCCAGCGCCATACCGGCGGCGGCGCTGATGCCCTGACCCAGACTGCCGGTGGACATATCCACGCCCGGCACGCTGTTCATGTTGGGGTGGCCCTGCAGATAGCTGCCGATCTTGCGCAGGGTCTTGAGGTCCTCCACCGGGAAGAAGCCGCGCTCAGCCAGCGCTGCGTACAGGCCGGGGGCTGCGTGGCCCTTGGAGAGCACCAGACGGTCCCGATCCGGAGCCTTCGGAGCCTTCGGATCGACGTTCATCTCCACGAAATAGAGGTAGGACAGCACTTCCGCGATATCCAGACTGCCGCCCGGATGGCCGCACTTGGCGCTGTGAGTGCCCTCGATCACGCCCATGCGGATGTGACAGGCGTGCTTTGCTAGGGTGAGTTTTTCTGCATTTGTCATGATGGTCCTCCCGTATGAACCTCAGCGTTTGCATCGGAGTGTGTGCGCAGGGAGGCCGTTGCGTCTCGATGCGCTATTTTTCAATTCTATATTATCTATTCTGTGCAAAAACGTCAAGGTTCTTTCGTGAAAATGTACATCACTTGGCAAAACCGCTCTCAAATTCGCCGGTTTTTGTGGAAATTGCAAACGTGCTCTTTCTTTACTGGTTTTTCTTTGCAAAAAAATGCTTGCATGTTATAATAAGGAGAGTGTTTTTCACAACTGCGAAATCTTTTTGCTTCATATTTTGGAGGAATTCATGACATCAACGATCACACCCGCGAAGCAGCGTGTTCAAAAAGCTGCTTCGTTTCTTCTAGCGCTCTACTCTTTTTTGTTCTTTCTGATGCACTTCATCCGTATCTTCGACAACTCGTTCTGGGGTGATGAGGGCTTCACCATTCGGTTGGCTAAAATGGGCTTTGTGGACATGGTCAGTGCCACAGCCAAGGATGTTCATCCGCCGCTATATTACTTTTTCACACAGATCCTGTGCCACATTTTCGGCTTTCATGGTTACACCTACCATCTCACTGCGGTCATTCCTTACGGGTTGATCCTTGTATTGTGCTGTACCGTTGTCCGTAAATGGTTCGGCGTCCTCCCGGCCGCAGTTGTCGTTACGCTTTCTTCTCTGACAGACGCAGCTTTGATCTACAATGTAGAAGCCCGCATGTATTCGCTGGCAGCTCTGTTTGTATTTACCGCTTACCTTGCCTTCTACCAAATTTACCAAAAAAATCGTCTGATGGACTGGTTCATTTTTGGTTTTGCTTCTCTTTGTGCAGCTTATACGCATTATTATGCGTTGATCTCCGTCGCCTTTTTCTATCTGATGCTGCTGCCGCTGCTGCGTCGGGGGAAAGAATACACCAAGCGAATCCTTCTCCTCTATGGACTCACCGTTCTCTCTTATATTTTCTGGCTCTATGTCCTGCTAAAAACGTTCAAACGGACAAATGGCAGCTGGTGGATGACCTCCATCGCTACTTTCTCGGAATGTTTTGATTTCGTTTGGGGGTACAAGTGGCTTTCTGTTTTTGCTTTTGTACTTTTTGTTGCAGTCACTGTATTGGCCCTCAAGTACCTTTTTCAGACGCATACGCTTTCCAATGAGGCCCTTTTATTTTTTGCCGGTTTTCTCTCCATTCTCGGCACCATATTCATCGGCCTTGTTGTTTCGCACCTGTTCAGTCCGCTCATCATTCCCCGGTATCTTTTCCCTCTGGCACACGTTTCTTATTTGATGCTCAGCCTTATTATTGCGCGTTTCCCGTATAAAGAGCTGATTGCCAGCGCACTCATCTGCCTCCTTTTGGTTCTGGGGATTCCAACCTATCAAACGACTTATCAGCACGAAAAAGAAGTCGAGCAGGGAACCAAAATTTGCACCGAATTTTTCACTTCCGGCGAAGACTCCATCATTTATACCAATGATTCCGGCTGGAACTTCGAATTTAATGCAGTCAATCTTTTTCCTGAAGTTCCCTATATCGATAACAACAACTCCCTCGACTCTCTCGATCATTCCCACAAAAACACTTGGGTTTTCTGGTCCGGTCCATTATCGACTGAACAGCAAGAGCAAATTTTCAGCGCTGGCTTTTCCGTTCAGGAAGTTTTCTCCGGCTACGCCTTCCATGATCTTTTTACCGGAAAATTTTTCACGGATCCTGTCAACGCAACTTATTATCTGTACAAGCTGGAGGCCCTCTCATGATTTCTATCATCGTACCCTGCTATAACGAGCAGGAATCCCTGCCGCTGTTCCACAAAGAGGCCACTCGTGTTTTGCAGGGCATCGGGCAGGACTACGAAATTTTGTTCATCAACGACGGTTCCAAAGACAACACTTTGACCGAAATGCGTGGGCTGGCCGAGCAGGATCCCCATGTGGTGTACTACTCTTTCTCCCGCAATTTCGGAAAAGAAGCGGCCATGTATGCTGGATTCTGCAACGCAAGAGGCGATTATGTTGCGGTCATGGACGCCGATTTGCAGGACCCGCCGTCTTTGCTTCCAAAAATGCTGGAACTGCTGGAAAGCGGAGATTATGACAGCGTTGCTACCCGGCGCGTAACACGCTCCGGCGAGCCTCCTATCCGCAGTTGGTTTGCCCGCCGGTTTTATCAGCTGATCAACCATATTTCCGACGCCGACATCGTGGATGGTGCGCGCGACTTCCGGCTGATGCGCAGAAGCATGGTGGATGCGATCCTTTCCATGAGCGAGTACAATCGCTTTTCCAAGGGGATCTTCGGCTGGGTCGGTTTCCGTACCTATTGGCTCCCTTATGAAAATATCGAGCGTGTTGCCGGGCAGACCAAGTGGAATTTCTGGAAGCTTTGTAAATATGCCATCGACGGCATCATCGACTTTTCACAGGCACCACTCAGCGTGGCCTCGTGGTGCGGCATCGGTATGACCCTGTGCTCCATTCTCGCGATCCTATTTATCATTGTGCGGCGGCTTGCCTTCGGCGATCCTGTTGCCGGATGGGCCTCTACGATCTGTGTTATCATCCTGATCGGCGGATTGCAGTTGTTTTTCCTCGGCATCATCGGTCAATACATCGCAAAAATTTATCTGGAAACCAAACACCGCCCGCATTTCATCATTGAGGAGTCCAACCGCACCGATGCAACTCTGATCCGCTGAGGCTTGACATCCCCCTTACCATCTGCTATAATTTTCACAATTCCGGCAGGAAGCCGGGCAGAGGGGCTGAAGCCCATTTTTTCCATCGCATTTTTTGAAACAGACACCATGAAGGGGTCTGCCTTTGGCGTACCATGCCAAGGGCGGGCCTCTTTTTTGTTGTGTTCTGTCACCAGAAGGAGGAACCATTGATGAAGACCAAACCCAACTCTCCCGCACGGAACATCGTGCTGGCCGCGCTGTTTCTGGCGCTGGCCTTTGTCCTGCCCATGATCACCGGCCATGTGCCCCAGATCGGCAACATGCTCTGCCCCATGCACTTCCCGGTGCTGCTGGCGGGCTTTGTGCTGGGCGGGCCGTGGGGCCTTGTCCTCGGCTTTATCGCGCCGCTGCTCCGCTCGGTGCTGTTCGGGATGCCCCCTCTGTACCCCATCGCCATCTCCATGGCCTTTGAGCTGGCCACCTACGGCGCCGTCAGCGGCTGGATGTACAAAAAGGTCCAGCACACTCTGCCCATGATGTATGCCGCCCTCGCCACCGCCATGGTGGCGGGCCGCCTTGTCTGGGGCGCAGTGCGGTTCGTGCTGGCGGGCCTGTCCGGCTCGGCCTTCCCCTTCTCGGCCTTCCTGTCCGGTGCGCTGCTCACCGCCGTGCCCGGCATCATCGCCCAGCTCATCCTCATCCCGCTCATCCTGACTGCTTTGCAGAAGGCAAAGTTCATGGACTGAGCCGTTTTCCCCGAAATAAAAAAGGGGCCGCCGCAAGTTTTCGCTTGCAGCGGCTCCTTTTTTCTATCATCAAAGCGATTTGCTTTTTATTTGCTCAGAAAAATCCGTTCCACTTTCCCACAGGAACTGGGATTTTTTCATTAGCCAGCGTAGAAATCGACACCAGCGTTGACAGAGCAAACCTCAGCGACGATCTTCGCGATCTTCTTCAGAATCTTCATAATTTTTATCTCCTTCCCTCTTGGGATGTCCATATTATGCCATCCATTTATGAAGAAGAAGCAAATAGATTATGAATATTTTATGAATTCAGCGTTATATTTTTGACGTTCTCGCGTCGATTGTTCAGCTCGCACAAAAGGTTTTTCCTCGTCAGCAAAGTTCTTGTATACATGAACAAGTACATGGGCATTCCATTATTCTGAGGACGAATCGCCTTCCTGTCCGGTCTTTTTCGCAAAAAGGGCTCCCGCAAAATCGCCTTTTGCGGAAGCCCCAATGGTTCAATCTTCGGTTTACTTTTTACCACCCAAGAACTCCGGCAGGGGCTTGCCCTCCTTGAGCCACTGGTGATACTCGGCGGTGGCGGCGAACTCCACGTCGCCGGCGGAGTTCAGGGCCGTTTCCACAGAGTCCTGCACCACGCCGATGATGAAGCCGACGCCAACGACCTGCATTGCGATATCATTGGAGATACCGAACAGGGAACAGGCCATGGGGATCAGCAGCAGGGAGCCGCCCGCCACACCCGAAGCACCGCATGCGCCCAGCGCCGACATGACCGACAGCAGGATGGCGGCGGGCAGGGAGACCTGCAAGCCCAGCGTGTTGGCTGCGGCCAGCGTCATGATGGTGATGGTGATGGCCGCGCCGTCCATATTGATGGTCGCGCCCAGCGGGATGGAGACGGAGTACATATCCTTATCCAGCCCCAGCTTTTCGCACAGGGTCATATTCACGGGGATATTCGCCGCCGAACTGCGGGTGAAGAAGGCGGTCAGGCCGGACTCCTTCAGGCAGCGGAACACCAGCGGATAGGGGTTGCAGTGCAGATAGATGAAGATGATCAGCGGGGAGACGATCAGCGCCATGAACAGCATGGTACCGACAAGCAGTGCCAGCAGTCTGCCGTACTGGGTGAAGATGGACAGACCGTTGCTGACCACATTGGTATAGACCAGACCCATGATGCCGAAGGGCGCCAGATTGATGATCCAGCGTACGATCTGGGACACCGCGTCCGCCGTGTTGGCAAGGAAGACTTTGGTGCCCTCCGCACCGTACTTCTTCATAGCCAGACCGAACAGGCACGCCCAGAACAGGATGCCGATGTAGTTGCCGTTGAGCAGCGCGCTCACGGGGTTGGCCACAAAGTTGGTCAGCAGGGTGTTCAGCACCTCACCGAGGCCCTGCGGCACCACTTCCGACTCCGCAGCCTCTGCCAGAACGATGGTCTGGGGGAACAGAAAGCTCGTAATGACCGCAATGGCTGCCGCCAAGAAGGTGGTGAGCATATACAGCCAGATGACGGTGCCGAACCGGCGGTCCAGCTTGGAGGTGCCCTGCGCCAATGCGCTGGCCACGATGACGAAGACCAGAACCGGCGCAATGCCTTTCAGGGCACCCACGAACAGGTTGCCGAATTCTTCCAGCCAGCCCGCACCGGGGACCAGAACCGCCAGCACTGCGCCGACGATGAGGCCCACCAAGATCCGCAGGATCAGGCTGGTGGCATTGTACTTTGCCACGATTGCCTTCAGCGTTTTCATATCAAAACACTCCTCTACCTAAGTTGTGCGCCCACTGCGCACATATTTTCCTATCCCTCTACACGGAACATGTAGATTATAGCCCTTATCCTTCAAGAAGTCAACGACTTTAGCCGATTTTTCTGGCTTTTCATCTAACAATAGGGAAGCACGAAGATGTTTCGCTGTCCGTATACAAAATACAATTTACAAAAAAGAACTGTGGTATGTCAAGAAGAAGGCCCTGTCCAAAAAATCGGGCGGTGCGCCATACGGCGCAGACGCTTTTCCGATTTTTCGGCAGGGCCGATTTATAGTGGGCCAGATCAGGCCAGATAGTTCACTTTACCGGGCACGAATCCCTCAATGCCCATACCGGGGGCATCGGAGACGGTGATGTTCTTTTCGTTGAAAACGGCACCGCCGAGGATGTGGTCCTCGCTGCACAGCACCGGGCCGTCGAGGTCGATCTTGGTGATGATCTTCTTGGCGCACGCCAGCTCCACGGCGGCGTTGACCGAGACCTTCGCTTCCAGCATACAGCCGATCATGCACTGGACGCCGTAGACCTCCGCCGCCGCCGCGATGCGCAGGGCGTTGGTGATGCCGCCGCACTTCATCAGCTTGATGTTCACGAGGTCGGCCGCGCCGGTCTGCATGATCTTGAGGGCATCCGCCGGGCTGAACACGCTCTCGTCTGCCAGAACGGGGACGTCGGCGTGGCGGGTGACGTACTGCATCCCCTCAAGGTCGGCGGCGGGGACGGGCTGTTCCACGAACTCGATGTCCAGCCCCTTATCCTGCATCTGGTTCAGGATACGGACGGCCTGTTTCGCGTTCCACGCCTGATTGGCGTCGATGCGGATGCAGACATCCTTTCCCACGGCCTCGCGGACGGCGGCCAGCCGGGCCACATCCAGCTCCGGGTCGATGCCGACCTTGACCTTCAGGCAGTCGTAGCCGCGGGCGATGGCAGTGCGGGCATCCCGCGCCATCTCCTCCGGCGGGTTCACACTGATGGTGATGTCGGTGACGATGTTCTTCCGGGCCCCGCCCAGCATCCGGTAGACGGGGGCGTTGTACTTCTGGCCCAGCAGGTCCCACAGGGCCATATCCACCGCCGCCTTGGCGCTGGTGTTGTGGACGAGGGCCTTCTGCACGGCGGCGGTCAGGTCCTCGAACTCGTCGAGGTCGCGGCCCAGAATCGCCGGGGCGATGTGGTCTTGGATGGCCCCGATGATGGCCCCGGCGGTGTCGCCGGTGATGACGCCGGTAGGAGGTGCTTCGCCGTAGCCCACAGCACCGGTATCGGTGTGGAGCTCCACGATGACATCTTCGACGCTGTTCACCGTGCGCAGCGCCGTCTTGAACGGCACCCGCAGCGGGGTGGAAATGCGGCCCAGCCGCACCTGCGTGATCTTCATAGTCCCGTCCTCCTTCTTATTCCAGCGGCAGGTTTGCCAGCTTGACAATGGCGTTTGCAATGATCTGGGCGTTCTGCACCAGACGTTCCAGATCGATGCATTCATCGGGCTGATGCTCTGTGACCGGGTCGCCCGCGAACAGGGGGCCAAAGGCCACCACATTGGGCAGCATCTTGGCGTAGGTGCCGCCGCCGATGCACTTGGGCGGGGCATTGTCGCCGGTGGCATCCCGGTAAACCTCCAGCAGGGCGCTGACCAGCGGGGTCTCGGCAGGGTAGTAGAGCTTTTCCTTGTGCACCTGCCCATCCAGCGCCCAGCCTGCGGCCTCAAAGGCGGCCTGCACAGCGGGCTGGCAGTCCGCCCGTTCCATGGTCACGGGATAGCGGTAGTTCAGCTTGACCCACAGATGCTGCGCGTCGCCCTCGATCAGCCCCCAGTTGCAGCTCATGGGGCCGGAGAGCGCATCCTCCAGCCGGTGGCCCAGCAGGCGCTCGCCGTAGGGGTCGGTGCCCAGCTTCTCGGCCAGAAAATGCACGGCCTGTTTTGCATCCCCCTCCAGCGGCAGCCGGTCGAGGTAGCACACCAGCCGCCCGATGGCGTTTTCGCCCTGCTCCGGGTGGCTGCCATGGGCCGAAACGCCCACCGCTTCCACCTGATAGCCGCCGGGGATGGCCGTCACGGTGATGTGCTCCGCCTCCGGCAGGGCGGCCCCCGCCGGGGCGGTCAGCACAGCGCAGGCGTAGTCCGGCACCACATTGCCGGCCACGCCGCCCTGCACCCTGCTCAGCTGCCAGGCCCCGGTCTGGTGCAGCTGAACGGCATAGCTCTCGTTCAGGATGCCCTTTTCGCCGTTGATGAGCGGATATTCGCCGTCCGGGGTGAAGCCCAGCACCGGGATCTCCCCGCCGTGGGCCTTGTAGTACAGCACGTCCCGGTCGTTGGTCTCCTCGTTCAGGCCGAACAGCAGCCGGACACGGCGGTTGAGCGGAATGCCCAGATCCCGGATGGCCTTCAGCGCGAACAGGCTGGCCACCACCGGGCCTTTGTCATCAATGGCTCCCCGGCCATACAGCCTGCCGCCCTCGATCTCGGCGGCGTAGGGCGGGTGGTGCCAGCCCTCGCCCTCGGGCACCACGTCCAGATGCCCCAGCACCGCCACCATCTCGTCCCCGGTGCCGATCTCGCACCAGCCGATGTACCGATCCATGTCGGTGGTCTCAAAGCCCAGCTCATGGCAGAGGGCCAGCGCCTCGGCAAAGCAGGCATCCACCTCCTCGCCAAAGGGCTTGCCCGGCAGCGGGTCAGCCTCCACACTGCGCCTGCGCACCAGCCGCTGGAGCGCCGCCACCATCTGGGGCCGCAGCGCCGCCACGGCCTCGTTCAGTTTTTTGTCCATATGTTCCACCCCTTTTGTGATTCATTTCACAGCTTGTATTATAGAACGATTGCCCCCGCTCCACAAGCCCCCAGTTCCACGAAAAAACGCCCCCGCATACTTCATCAGAAGTATCCGGGAGCGCTCGATCAGCCTGCTGGCGCTGCTTGTCACGGTCGCGAAAGCCGCATTTGATGCTGGCTGGAAGATTTCTCACGAGAAGAGCGATAAAAACAAAGAAGATTGACCGCCACAGTTCCCCAACTCAAACGGTCAATCTTTTTTGATCCACTAGAAACGGGAAGCTGACCAAACATTGCTCGTCAGCACCTTTTCTATTTGTAGTATAGTCAATTTTAAACGATTTGTCAAGGGATATCCACCACTGTCAGACTGCCGTCTGTTTTTTCTTTTTTTTTTTTTTCAATTTTTTTGAAAAAGGGTGAAAGGATTCCGCGCGGCGTGTATTTAAGGAAGTAAGAGCATCCATTTTTGCCGGAGCTCCACTTCCGGCCCAAAGAAAGTGAGGGACCCCCTATGAAGAAACGACTTATCAGCCTTCTGGTGGCGCTGTGCATGGCGGTAACGCTCCTGCCTGTGTCGGCATTGACCGCAGCAGCGGAAGAGGGCAGCAGCAGTGCCAAACTCGAAATCGAACAGGGCGGTTACCCAAAAGGTTCTCATAATGGAAACACCTCCTGTTCCGGCAACGACTGGAGCTATGACAACTCCACAAAAACCTTGACGTTAAGCCCCAGCACCTCAACAAACTATGATTTTTCCAATAAGAGCATTCACACCGGATGGGGCAGTAACACAAACTGCAACATCAGAATCGGTCGATATGCAACCGTAACCGATGGTGTTTTTTTGGGTGCTGTTACAAACAATGGCACAATAATCGGTGGCTTTTTTTACTCTTCGGTGACCAATGAATCGGATGGCATCATTGAAAATGGTCAGTTTGGTGATCGGGCTTCTTCGTGCACCGTTACAAACAATGGCGGCACGATCAACGGCGGCACTTTCAAAGATAAGTCAATCATTAGCGGCACCAGTCCCGTAGCATCAGGTTATACCCTCTCAGCAACAATGCCAACTGGTTTTGATTTTGTTTCGGTCAATGAGTATCGCAATTCATGCTATATCATCCCGAATCAGGCATCCGTTTCTGTTGATATAAGCTATCATTTTGAGCCTGCGATCAATTTCCAAAATCTTCCACCCCTTGATGTAACCATTGATAATGCACCGCCTACGCTTCTTTCCGACTGGTGTGGGAGTGATCCCAAGATTGAGTTCGATGGTCATTACGCTTATAACGTTACCTTTACCGCACCGTCTCCAAATGGCTCAACCGTAACCATCAGCCCACTGACCCGGCTGGTGATCGACGAAAACGGCTACCCCGTTGGCACCAAGGGCGGCACCCAGGATTACAGCGGCAACGGCTGGAAGTTTGAGAATGGCACGCTGACGCTGGAAAGCGGAGATTATTCTTTTTGGGAACAACCAGAAGTCAAATGTCCTGTCATCATTAAAGACGGGGTCACTACAATTGGCGGCATGTTCTTCAAAAAAGTAACAAATTATGGCACTGTAGAAAAGGCTGTTATTAACAACATTTTCGAGAATTACCATACCGTCAAGAATTCGTATTTCCTCAACTCTCTTTCCAGCATAGCAGTCACAAACCATGGCGGTACAATGCTTGACTGCCTATTTGAGAATGCACCTAAAGGTATTGAGTCTCACACCATAACCGAAGTGGAAGGTTATTACATCTCCGCCTCACTAGCTGATATTTCCTTTGAGGTAATGCAAAACAAGTTCTATTTCACTGGTTTTCCCACAGTCCGCGTAAACCTGGTAAAGGATGGCCATGTCAAACCCGTCACTTCCATCAATCAGAAGCTCAATTATGGCGATTTAATAGAAGATTCCAACAGTTCCCCGGTCAGCTACATTTTCACCGTGGAAAACGATAATGAAGATGTTGTGCTGAATCAGGGGACTTATCCCACTCTTAAGATGGCCAGCAATGGTACACCGATTATCGACGGCGCTTATTATAGTACCATCGAGAGTAATATTCCCACCTATTTCGGTGATGGCTGGCATTGCCAGAAAGCGATGGATAGTGTTGGTACACTTTATCTGGAAAAAGGCACTTATGACTTCCGCTCTACCGATCCTGTCAATAAAAACGGTGAACCTCTAAACGCCGTGATATGCAGTATCGTCAATGAAGGCGGCACCATCGAAGATGGTACTTTCAGCAAGCCGATAGTCAATGGTCAACCTGGCAGCACTTCAAGCGAACCCCATGTAATCGAGGGCGGCACATTTGCGGCTGGTCTGCTTTACAACGACGGCGTGATAACCGGCGGTGCATTCAACGGAAAGGACAGCATTCTCCCCATTGGAATCGGGCTGAGTGGAAATTATCGCTCCGTTACCGTAAAAGACGGAACCATCTTGAAGGTAAACGACACGCTTCCTCTTGTTTACAATGAGACCACCTATGATTTGGTGCAGGGCTCCGCATGGGATCTGTATTCCTATGCAGGCACCGTCCTCACCGTAGAATCCAATGTAGATATTACGAATATCAACGGTCAGGAAATCGGCGATGCATTCAGCAGCTACTACCTGAACGGTGAAACCAACAAAAAAGTGGTATGCTTTAAGATGCCCGACAGCGATGTGGAGTTGAACTCGACCAAAATCGTTGATCCCGACCCGAAGCCCGAACCCAAACCCGAGCCCGAAGCCTCCACCTACACCCTGACGGTGAAGGGCGGCACGTTCACTTACAACGGCGGCGAAGCCATGACCAGCGCCAGCGTGCCGGTGGATGCCGAGGTCAAGGTGACGCTGAACCAGAGCGCCGTGCCCGAGGGCATGGTGTTCGACCTGTGGGCCATCAGTGAGGAAAGCCTGCTGGGCAACCCCAATGTGGCCTACAACGCCGAAAGCTTTACCATCCCGGCCAATGCAGTGGAAAAAGGCAAGACCGTTACCGTGGAAGCCCAGTACCGGGATGCCACCATCGAGAGCGAGCCCAGCATTCTGGGCACTGCCGCCATCATCGGCGTGGCCGGTGCAGGCACGGCGGTCATCGTGTGGCAGGGCTACCGCATCGGCATGGAGCTGTACGAGAAGTATTTCCAGCCCACGCCGGAAGAGGATGCGGTGGTCGAACCCACGCTTGAAAGTCAGATGACAGATCCGATTTCCTGAAAGCGGGCTCACCCTCTCAGTCTCGCTTTGCTCGACAGCTCCCCCGAAGGGGGAGCCCTTGGCAAAGAGGGCAGGTTCCGCCTCTTGCAGGAACGTTGTTTTTGTAGTATACTGTGGGCAAGTCAAAAAGAGAGGATGTTTTCCATGAGCAAATCTTTCAGCTTCCCCAATGTGGGCACCTGTTCCAAGCAGACCAACATCGTGCTGAACGATGACCACACCATCGAGTCCGTCGAGGTCATCGGCGGCTGCAACGGCAACCTCAAGGGCATCAGCCGCCTGCTCAAGGGCATGAAGGTTGAGGATGCCATCGCCCGCATGGAGGGTACCACCTGCGGCCCCCGCCCCACCAGCTGCCCCGACCAGATCGCCAAGAACCTGAAAAAGGCTCTGGCAGAACTGTAATCAGAACAGGCGAAACACCGCTCTGTCGTGCATTGCATGGCAGGGCGGTTTTTTGTTGTGTAGCGCGATCTATC
>OGQQ01002109.1_pt1 | contig 13595 bp, 20 predicted proteins | sample 1553281 | NCBI WGS metagenome assembly OGQQ01 (sample SAMEA2579937, study PRJEB22360) | human gut metagenome | biome: human gut; feature: human-associated habitat; material: faeces | place: Denmark | collected 2008/2010 | reverse complement strand
GCAAATGCAAAATCGTTTCTCGCGCAGACTTAGAAGGCGGTGATAACAGTGAAAATTAATACATTTGTAAACGAATTAAGAGGAAAATCTGTAGAAGAATTAAAAGAAGAATTAGTAGCTGCTAAGAAGGAACTGTTTAACCTTCGGTTCCAGAATGCGACAAATCAGTTAGATAACACAAGCAGAATCAAGGAAGTCAGAAAGAATATCGCCAGAATCCAGACGGTGATTACAGAAGCTTCCAAAGCTGAATAGGAGGTTGTACTGTGGAAGAAAGAAATTTGAGGAAAACTCGTACCGGCAAGGTTGTTAGTGACAAAATGGACAAAACAATCGTTGTTGCAGTTGAAGACCACGTGAAGCATCCACTTTATAAGAAAATCGTAAAAAGAACTTATAAGCTGAAAGCTCATGATGAAAATAACGAGTGCAATGTAGGGGATACAGTAAAAGTTATGGAAACAAGACCACTCTCTAAAGATAAGAGATGGAGACTTGTAGAAATCATGGAGAAAGCGAAATAATCTATTTCGCATAAATTTGAAGGAGGTTTACCTGCATGATACAACAAGAAAGCAGACTGAGAGTAGCAGACAACACAGGTGCGAAAGAGTTACTTTGTATCCGTGTTATGGGCGGTTCTACAAGAAGATATGCCAATATCGGCGACATTATCGTTGCGACTGTTAAAGATGCAACACCAGGCGGCGTTGTGAAAAAAGGTGATGTTGTAAAAGCTGTTGTTGTCCGCACTGTAAAAGGTACACGTCGTAAAGACGGTTCCTATATCAGATTTGATGAAAATGCTGCGGTTATTATAAAAGATGATTTGAACCCACGCGGAACACGTATTTTTGGACCAGTAGCTCGTGAGCTTAGAGAGAAACACTTCATGAAGATTGTTTCCCTGGCTCCGGAAGTACTCTAGGAGGTGCCTAAGATGTCAACAATGAAGATTAAAAAAGGCGATACAGTCAAAGTCATCGCCGGCAAAGACAAAGACAAAGAAGGCAAAGTAATTGCTGTAAATAAAAAGGACGGAAAAGTTCTGGTTGAAGGCGTTAACATGCTGACAAAGCACACAAAACCAAGTGCTGCAAATCAGAATGGCGGTATCGTTCATCAGGAAGGACCAATCGACATTTCCAACGTGATGTATGTACACAAGGGAAAAGCTACAAGAATCGGCTTCAAGATGGACGGAGACAAGAAAGTCCGCGTTGCGAAAGCAACAGGCGAAGTAATCGACGATTAATTTAAGGAAGGAGGTCCTTAGACTTGAGCAGACTGAAAGAACAGTATCAGAATGAGATCGTTGACGCAATGATCAAGAAATTTGGATATAAAAATATCATGGAAGTGCCGAAGCTCGATAAAGTTGTCATCAACATGGGCGTTGGCGAAGCAAAAGAAAATGCGAAAGTATTAGAATCAGCTATCGCTGATATGGAAAAGATTGCTGGTCAGAAAGCAGTTGTCACAAGAGCAAAGAACTCCGTGGCAAACTTCAAAATCAGAGAGGGTATGCCGATTGGATGTAAGGTTACTTTAAGAGGCGAGAGAATGTATGAGTTCGTTGACCGCCTGATTAACCTTGCGCTGCCCCGTGTACGTGACTTCAGAGGTGTGAACCCGAATGCGTTCGACGGCAGAGGCAACTACGCTCTCGGAATCAAAGAGCAGCTTATCTTCCCGGAAATCGAGTATGATAAAGTCGATAAAGTAAGAGGTATGGATGTAATTTTCGTTACAACAGCCAAGACAGACGAAGAAGCCCGTGAATTATTGACTCAGTTCAATATGCCATTTACAAAATAAGGGAGGGAGATTCATGGCTAAAACATCAATGAAAATCAAACAGCAGCGCAAAGCTAAATTTTCTACAAGAGAATACAGCCGCTGCAGAATCTGCGGACGTCCGCACGCATATTTAAGAAAATATGGAATTTGCCGTATCTGCTTCCGTGAATTGGCATACAAAGGACAGATTCCAGGAGTAAAGAAAGCCAGCTGGTAGACCGAAAGCAGCTTGGCGAGGTTTTTTCGAGCCTAGCGCGAGGTCGTTCTTGGAGCTTAACGAGGTATTATCGAGTTTAGCGAGAAGAACTTCCTTAAAACCAATGGCACGCACTGAAAGAATAGAAGGAGGATACTTTCACATGAACATGAGTGATCCAATTGCAGATATGCTTACAAGAATCCGTAATGCAAATACTGCTAAACATGATACCGTTGATGTTCCTGCATCCAAGATGAAGACAGCGATTGCTGAGATTCTCTACAATGAAGGATACATTGCAAAATATGATATCGTAGAAGACGGAAATTTCAAGACCATCCATATCACACTGAAATATGGCGCAGATAAGAATGAAAAAGTTATCTCCGGTCTGAAGAGAATTTCCAAACCGGGACTCCGTTTCTATGTAAACAGCGAAGAAATCCCGAAAGTACTCGGTGGACTTGGAGTCGCAATCATCTCTACAAACAAAGGTGTAATCACAGACAAAGAAGCAAGAAAACTCGGCGTAGGCGGAGAAGTACTCTGCTTCGTTTGGTAGACCGAAAGCAACTTGGCGAGGTCTTTTCGAGCCTAGTGCGAGGTCGTTCTTGGAGCTTAACGAGGTATTGTCGAGTTTAGCGAGAAGAACTTCCTTAGGAAAGCAACTTGGCGAGGTATTGTCGAGTTTAGCGAGAAGAACTTATATGGAGCAGACAGAGCTCCGAAAGCAACTGAAAACAGAGTGGGCTAAAGTCCCCATTCCGAAAATTTAAGTTAAGGAGGAAACAGGTATGTCACGTATAGGAAGACTGCCCGTAGCAATTCCCGCAGGTGTGACTGTGGAAGTTGCAGAGAACAATGTAGTGACTGTTAAAGGTCCAAAAGGAACGCTTGTAAAAGAGCTTCCGGTTGAAATGGAAATCAAAGTAGAAGGCGACGAGGTCATTGTTACAAGACCGAGCGACTTAAAGAAAATGAAATCTTTACATGGTCTGACAAGAACACTGGTAAACAATATGGTTATCGGTGTGACAAACGGATATGAAAAGGTTCTGGAAGTAAACGGTGTTGGTTACAGAGCAGCAAAATCTGGAAACAAACTGACATTGAACTTAGGATACTCTCATCCAGTTGAGATGACCGACCCGGAAGGTCTTGAGACTGTTCTGGAAGGTCAGAATAAAATTACGGTAAAAGGTATCGACAAAGAAAAAGTAGGCCAATACGCAGCGGAAATCAGAGACAAGAGAAGACCGGAGCCATATAAGGGCAAAGGTATCAAGTATGCTGATGAAGTAATCAGACGTAAAGTTGGTAAGACTGGTAAGAAATAAATAAGGAGAGTGTGAAAATGGTTAGTAAGAAATCAAGAAGCGAAGTTCGTAGAAAAAAACACATGAAATTACGTAACCGTTTCAGCGGTACTGCTGAGAGACCACGTTTGGCTGTGTTTAGAAGTAATAATCATATGTATGCTCAGATTATTGACGATACAGTTGGAAACACTCTGGTTTCCGCTTCCACTCTTCAGAAAGATGTGAAAGCAGAACTGGAAAAAACCAACAACGTTGAAGCAGCAGCATACCTTGGAACAGTAATTGCAAAAAAAGCAATCGAGAAAGGTATCACTTCTGTTGTATTTGACAGAGGAGGATTTATCTATCACGGAAAAATCAAAGCATTAGCAGACGCAGCAAGAGAAGCTGGTTTGAATTTCTAGAAGGAGGACGGACACATGAAACAGGAACGTATTGATGCTAATCAGTTAGAACTTACCGAAAAAGTAGTATCAATCAAACGTGTTACCAAAGTTGTTAAGGGTGGTCGTAACATGAGATTCACAGCTTTAGTAGTTGTTGGCGACGGAAACGGCCATGTTGGTGCAGGTTTAGGAAAAGCAGCTGAAATTCCGGAAGCAATCCGCAAAGGAAAAGAAGATGCTATGAAGAAACTTATCAAAGTTACTTTAGATGAAAACGACAGTATTACACATGATTATATTGGAAAATTCGGAAGTGCTTCTGTACTTCTGAAAAAAGCTCCGGAAGGTACTGGTGTTATCGCAGGTGGACCGGCTCGTGCCGTAATCGAACTTGCAGGTATCAAGAACATCCGTACAAAATCTCTCGGATCTAACAACAAACAGAACGTAGTACTTGCTACTATCGAAGGTTTAAGTCAGCTGAAAGCTCCAGAAGACGTAGCTAAACTTCGCGGTAAAACTGTAGAAGAGATCTTAGGCTAGGGAGGAGATTACAATGGCAAATTTAAAAATCACATTAGTAAAATCAACAATCGGTGCTGTTCCGAAACACAGAAGAACAGTAGAAGCATTAGGCCTTAAGAAGGTTAATAAGACAGTTGTCCTTCCGGATAACGCTGCAACCAGAGGAATGGTTCAGCAGGTAAGACATCTGGTAAAAGTAGAAGAAGAAGCATAAATCTTAGATAGGAGGTGTCACAATGGACTTATCTAATTTAAGACCGGCTGACGGATCAAAACATAGCGATAATTTCAGAAGAGGTCGTGGACACGGCTCAGGAAATGGTAAGACTGCTGGTAAGGGACACAAAGGTCAGAAAGCTCGTTCTGGAGCTCCGAGACCAGGTTTCGAAGGTGGACAGATGCCATTATACAGACGTATTCCTAAGAGAGGTTTCACTTGCAGAAACTCTAAGGAAATCGTTGGAATCAATGTCAGTGCTCTTGAAGTATTTGACAACGATGCAGTAGTTTCTGTTGAAACTCTGATTGAAGCAGGAATCGTAAAACATGCCAGAGATGGTGTTAAAATTCTTGGAAATGGAGAGTTAACCAAAAAGCTTACTGTTCAGGCAAATGCATTCAGCGCAGGTGCTGTAGAAAAGATTGAAGCTGTTGGTGGAAAAGCAGAGGTGATCTAATGCTACAAACATTCCGTAAAGCATTTCAGATTGAAGACATACGGAGAAAAATATTGTATACCCTTGCAATGCTGTTTGTAGTAAGACTCGGATCTCAGCTTCCGACACCGGGAGTTGATCCGACCTATATTCAGAATTTCTTTGCGAACCAGACCGGTGATTCGTTTAACTTTTTTAACGCTTTCACCGGCGGTTCGTTTGAGACGATGTCCATCTTTGCATTGAGTATTACCCCGTATATCACATCTTCCATTATCATCCAGCTTCTTACAATTGCAATTCCAAAGCTTGAGGAAATGCAGAAAGAAGGGGAAGATGGAAGAAAGAAGCTTACCGCATTAACTCGTTATGTGACAGTTGTGCTTGCTCTGATTGAATCTACAGCTATGGCTGTTGGATTTGGACGTCAGGGACTTCTGGAAAAGTTCAATTTTGTAAATGCTACAATTGTAGTTCTTACATTAACTGCAGGATCTGCATTCCTTATGTGGATCGGGGAACGAATTACAGAAAAAGGAGTGGGAAATGGTATTTCTATTGTCCTGCTCATTAACATTTTATCACGCATTCCAAGTGATATGACCTCACTGTATGAGAAGTTCATCAGCGGCAAAGGTCTTGCCAGTGGAGGACTTGCAGCAATCATCATCATTGCAATCATTCTCGTACTTGTAGTATTTACGGTAATACTTCAGGATGCGGAGAGACGAATTCCGGTTCAGTATTCGCAGAAAGTACAGGGGAGAAAATCAGTAGGTGGACAGTCAACGAACATTCCGCTGAAGGTTAATACCGCCGGAGTAATTCCGGTTATTTTCGCTTCATCTATTATGCAGTTCCCGGTTGTAATTGCTTCATTTATGGGCAAGGGCAACGGAAAAGGCATCGGAAGTGAAATCCTCAGAGGCTTAAGTTCAGGAAACTGGTGTAATCCGAATAAGATTTACTATTCCTGGGGACTTATAGTATATATCGTACTTACGATTTTCTTTGCATATTTCTATACGAGCATTACTTTTAACCCGTTGGAAATTGCAAATAATATGAAAAAAAGCGGTGGATTTATCCCAGGTATCAGACCTGGAAAACCTACTGTGGACTACTTAAATAAGATATTAAATTATATTATCTTTATTGGTGCATGCGGACTTGTAATTGTACAGGTAATTCCGTTTGTGTTCAATGGTGTGTTTGGAGCGAATGTATCATTCGGTGGAACTTCTCTGATCATTATCATCGGTGTTGTTCTTGAGACACTCAAACAGATTGAGTCTCAGATGCTCGTTCGTAATTACACAGGATTTTTGAATGTCAAAGGAAAATCTATGAAAAATAGTTTTCTTGGATATTAAAACAATTGTAGCCCGTTGTCTTTTAGAGTATAATCAAAGACAACGGGCTCTTTTGCCATTATGACATTTGAAGGAGGAATAGTAAAATGAAAATCATTATGTTAGGTGCTCCTGGTGCAGGAAAAGGTACACAGGCAAAAAAAATTGCCGCTAAGTACGGAATTCCTCATATTTCAACAGGAGATATTTTCCGCGCAAATATTAAGAACGGAACTGAACTTGGAAAGAAAGCGAAGACTTATATGGATCAGGGACTTCTTGTTCCGGATGAATTGGTCGTAGATCTTGTAGTAGATCGTGTGAGTCAGGATGACTGTACGAAGGGATATGTACTGGACGGTTTCCCACGTACAATTCCACAGGCTGAGGCGCTTGATAAGGCACTGGAAGCGAAGGGACAGAAGATGGACTATGCAATCGATGTAGATGTTCCGGACGAGAATATTGTAAAGCGTATGGGTGGAAGACGCGCATGCGTAGGATGTGGCGCAACTTACCATCTTGTATATGCTGCACCGAAGAAAGACGGAATCTGTGATGTCTGCGGAGGAGAGCTGATCCTTCGTGATGATGACAAACCGGAGACAGTTGAAAAGAGGCTGCATGTATATCATGATCAGACACAGCCGCTGATCGATTATTATACAAAAGCGGGAATTCTGAAAAGCGTTGATGGAACAGTGGATATGGAAGATGTATTCGGAGCCATTGTTTCTATATTAGGAGAGTAACAGATGCCGATTACGATTAAATCAGAAAGAGAAATTGAACTGATGACAGAAGCCGGAAGGATTCTGGGGATCGTACATAAGGAACTGGAGAAGGCATTAAAACCAGGAATGAGTACACTGGATATCGATGCATTAGGTGAAGAAGTTATTCGCAGCTATGGCTGCGAACCTTCTTTTCTGAATTACAATGGATATCCGGCGTCTATCTGTGTTTCTGTAAATGATGAAATCGTTCATGGGATTCCGTCAGCAAAGCACCTCATAAAAGAAGGTGATATTGTGAGCCTGGACGCAGGAGTGATCTACAAAGGTTATCATTCTGATGCTGCAAGGACACATGCTGTCGGTGAGGTCAGACCGGATCTTCAGAAACTGATCGATGTAACGAGGGAAAGCTTCTTCGAAGGAATAAAGTTCGCAAAAGAAGGCAATCATCTATATGATATATCCCGAGCAATCGGTGATTATGCGGAAAGCTTTGGATGAGGTAGGAGAAGAAGTCGGTCGTTATATTCGGCTGTGTAATTATTGTTCCGGTTTATGTATGCCGGAGATTGCTGTGATGGGAGCTTTGGAAGGGCTGGATGTGATGTTGAACGATGCATTGTATGGAATTTTATTCCGGGATATCAATATGCAGCGGACGTTGGTCGACCAGTTTATGTCGCGGGTGATCAACGGCTTTGCCGGAGTGATAATCAACACAGGCGAAGATAACTACCTGACTACTGCCGACGCTGTCGAAGAAGCACATACTGTTTTGGCTTCCGATCTGATCAATGAACAATTGGCTTTATTGGCCGGGCTGCCGGAAGAACAAATGGGCCTGGGACATGCTTTTGAAATGGATCCCATGCTGGAAAACGGCTTTTTGTACGAATTGGCTCAGGCCCAGATGACCCGGGAAATTTTTCCGAAGGCTACTTTGAAATATATGCCTCCGACGAAATTTATGACCGGAAATATTTTCCGCGGACATATTCAGGATGCTCTTTTCAATATGATCGGAATCTGGACTTCACAAGGTATTCAACTGTTGGGAATGCCGACCGAAGCCATACATACTCCATTTATGTCGGATCGTTATCTGTCGATCGAGAATGCCCGTTATATTTTTAATAATATGAAAAATATCGGAGATGAAGTGGTCTTTAAAGAAAACGGGATTATACAAAACAGGGCGAAAGAAGTGTTGGATAAAGCTACCGTTCTCTTGGAAAAGATTGAACGGGAAGGACTTTTTACAGCCTTGGAAAAAGGAATTTTTGCCGATATCAAGCGTCCCAAAAACGGAGGAAAAGGCTTGGACGGCGTTTGTGCCAAGGGAAAGAACTATAGCAATCCTTTTGTAGAGATTATGATGAACAGATAACAAAAATCGTAAATCAAATAAAGATTATGAGCGGAGGTTTATATTCAACAGAAGGGAGAGATTTCGATCAAACCCTCGATCTGAAAAAGATAAAACCCTACGGGGATACGATGAACGACGGAAAGACACAGCTGAGTTTCACTTTACCTGTACCTGCCGGAGATGAAGCGATAGAGGCTGCTAAACAGTTGATGAAAAAAATGGGATTTGAAAATCCTCAGGTGGTGTTTCATCAGGAACTGACGAAAGGATATACTTTTTTTAATTGTTATGGAAATTGTGTACACACGGTAGATTATAGCCATATCTATGTGCCGAAAGTGGAATCGACCAAGTGGGATATGGGAGAGACCGATCAGTTTGTCCGGGAACATATCGGTCGGAAAATTGTGGTGATCGGAGCTAGTACCGGAACAGATGCCCATACGGTGGGAATCGACGCTATTATGAATATGAAAGGTTTTGCCGGACATTATGGTTTGGAGCGGTATGAAATGTTCGAAGCCTTGAATATGGGTAGCCAGGTGACCAACGAGGAATTTATCGCTAAGGCTATCGAGTTGAAAGCCGATGCTTTATTGGTTTCGCAGACCGTGACTCAGAAAGATATTCATATTAAAAATCTGACGGAACTCGTGGAGATGTTAGAAGCCGAAGGATTACGGGACAAAGTGATCCTGGCTTGTGGTGGTCCCCGGATTTCACATGAGTTGGCGAAAGAATTGGGGTACGATGCCGGCTTCGGGATGAATACCTATGCCGACGATGTCGCCTCGTTTATTGCGCAGGAATTGGATCGAAGAATGAATCATTGAAAATATACAAGCTATGGAAAAAGAACAAATCAGGGAAGTGATTGCCAGGAGAGTGGCAATGGAACTCCACGATGGAGACGTGGTGAATCTGGGTATCGGTTTGCCGACTTTAGTACCGAATTATCTGCCTGAAGGTGTCGAGGTCATCTTACAAACGGAGAATGGATTGATCGGTATGGGGCCGACTCCTGCTCCGGGAGAAGAAGATCCGGACTTGATCAATGCCGGCGGTGGAGCGATAACGGCTCTGCCCGGAGCGGCCAGCTTCGATAGTGCTACTTCGTTCGGTATTATCCGGGGCGGACACGTAGATGTCAGTATCCTGGGGGCCTTGCAAGTAGATGAAAAAGGAGATTTAGCCAACTGGATGATACCGGGGAAAAAAACACCGGGAATGGGAGGAGCGATGGACCTGCTGATGGGAGCCGGTAAGGTGATCCTGGCCATGGAACATACGGCAAAAGGAAATCCGAAAATCCTGAAAAAATGTACTTTACCTTTGACAGCCAAGGGGCAGGTGAATATGATCGTTACAGAAATGGGAGTTATGGAGATCACACCCGGGGGAATTGTACTGAAAGAGATACATCCTGAGTTTACGGTAGAACAGGTGCAGGCAGCTACAGAAGCAACTCTGATCGTTGCCCCGGATTTAAAAAAGATGTGCTGAACGACGAAAGCGTATTGAAGGAAATCACGATGGAGGATGGATGGTGGATACCTCTGGCCCGAATCGTAAACTATAAATTAAAAAAGGTATGGATTTTTCATTATCAAAAAAAGAGATATTGTTTCAGCAGATGATCAGAGCATTTGCTGAGAAAGAAGTAAAACCGCTGGCGGCAGAAGTGGACGAAGAAGAGAGATTCCCTGTCGAAACGGTAGAAAAAATGGCGAAACTGGGGATTATGGGTATCCCTTTCCCGGTGGAATATGGCGGAGCCGGTGGTGATAACGTATTGTATTCTATGGCTGTAGAGGAATTGTCCCGGGTATGTGCAACGACCGGGGTTATTGTTTCTGCCCATACCTCTTTGTGTGCTTCTCCGATCTATGAATTCGGAAATGAAGAACAACGGAAAAAATATTTACCCAAATTATGTTCGGGAGAATGGATCGGAGCTTTTGGTCTGACCGAACCGAATGCAGGTACCGATGCCTCTGCCCAGCAGACAATGGCTGTTGCTGAAGAGGATCATTATGTGCTCAACGGGTCCAAAATATTTATTACGAATGCAGCTTATGCACACGTTTACATCGTTATGGCGATGACCGATAAGTCGCAGGGTACACGAGGAATCTCTGCTTTTATCGTTGAACGGGATTTTCCGGGATTTTCCATCGGTAAAAAAGAGAAAAAGATGGGGATCCGGGGATCCGCAACCTGTGAGTTGATTTTTGAAAATTGTATTGTGCCTAAAGGAAATATGCTGGGTAAACCGGGTGAAGGATTTAAAATTGCGATGAAGACGCTCGATGGCGGACGTATGGGAATTGCTTCACAGGCCTTGGGAATTGCTCAGGGAGCCATGGATGAGACAATAAAATATGTGAAAGAACGGAAACAGTTCGGACGCTCTATCGGACAATTTCAGAATACCCAATTTCAGTTGGCCGATTTAAATGCCAAGATCGAAGCTGCCCGTTTGTTGGTGCGGACGGCTGCCTGGAAGAAAGACAGGAAAATCCCTTACTCTGTCGATTCGGCACGGGCTAAGTTATTTGCTGCTGAAACAGCGATGGAAGTGACGACAAAAGCCGTACAGTTCCACGGGGGGTATGGATATACCCGTGAGTATCCGGTCGAACGGATGATGAGAGATGCCAAGATTACGGAGATTTATGAGGGAACCTCTGAAGTACAGCGGATGGTGATTGCTGCTGCTCTATTGAAATAATAATGTTTTCCGCATTGAACTTATAAAAAGAGAATACATGAAAATAGTAGTTTGTATAAAACAAGTACCTGATACGACAGAGATCAAACTCGATCCGGTAACAGGAACAATGATACGGGATGGTGTACCTAGCATTATGAATCCCGACGATAAAGGAGGATTGGAAATGGCTTTGGCCTTGAAAGATAAATATGGTGCGCAGGTAACCGTTATTACGATGGGACCGCCTCAGGCCGATGATATTTTGCGTGAAGCTTTTGCCATGGGAGCCGACCGGGCGATTCATTTGAGCGACCGTAAGTTTGCCGGTGCAGATACATTGGCTACGTCGAATGCTATTGCCGCTGCTTCACGGATGCTGGATTTCGACCTGGTCATTACCGGCCGGCAGGCGATCGATGGAGATACGGCGCAGGTAGGACCTCAGATTGCCGAGCATCTCGATTTGCCACAAGTGACGTATGTCGAGAATTTGGAATTCGATGGTGACAAGTTGTTTACGATCCGTAAATCTACCGAAGAAGGATATCAAACCGTACAGGTGGAATCTCCCTGTGTCGTTACTGTTCTGGCTACGGCAAACAAAGCGCGCTATATGTCTGTGCGGGGAATCGTAGAGGCATACGATCGGGAAGTGGAAATCTGGAATTTTAATAATATCAGTGTGGATGAAGCTAAATTGGGATTGAACGGTTCGCCGACGCGGGTATGGAAGTCTTTTACCAAAGGAGCTAAAGCAGCCGGAAAAGTTTTCGAAGTGGAACCGGCCGAAGCTGTAGATGTTATTATCGAAAAATTGAAAGAGAAATTTATTATTTAATACATGATTTTAGAGGAAAACCGGGAATAATCCGGTGAAATCTAAAGTTTAAAATCTGATGAAGATGGATAAATCTCAATATAAAGACGTTTATGTATTCGTAGAGCAACGGGAAGGAGTTATTCAGAAAGTTGCCATCGAATTATTGGGGAAAGCCCGGGAGTTGGCCGATAGCCTGAATGAAAAAGTGGTAGCGATGTTGTTGGGTTATGAAGTGGAGGGTCAGGCACAGGAATTGATCGCTTATGGGGCCGATGTCGTATTGTGTGCTGACGAACGGGAGTTGGTACAATATAATACCGAGCCTTATGCTCAGGCGATTACACAGATTGTACGTGAGCGTAAACCCAGTATCGTATTGATTGGAGCGACGACGATCGGCCGGGATTTGGGCCCTCGTTTATCCGCCCGTTTAGAGACCGGGTTGACAGCCGATTGTACGGGCCTCGCTATCTCGGATGAACGGGATTTGCTGATGACCCGTCCTGCATTCGGAGGAAATCTGATGGCGACGATTATTTGTAAAGAACACCGGCCGCAAATGTCGACCGTACGTCCGGGAGTGATGCGCACGAAACCGAAAGATGAACAACGTGCCGGAACGGTAGAGAAGGTGAATATTCATTTCGATAAGTCGAAATTTAAAGTGCGGATTCTCGAGACGGTGAAAGAACAAAAGAACCGTATCGATATAACAGAAGCGAAGATTCTCGTATCCGGAGGCCGTGGTGTAGGTAATACGGAGGGATTTGAGATGCTCGGAAAATTAGCGGAAACGCTGAATGCCGAGGTTTCTTCTTCACGTGCCATGGTGGATGCCGGGGTTATGCCTCATGACCGTCAGGTTGGCCAAACCGGGAAAACCGTTCGTCCCGATCTGTATTTCGCTATGGGTATTTCCGGAGCTATTCAGCATTTGGCCGGAATGGAGGAATCGGAATTTATCGTTGCCGTGAACAAGGATAAATATGCTCCGATTTTTAACGTTGCCGACCTGGGAATTGTCGGGGATGTGAAACAGATCGTTCCGTTGCTGACCGAGAGGTTGGCAAACATCCGGAAAACTGACAAATAAAAGCCCGGACATGGAGTATCAAAAATTAATGCTGGAAAAACAAGATCGTGTTTGTCTGGTAAAGATCAATCATCCGGAGGCATTGAATGCCTTGAATACGGTGATCTGGCAGGAATTGGCCCGGGCATTCGATGAAATTGCAGCCGATCCGGAAACCGATGTGGTTATTCTGACAGGCGAAGGACGTTCGTTTGTTGCGGGAGCCGATATTGCTGAAATGAGTGTGATGAAGGCCGAAGAAGGCCGGCGTTTCGGTGAGTTAGGGGCTGCTGTTTTCCGGAAAATCGAACTGATGGCTAAGCCGGTTATTGCTGCCGTGAATGGATTTGCTTTAGGAGGAGGATGTGAACTGGCGATGGCTTGTGATATCCGTATCGCCTCGGCTAAGGCGAAGTTCGGTCAGCCGGAAGTGGGACTTGGGATCACGCCGGGATTTTCCGGTACCCAGCGTTTACCGCGTTTAGTCGGATTAGGTAAAGCCAAAGAGTTGATTTATACGGCTGCGGTTATCCATGCCGAGGAAGCTTGCCGGATCGGACTGGTGAACAAAGTGGTGGAATCGGAAGAATTGATGAATGAGTGTATGGCTATGGCAAAGACTATTGCTGCTAAAGCGCCATTGGCGG
>OGQQ01002108.1_pt1 | contig 13608 bp, 10 predicted proteins | sample 1553281 | NCBI WGS metagenome assembly OGQQ01 (sample SAMEA2579937, study PRJEB22360) | human gut metagenome | biome: human gut; feature: human-associated habitat; material: faeces | place: Denmark | collected 2008/2010 | reverse complement strand
TATAAGAAAACAAAAAAAAGCATTGAAGAAAATCTGGAGCTTTTAGAGGAAGAGCGTGATGAAGAGATGCGCGAGCTTTTAAAGGAAGATCTTGCTGAGGCAAAAAAACAGATGCCTGAGCTTGAAAAAGAGTTAAAGCTTTTGCTTCTTCCAAAAGATCCTAATGATGAGAAAAACGTATTTGTTGAGATTCGTGCTGGTGCAGGCGGAGATGAGGCAGCACTTTTTGCCGCAGATCTGTTTCGTATGTACAGCAGATTTGCAGAGAGAAACCGCTGGAAAAGTGAGCTGATCAGTGTAAATGAGAGTGGTATTGGCGGAATGAAAGAGGTTGTATTTATGATCTCCGGACAGGGTGCTTATTCCAGACTTAAATACGAAAGCGGTGTGCATCGTGTTCAGCGTGTGCCTGAGACAGAAAGCGGCGGACGAATCCATACGTCAACAGCAACAGTTGCAATCATGCCAGAGGCAGAGGATGTCGATGTTGTAATTGATATGAACGATTGCAAGTTTGATGTATTCCGTGCATCAGGAAATGGTGGTCAGTGTGTAAATACGACAGATTCAGCTGTACGTCTGACTCATATTCCAACAGGAATCGTAATCTCCTGTCAGGACGAAAAGTCTCAGCTTAAAAATAAAGATAAGGCATTAAAGGTACTTCGTGCTAAGCTGTTTGAACTTGAGACAGCAAAGAAGCAGGATGAGCAGGCAAAGTACAGACGAAGCCAGATTGGAACAGGAGACCGTTCTGAGAAAATTCGTACTTATAATTTTCCGCAGAGCCGCGTGACAGATCACAGAATCAAGCTGACACTTTATAAACTTGATGCCATTATGGATGGTGATCTCTTTGAACTGATAGACAGTCTGACAGCAGCAGATCAGGCTGAAAAACTGTCGAATATGGAAAATCAGACAATGTAGTTTTACAAAAAGTGTTGTGTTATTTTGTGTAAATTGCTCTTTTTTGACAAAACCATCAAAAAATATAGACTTTCTGAAAAAATATGATATAATTCTTTTAGCTATGTGGAAAGGAAGGATTAGATATGAACATTGGACTTACCGCTCATAACAGCAAAAAGACGCTGCTGGAAAGTTTTTGCATTGCGTATAAAGGCATTTTTAAGAAGCATACGCTGATTGCGACCAATGCGACAGCAAACCACATTGCCAAAGCGACAGGCATGAAAGTGACCAGTTTGCTTCCGGGTCAGATGGGAGGCTCGAAGCAGATGCAAAATATGATCGCAAACAATGATATCGATCTGGTTATATTTTTTCACAGTGCTGATTTAGAGCAGGATGCAGAAAGTATGAATCTGGCTGAGATTTCACGGTTGTGTGATATGTATAATATCCCTCTGGCGACAAACATCGCCACCGCAGAGTCACTTGTATTGTGTCTTGACCGAGGTGATATGGAGTGGAGAGATTACAAATAGTACGCAGTTATGCACAGAATGCAGCCCTTAAGGCTGCATTCATTTGTTTTTAAGCAATATTTAATTTAAAACTTAAAAGCAGATAATAAAATAAATTTACAAGTGATTAAAAAAGGAGACATCATGGAGCATAGAGAAATATCCCGAGCTGTTATCAAACGGCTGCCGCGGTATTATCGTTATCTGGGAGAACTTATGCAGGAGGGCGTAGAGCGAATTTCTTCCGGAGAGTTATCCAAAAGAATGCAGATCACGGCATCACAGATTAGACAGGATCTGAATAATTTTGGAGGCTTCGGACAGCAGGGATACGGCTATAATGTAAAATATCTTTATCATGAAATCGGAAAAATATTGGGGCTTGATAAAACATACAATTTAATTATAATCGGTGCAGGAAATCTTGGTCAGGCGATTGCAAACTATGCCAATTTTGAGCGTCGTGGTTTTGTTGCAAAGGCAATGTTTGATACAAATCCACAGTTAAAGGGAAAGACTGTACGTGGTATTCCAGTTTATTCAATGGATGATCTGGAAGATTATATCAGAAATAACGATGTTCAGATTGCAGCACTAACTCTTCCAAAGGCAGGTGCAGAGGCAGCAGCTAAAAGACTTATCAAGATCGGCATTCGCGGTATCTGGAATTTTGCCCACACCGATCTTCGTGTACCAGATGATGTGGTTGTAGAAAATGTTCATTTGTCAGAGAGTTTGATGCGTATTTCATATCGTCTTAGTAATCAGGAGGAATAATCATGAAGCAGCTGTTGACAGGAAAGCAGATGAAGCAGGCGGACACATGGTCAATTAAAGAGTTTGGAATGGAAAGCCTGATTTTGATGGAGCGTGCAGCGCTTTGTGCAGCACAGCACATCATGTCAGTGCAAAAACCAGGATGCGTCTTTATTATGTGCGGCATGGGGAATAATGGTGCTGATGGACTGGCAATGGCAAGAATCCTCTCACAAAACGGCTGGTCTGTTAGAATCGCTGCTATTGGAAAAATAGAGAAGGCAACGAAGGAATGGCTCTATCAAAAAGCACTTTTAGACAAAATGGAAATTTTGCCCGTGCAATACTTTTATGAGTCAGATGATAAGGATGAAGAAGAATACAGATCAGCACTTTCAAATCTTTATGTGCCGGCGCAAGTGTATGTGGATGCTCTATTTGGCGTTGGCTTGTCGCGCAAGGTGAGTGGAGTTTACCGCGCTGCTATTGAAGAATGGAATGAACATAAAAAGAAGTGCGGTGCATATGGTGTTGCTGTTGATATATGCTCTGGTTTAGACGCAAAAAGCGGACAGATGCTCGGTGCATGTGTTAAGGCAGATGTACAGATCACATTTGGCTATGGAAAAGTAGGTCAGTTTATGTATCCTGGTGCATCATTATCAGATAAGACAATCATATGCGATATAGGTATGCCAAATGAAGCAGTTTATCATGTAGACGGATTTCCATTTAATTGTCTTGAAAAATCTGATGCAAAAGACTGGCTTGCCAGCCGTTGTTTGTGGGGCAATAAGGGGACGTTTGGTCGTGTTGTGATTATTGCAGGAAGCAGCGGCATGGCAGGAGCCGCATATTTGTCGGCACTTGCTGCCTATCGCACAGGAGCAGGTCTTGTTGATATTGTCACACCCAAATGCAATCGCCTGGTTTTACAGCAGCTGCTTCCAGAGGCAGTGCTCCATTGTATTTCAGAAATTTCTGAAATTTCAAAAGATGAAGAACAGCTGGCATATCTGCGAAATGAGGTACTTCCAAAGGCAAAAGCTATTGTGATTGGACCAGGACTTTCAACCGATACCTTAGCAAAAAAACTTTTGGATATGGTCTTAGAGTGGAACAGATCACAAAATTGCCCTATTGTTATTGATGCAGATGCCTTAAATCTGCTTGCGATGAGAACAAATATTGATCAGGCAGAATACCTTGGAGAAAATGTGATTCTTACGCCGCATCCAGGTGAGCTTGGTCGCTTGATGAACTCATCTGCGAAAGAGGCAGCTAAAAATCTTCTATATTTTGCAGAAGAATTACAAAAAAAGTTTGGCTGTATATGTGTCTGCAAGGATGCTCGCACAGTCATTCTAACACAAAAAAACAGATATCTGAACCTTACCGGAAACAGCGGTATGGCAACAGGCGGAAGCGGTGACGTACTGACCGGCGTGATCGCGTCGCTTGCCGCACAGGGGCTGTCTGCCGAAAGGGCAGCTGTTCTTGGTGTCTGGCTGCATGGCGCAGCTGGTGATGAGGCGGCAAAGGAAAAGAGTCCATACAGTATGATCGCGCGTGATCTGGCAGATGGGCTATCAAAAGTGCTGATACAAATAAGCAGGAAGAAGGTATAAGGATATGCATAACTATCACAGAGTCTGGGCAGAGGTTAATCTGGATGCCATAAGAGCCAATATGGAGTCGTTTAGAGATAATGTTCCAAAAGAGGCAATGCTTTGCGGTGTTATTAAAACAGATGGATATGGTCTGGGAGCCGTCCCAGTTGCAAAAACAATTGATGATCTGGTATGGGGCTATGCCGTAGCCACAATTGACGAAGCATTAAATCTGCGCCGCCATAACATCGCAAAGCCCATTCTGGTGCTCGGTTATGTTCATCCGGAACGCTTTGCAGATCTGGTTGATCATAAAATTCGTTATGCCGGTTTTGAGGAAGATAAGATAATGCTTCTTTCTGAGACGGCAAAAAAGATGGGCAAAAAAGCATATGTACATGTAAAGGTAGATACGGGAATGAGCCGCATTGGCATGACACCAGAGCATGCACTTCCTTTTGTAAAATGGCTTTCAACTCAGGAGAATATTTGTACAGAGGGTATTTTTACTCATATGGCAACTGCTGATATGATCAAAAATCAGGGAGCTATTGAGCAGCAAAAACGCTTCCAAAAGATAGTAGAGAGCTTAAAAGAGGCAGGATGCTGTCCTCCAATCTGCCATTGTGCTAATTCAGCAGCAGGCATCTGGATGACAAATGCGCCGGGCAATATGTTTCGTATTGGTATTTCTCTGTACGGCTATTACCCGTCAGAGGAAGTCAGAAAGGATATTGTATCGCTCACACCGGCACTAACACTAAAGTCTGAGATTGCCTATATTAAGACTGTTCCTACAGGCACAGCAATCGGCTATGGAGCAACATTTGTAACAGATCATGAAACCGTGGTAGCCACGATTCCAATTGGCTATGGAGATGGTTATCCAAGAGCACTTTCAAATAAGGGAAGTATTTTAATCCATGGAAAGAAAGCGCCGATTTTGGGCCGTATCTGTATGGACCAGACAATGGTAGATATCAGTGATATTCCAGAAGCAAAAGAAGGCGACGAGGTAGTTGTCATTGGAAAAAACGGTGATAATGAGCTGAGCGCCGAGGAAGTTTCTGAACTTGCGGGAAGCTTTAATTATGAACTTTTGTGTGACCTTGGAAAGCGTATTCCGAGGGTTTATTACCGCCACGGCAAAGTAGTCGGAAGCAAGGATTATAACGAAGACGATTACTGTGATTTTATGTAATCAGAGTAAGATGCGGGAGTGCAAAGCACAGCGTTAAATTGTTGCGATGATCAATATATGCACATACCATACAATAACAGCATCTGTCAGGATGAATAAGAAATTCCAATATGGAAATACTTAGAATATCCTGAAAGAAATTGGAGTGTGCATATATGGTAATCCGTAGAGGTGATATTTATTATGCGGATCTTCGCCCTGTGGTAGGTTCTGAACAGGGTGGTGTCCGCCCGGTACTTATTATACAAAACGATATGGGAAACAGGCACAGCCCGACAGTGATTTGTGCCGCCATTACATCACGCATGTCAAAGGCAAAGCTGCCAACGCATGTTGTAATTGATTCACGCTGCTGCAGTATCGTAAAAGATTCCGTTGTATTACTAGAGCAACTTCGCACAATAGACAAACAGCGCCTTCGCGAAAAAGTATGTCATCTGGAAGAAGATATGATCCGCCAGATAGACGAGGCACTGCGCGTCAGTTTAGACATCACCCGTACATAGATAGAGCGGGTCTTTCAAATTATACTTGCAAGATTGAAAAATACATGATAAGATAAATTAGTTAAACAAACATATAGTTTTAAGTCACAAAGGAGCGTTAAAAATGTCAGGACATTCTAAATTTGCCAATATTAAGCATAAGAAGGAAAAGAACGATGCCGCAAAGGGAAAAGTATTTACCCGTATCGGCCGTGAAATCGCAGTTGCAGTAAAGGAAGGCGGAGCAGATCCGGCAAACAACAGCAAGTTGCGTGATGTCGTTGCAAAGGCAAAGGCAAACAACATGCCAAATGATACCATTGACCGCAGCATCAAGAAGGCAGCAGGAGATGCAAATGCTGCAAACTACGAGTCTATCACTTACGAGGGATATGGCCCAAGCGGAACTGCGATTATTGTAGAGACACTGACCGATAACCGTAACCGTACCGCATCAAATGTGCGCAACGCTTTCACAAAGGGCAGCGGAAATGTAGGAACAAATGGCTGCGTATCCTTCATGTTTGACCGCAAGGGTCAGATCATCGTAGATAAGGAAGAATATGAGGGCGATGCAGATGAGCTGATGATGACTGCTCTTGATGCAGGCGCAGAGGATTTCTCCGAGGAAGAAGACTGCTACGAGATCTACACCGATCCAGACAACTTCTCTGAGGTAAGAGAGGCACTTGAAAAAGCAGGTGTTCCGATGGCAAGCGCAGAGGTTACTATGATTCCTCAGAATTATGTTGATCTGACATCTGATAATGATGTAAAGCTTATGAACCGTATTCTTGATATGCTGGATGACGATGATGATGTACAGGAAGTATATCATAACTGGAATCAGCCGGAAGAGGAAGACGAATAAAAATAAAAGAGGCACAGCTGCAAGAAAATTGTGGCTGGGCCTTTTGTATCTGTGATTAAATTATTCAGGGTAAATAGTATTTGCCTCACTTATGTTTGCCAGCACGTTATCGAGATAGCGTTTTGCCAGATACTTTGCCATAGGCAGGTTCATATCAAGATAGTTTCCGCAGGAAATCGCATCTGCACCTGGTACCTCACCTTCAAAACCAGCCATAAAAGCATACATTTCACAAAGCAGATCAATAATGTCCATCGGCTCTAATTCACCAGCTAAGATCAGATAAAATCCAGTTCTGCATCCCATCGGTCCGAAATAAATGACGCGATCCTTCCATACAGGATGATTGCGTAAAAATGTAGCGCCAAGATGCTCAAGTGTGTGAACCTCAGCCGTGTTCATGACAGGCTCTTTGTTTGGTCTTGTCATGCGAAGATCAAATGTTGTTAATGTTTCACTTCCAACTTTGTCGCGGCGAGAAACATAAACGCCAGGAACAAGAGTAAGATGATTGACCTGAAAACTTGCAATTTTTTCCATAATACATATATCCTTTCTAAAATTTAAAATGAATTTTGACCTATTTTTTTATCAGACAGCTGCTTGTCTGACTTTCATTGTAAAGGAAAAAAAGGATACTTGCAAGCATGAAACAAACTTCCAAGCTGCTTTGTTAAAAATGTATGTGAAAATAAGGGCAAGGACACGCTATTTCGTCAAAACTGCAAAGAAAAGACAACAATATGATTAGAATTGATCAATTATTTCGGTTATGATAAGGGTAACTACCGAAAGTGTGAGAAGCTGTGAGCTTTTCAGGAAAGGGAGGATGAGATGGCAGAAATAAAGAAAGGCAGCTTTACGCTGCCGGGTGAAGCAGGTTTTGAGAGCCTGACATTAAAAATGGCAGAAAAATGGGGAGCAGACGTCATTCGTGACAGCGATGGCACGAAGCTTTCTGAAGATATTACAAAGGCAGGGTATGGTATTTACTCTACGATTTGCGTAATCCGTGCCGATAATGCATGGGCGAAAAAGAATATGGATAAACTTCAGCAAAACTTTTTAATGAGCGAGCCTGTTATGGCAGAGTCTGATACAGTAGTGATCAGCCCATTAAAGGGATATTTTACTCAGCAGTTTAAGCTCAATAAGTCAGAGGAAGCACTGGAATATTGGCAGGTTTTTGACCGCACCACAGGTGAGGAGATCAAGAGCTGGAGCTTTGATTCTGAGGCAGAAACAGTAACTATTACTGGTGCAGAACCATGGCACAGCTATACAGTAAACTTCCTTGCAGTTCGTCTTTGGGAAGAGATTTCCATGTATAATCACATCACAAATGATTGGGGTGACAAGGAACATCTGATGGCAGTTGACCCGAGATACCCAGAGACACAGGCTCATATGATAGAGTGGATGACAGAGTGGTGTGAGAAAAATCCAGATACAACAGTAGTTCGTTTTACTTCCATGTTCTACAACTTTGCATGGTTCTGGAAGGATGACAAAAACTGCAGAGATGCATTCTCTGACTGGGGTTCATATGCAATGACAACCACACCGTTAGCGCTCAAGGAATTTGAGAAGAAGTATGGCTATGCGATGACATCTGAGGATTTTGTCAATGCAGGACTTTATACCTCCACCCATAATGTTCCGTCTAAGAAGTATAGAGCATGGATGGATTTTATCAATGAATTTGTTGTAAGCTTCGGAAAGAAGTTAATCGATATTGTTCACAGCTATGGAAAGAAAGCTTATGTTTTCTATGATGACAGCTGGATTGGTGTAGAGCCGTATTCTAAGCGTTTTAAGGAGTTTGGCTTTGATGGTCTGATCAAGTGTGTATTCAATGGCTTTGAGGCACGTCTTTGCGCAGGTGTAGATGGTGTTACGCATGAGCTTCGTTTCCATCCATATTTGTTCCCGACTGGTCTGACAGGTGAGCCAACATTTGCACCGGGCGGAAATCCAAAGCTGGATGCAAGTCGTTACTGGGTAAATGTGCGTCGTGCACTTCTTCGTAAGCCAGTAGACCGTATTGGTCTGGGCGGATATCTGCATCTTGTAGAGCCATTCCCGGATTTCTGTGATTACATTGCACAGGTAGCAGATGAGTTTCGTCTGTTAAAGAGCTTAAACGCATCATGTGAGCCATATACATTGCCAGGCAAGGTAGCAGTGCTTACTGCATGGGGTTCACTTCGTTCATGGATCTGCAGCGGTCATCTGCATGAGCATCCAGAGGTTGATTTGACAAATCTTCTTGATGCAATTTCAGGTCTTCCGTTTGACGTACAGTTTATGAGCTTTGATGATGTTTTAGCAAATGGTATTCCAGAGGATGTAAAGGTTATCATTAACGCAGGTGTTGCAAACAGTGCATGGAGCGGCGGAGATTATTGGAAGGAAGCTGGTGTAATCGAGGCACTGACTGCATTCGTTCACAACGGTGGAGGTTTGCTTGGCGTAAATGATCCGTCTGCTGTATGGGCAAATGGAAGCTTCTTCCAGTTAGCACCTGTCTTTGGCATCGACAAGGATCTTGGCACCAAAAAGTGTATCGGAAAGTATGTAAATCCAGTTACAGAAGGCACATTTGCGATGGAAGATACACCAAATATCGGTGAATCAATGGTAGAAAATCCGGGCGTTTACTGCAAGAGCGCAAATGTAAGCGTACTGGCTGCTAATGGAAAGACACCGCTTATTACACTGAATCAGTTTGGTGCAGGTAAGGCAATGTATCTGTCATCCTTCCGCGTATCAAAGGAGTCTACACGTTTCTTAATGAGAGCTCTGTTAACACTTCTTGGCAAGGAAGATAAGGTAAGAGATTATATCTGTGACAATCTGTATACTGAGTGTGCATATTATGAGGAAATTGATAAGCTGGTAGTCATCAACAACAGTGGTGACACACAGAAGACAGTAATTAAGACTGCAAAGGGTGATGTAACTGTAGAGCTTGCACCATTTGCAACAAAGATTTTATAATCAGGAGGAAAACATGAAGGTTTCATTCGACAATGAAGAAATTTTGTCTGCGATTGACCGTGTGGCAAAGAAGACGATGACCATGGATCTGACATGGGACTGGCCGTGTGGTGTAGCTTATTATGGACTGGCAGAGGCATATAAGGCAACCGGAAAAACAGAGTACATGGAATTTTTAAAGAACTGGGTAGATGAGTACATCGAGATGGGTCTGCCGTCATGGAATGTAAATACTTGCGCAATGGGTCACTGCCTGATCACTCTTTATGAGTACACAGGCGACAAGAAGTACTGGGATCTTGTTATGAGTAAGATTGATTACCTTAGAAACGATGCACTTCGCTTTGGCGATCATGTATTGCAGCACACTGTTTCAAGCAACAACGATTTCCCAGAGCAGTGCTGGGCAGATACACTTTTTATGGCAGCTTTCTTAATGCTTCGCGTTGGTTCAAAGCTTCGTATGCTTAATCCAGATGATCCGAAAGATGCAGCACTTATGGAGTATCAGCCGCAGGCAATGGACATCATCAACGATTCCTTAAATCAATATTACTGGCATATTCAGTATCTGCAGAACAAAGAGACAAGCCTGTGGTATCATGGCTACAACAACGTTCATAAAGATCACATGTCAGGTTTTTACTGGGGCCGTGCTAATGCATGGGCAGCATATACCATGTCTCAGGTAAAGAAGAATCTGTATGACTGGTATCTGTTCCCACCTTGCATGGATGTAGAGTGCTCACTTCGCGATCAGCTTGCAGCGTTGAAACTCGTTCAGACAGAAAATGGTCTCTGGAGAACAATTCTCGATGATGAGGAAGCATACGAGGAAGTATCTGCATCAGCAGGTATCGCAGCAGCAATGGTAGAGATGAACAATCCTCTTCATGCAAAGTATGTTCAGAAGGCATTAAAAGGCATTTTAGATAATGTTTCCGCAGATGGAAGAGTATTGAACGTATCAGGCGGCACAGCAGTTATGAAAGACCGCGAGGGATATATGGGCGTACCGAAGGCTTGGATCCAGGGATGGGGACAAGGTCTGGCGCTGGCATTCTTTACGGCAATTTTAAACGACAGCAGAAAGCAGCAGTAATCTTTACACTATACAATATGATAATGTGACAACCAGAAACGGTATGGCCTGCGAAAGTGGGCTGTGCCGTTTTTTGTGTGGCAACCAGGAAGTGTCTTGAAATATGCAAAAAATTTGACTTTACTTGGTATTATATTTATAATATACTTGGATTGAAAGTACAAAAGTAAGTATATAAGAGTACATAAGAAAAAACGTGAGATACGGATGGAGGAAATATAAAATGGCGGATAAAACAAATGCCAATATTGGATTTGAAAAGCAATTATGGGATGCAGCCTGTGTCCTTTGGGGTCATATCCCGGCAGCAGAATACAGAAAGGTTATCATTGGATTAATTTTTCTTCGGTATATTTCAGCTGCATTTGACAAAAGACGTGAGGAACTTATAGAAGAAGGCGATGGTTTTGAGGATGATCGCGATGCCTATACGATGGAAAATGTATTTTTTGTTCCAGAGGAAGCTAGATGGAGCAACATTGCGTCAAATGCACATACTCCAGAAATTGGAACAATCATTGACAATGCAATGAGAGCAATTGAAAGCGAAAATAAGACATTAAAAAATGTATTGCCGAAGAATTACGCAAGTCCAGATTTGGATAAAAGAATCTTGGGTGATGTAGTTGATATTTTCACCAACAATATTGATATGAGTGATACAGAAGCGAGTGAAGATCTTTTGGGTCGCACATACGAGTATTGTATTGCTCAGTTTGCAGAAAAGGAAGGTGTTGGTGGTGGTGAGTTCTACACGCCATCTAGCATTGTTAAGACATTGGTTTCTGTTCTGCGCCCATTTGATAATTGCCGTGTGTATGACTGTTGTTGTGGGTCTGGTGGTATGTTTGTTCAGAGTGAAAAATTTATTGAGGCACACAGCCGAAAAAGAGGAAATATTTCAGTATACGGACAGGAAGCAAATCCAGATACTTGGAAAATGGCGAAGATGAATATGGCAATTCGTGGAATTGATGCTGATCTTGGTCCATATAATGCGGACACATTTATAAACGATTTGCATCCAACACTGAAGGCAGATTTTATCCTTGCAAATCCACCTTTTAATTATCATCCGTGGAATCAGGACAAGCTGCAGAATGATAAACGCTGGAAATATGGTCTGCCGCCGGCAGGAAATGCAAACTATGCATGGATTCAGCATATGATTCATCATCTTGCACCAAATGGAAAGATAGGTCTTGTATTAGCAAATGGAGCACTGTCTAGCCAGACAAGTGGTGAAGGCGAGATTCGTAAAAAGATTATTGAAGACGATCTTGTAGAGGGAATTATTGCAATGCCAATACAGCTTTTCTATAGTGTAACCATTCCTGTAACACTATGGTTTATCACAAAAGGCAAAAAGCAGAAAGGCAAGACACTTTTTATTGATGCACGTAAAATGGGTCATATGGTAGACCGTAAGCATCGTGATTTCTCAGATGAAGATATCCAGAAACTGGCCGATACATTTGAATCTTTCCAGAATGGAACACTAGAAGATGTAAAAGGATTCTGCAAAGTGGCAACTCTTGAAGATATCGCAGCACAGGATTACATTCTTACTCCGGGAAGATATGTAGGAATCGAAGAGCAGGAAGATGATGGAGAGCCATTTGAGGAGAAAATGACGAGATTGACAAGTGAGCTGGCAGGATTATTTGAAAAATCTCATGAGCTTGAGGAAGAAATACGAAAGAAACTGGGGGCAATTGGGTATGAGATCTGATTGGAAAATTAAGAAATTATCAGATATAGCGCTTTTTAATCCTAAAGAAAGTATTCCAAAAGGAAAAATAGCAAAGAAAGTCGCTATGGATAAATTGCAACCTTTTTGCAGAGATATTCCTGAATTTACTTTAGAGGAATTTAAGGGAGGAACTAAGTTTAGAAATGGTGATATCATAATGGCACGCATTACACCATGTTTAGAAAACGGGAAAACTGCAAAGGTTAATATTTTAGATGAAGATGAAGTGGGCTTTGGTTCAACGGAATATATTGTTTTTCGAGCAATAGATAATGTAAGTGATGCTGATTATTTGTATTACTTAATATGTAGTCCAACTGTTAGAAATGCGGCCATTAAATCTATGGTGGGGTCATCTGGAAGACAGCGTGTACAAACAGATGTTGTTGAAAATCTAGAAATATCAGTGCCGAGTTTGGTCGAGCAACGAAAAATAGGTGCATTGCTTAAAGCAATAGACGATAAAATAGCAGTTAACAATAACATAAACAAGAATTTACTTGAGCAAGTGCTAACTTTATATCGCAATAAATTTGTCGATACAGCCAATAATGAGCGAGCAATTTGCCGTGCTGACGAATACTTTGATATTTCCATCGGCAAAACACCGCCGAGAAAAGAACCACAATGGTTTAGCACCAATCCCCAAGATGTTACTTGGGTATCCATATCAGATATGGGGACTTGCGGTCTTTATATCAGTAGCAGTTCTGAACAACTTACGAAACAAGCTGTTGAACGTCACAATGTTAAAGTAGTACCCGATAACACAGTCTTACTTAGCTTTAAGCTTACTGTTGGCAGAATTGCAATTACAAATGGTGAGATGACCACTAATGAAGCCATTGCACATTTCAAAACCGACAAAAAAGAAATAAATGAATATCTCTATTGCTATTTGAAATGTTTTAACTATCAAACTATGGGAAGTACATCTTCAATAGCAACAGCCGTCAATTCAAAAATTATCAAAGGTATGCCTTTTGTTGTGCCTACCAATGACGAATTGGAAGAATTCCACGGTTTTGCTGCACCAATGTTTGCGAAGATTAAGGCTAATCAAATTGAAACAGATAATTTGACAGCACTTAGGGATACATTACTACCAAAACTGATGTCCGGTGAGCTTGATGTCTCCGATATAGACATCTAAGCCGCTAAATTCTTGTTTAAAATTGATCAATATGTTAAAAATGGAGGTGAAACATGAACGGATGTGCTATTTTAAAAAGTAAAGGTGAATATACTATATTTCAGTTCAATAATGATATTATTCGCTTTATGACATCAGCGCGCTTGGAACGATATACGAAGATTGTAGAATGGGATCACGGATATTTGGTTGTGATGGCGAAATATAAAAATATAGGGGAAGTAGAAGAGTATATTGATTTGATACC
>OGQQ01002106.1_pt1 | contig 13610 bp, 9 predicted proteins | sample 1553281 | NCBI WGS metagenome assembly OGQQ01 (sample SAMEA2579937, study PRJEB22360) | human gut metagenome | biome: human gut; feature: human-associated habitat; material: faeces | place: Denmark | collected 2008/2010 | reverse complement strand
GGTACCCGCAGGATGCAAGAGCAAAAAGAAGGCGTAGGATCCGGATGGCAGTCAGTCTGGCAGCCTGCATTTGTCTGGCCATCTTTGGGGTGGAACAGTACAGGTATGTGTTTGTTCCCTATGGTAAAATACAGATGGAGATCAATCCCGGGGTGGAGATGGAAGTCAGCAGATCTGGCCGGGTTGTGGAACTGAACGGGACAAATGCCGATGGGAAAAGCTTGATAGATGGATATGAATATGAGGGAAAAGACAGATATGAAGTAGCGGATGAACTGGCGGACCGGGCGATTGAGATGGACTATCTGGCAAACGGAGGAGAGATTGTTATTACGGCTAATGCACAGAGTGCCAAGTGGGTGCAGGTTTCCGAACGGGAAATACAGGAGGAACTGGAAGGACACCTGGCAGAGTATGATATCAGTATCGTAATTTCTACGGCCCCGGAAAAGATGATACAAGAAGAAACGGAATCTATTACAATCCCAGGGCCGGCTCAGGAAACACAGCAAAGTGTACAGACGTCCGGAGAAGTCGATGATGGCGACAGCGGCTATGGAGATGACAGCTATGGGGATAATGGGTACAGCGGCGATTCGGGTTATAGCGACGGAGATGACGCTGGAGACAGTGGTTATGATGATGAAGGAGATGATTAAAAAAAGTTGTTGACAAATAGAGAAAATTGGAATATAATTTATTTTGCTGTGAATGAGTCACAGCTTTGTGGGCGTAGCTCAGCTGGATAGAGCGTTTGGCTACGGACCAAAAGGTCGGGGGTTCGAATCCTCTCGCCCACGTATATAAAGGACTGTCCTGAATAATAATTCAGAGGCAGTCTTTTTTTGTAAAAATGGATAGAAAGTTAAAGAGCCCCTGCTCTTCCACGCCGGAAGGACAGGGGCGTTAACTGTACTTTATTTACACATGTGCCCGGAATACTCCGATTCCAAGGGCTCCAGGACCGGTATGGCACCCGATGCTCATAGTCAGTGGAGCGGAAAGAAGCTCCATATCCGGGAAATGATTTCGCATTTCTTCCTGGAAGTAGGAAAGCTTTTCCGGGTCTGTAAAGGTGGTAGCAATACCCGTTTTCAGCAGCCCCTGGCTGTGAAGATCCGCAAAACGGGTCTGGATGTCTTTTTCAACAGCCTTGCACATGGCTTTGAAGGCAGCCTTCATTCCACGGGTTTTGGTACAGGCATCCAGCTTGTCGCCCTGGATGGTGAGGACCGGCTTTAAGTTCAGGACGGTACCTACAGCAGCGGCGGCAGGAGTGATACGTCCGCCTTTCTTTAAATATTCCAGGGTGTCTACCGCAATATAGATGCTGGCATCCAGGCTTTCTTTTTCGAGAATCTCTTTGATCTGGCTGCCATTATCAATGGTTTCAGCAAGAATCTTTGCATCATAGACAGATTGTGCCTGCGGGACAGAGATCCGGTGGTTGTCTACTACATGAACCTTCCCGATAAATTCATCATCCTGTGCCAGCATGACGGCCGTCTGGCAGGTATTACTAAGGCCGCTGGACATAGGAATGTACAGGACTTCATCATGGGATTTGAGAAGTGCTCTCCAGGCCTCTATGATAATGCCTGGAGATGGCTGGGAAGTGGTTGCCGAAACTCCCTGAGAAAGTCTTTCATAAAATTCTTCCGGAGTAATATCCTGACCCTCATAATAAGTTTGCTCGTCTATCAGGATCGGCATAGGGATTACATGGATTCCAGCCTCTTTTCCGGCGGCAGGCATGATCCCGCTGTTGCTGTCGGTCATAATCGCAATTTTTGACATTTCAATTTCCCCTTCTGTGCAAAATATCGCAATTTTTCTTACATGTTGATTGTTATTTTAACAGGTGTTAAAATTATAGCAAAATAGCCTTTTAATAACAAGAAACAAAAAAATGGATGTGTAAGCTATTTATACAGATTGGAGAATATGTAAGAAAATGGAAGACAGAAGAATCCGAAAGACAAAGAAGAATTTAAAAGATACACTGGTAGAACTGCTGATGGAGGTGCCTTTCGAGCAGATTTCCATAACAGAACTGTGCAGGAGAGCGGATGTGAGCCGCATTACTTTTTATTCCCATTACAGTGACAAATATGCTCTGGTGGATGAAATATTTGCGGACATGACGGAGATTGGCACAGCGGACTACCACCGCAGACAGGAGGAGAACAATCCTAACCGCGATTTAGTCATCGGCTATCTCAATGTGCTGGACAGCATCCTTGCCATCTATTATGACCGGTTCGAGTTCTTCCAGCATACGAACCCGGATAGAAACCCATATCTTGCCTTTGCTTTTTACAATATCGTGCTGGATACGGTAGAGCTGCACACGAGCAGGATAAAAAAGACAGACCTGGAACTGAAGTATTCCCCCAGAAAGATTGCGGGCTTTGTGTGCTTCGGACTGCTGGGATTCATCAACGAATGTCACAAGACGAAGACCCCATTAAATAAAATCAAAATAGAAACCAGAGGGCTTCTGGCGGATATTTTGAAATCCGAGGTAGTGGTAAAAAAGAGACCTATCGATTAAGATGCCGTTCTACATCCATGGTATCCTCATATCCGTAAAATTTCGCAGTATGGTCCATAATCATGGCAACAAGATTGCGCCCGGCGAAAGCCAGGGATTGGACATAATCCCGGTACAGTTCCAGGGTGGCAAAAGAGTAAGTATAAAGTTCGCAGCGAAGATATGTCTCGCTGGATACGGCGCCGGGAAAATCGTCCTCTGAGGACTGCGGACGGGAGCGTCCTGCCAGCTTGGGGTGATTTTGATAAAATGTCCTTTGCCAGATTTTGTGCTGTCCGACAATCTCGTCCACGAGACTGCGTTTCTCATCCGTGATTTCGGGCAGCATTTCTTTCATGGCATCATACTCCGCGGGAGACAAAAGCCTCATCATGTAGGCGTATTTGCAGGCGAGAGGATTCTCTCCCTTTTCCTGGTAATCGAGCAAATCGGTGTAATAGGAATGGAGCAGTTCCTCGCTCCAGCACAGAAACTGGCTTTTGCGCATGATGAGAAAGGTCGGGTAATCGTCCTGACAGTCCGCGCGCCCGCCGATATTCTGAACCTGGTCAAAAAAAGCCCACTCTATATCTACTATCTGCTGAATGATATCGTTCATCTTAATCTCTCCTTACATCAGCTTATCCTGTCATGATATGCAGAGCGCGTATTTCCGGGGTCTCTATGTGCTGCATGACCTCGCGGGCGCAGGGCTCTAAAAAGTCATAGTCACGGGAAACCAGCCCCTGCTCCCGCAGTGCTTTCACTGCTTCCCGGCAAATCTCTTCCACTGCATCGCCTATGTCGATATCCTTTTCCATTGCGCTGCCGATGCCGGCAGCTTCTTTCATAGAAACGAATGGCTGTTTAGCAGAACCGCAGGACATTCGTACATTGGAAACAGAGATGATTTCTATCAGCGGCAGGGCGGCATGCAGGATGGGCAGTTCCTGTGCCTTGCGAAATACCCACTTGTAATAGGGCATGTAGGTGCGGTTTAACAGCCCAATCAGCGAGAGGGTTTCCCGCACAAAGATATCCAATGCCTGTCTGGCGGCAACAAATTCCTTTCGTTTCCGTGTGCGGTAGAAATTGTACTGCCCGGACTGTGCCATCAGAGCGAGCCTCGCCGCAATCTTCTTGAGACGCACGTCCTCAGGATAATAACCGGAAAGAAACGCCCTTATCCTGCTGAAATCTCCTAAAGGGTCCGTAAATACCCTGCCGTTTACCGCGCAGCAGAGCAGGTGCTCGGGGATACGAAGCCAGTGCAGGGGAGAGGAGAAGTCTTCTAAATCGCCCACATACCGGCTGTAAAACTCCTCCGTGTTCATCACGCCCACCCGCCCGGCTGCCTGGGCGGTAGTATTTCTTTGATATCCCAGAAAGTCTTTCGGCAGATTTTCATAGGCTTTTGTAAGCTCCCCGCCAATCGCTGCGAAATCTTCCCTGGTAAGCCACAGGCAGAATCCGGGACCGAAATCGTGGTCCTGCGACAGCGCATCGTCATACCCGAGACACTCGGAGCCGTCTCCCACAAGTCCCACAGCAATCCTCTGTTCATAGTCGGAAAATTGCTTTTGTATCATAGGTTTTCCAAAGGCTTCATAATAACGTTCTGACAGTTCTAACCCCTTCAAATCGTCCTCCTGTCATGCAAGCGCCTTCAGCGCTTCTTCCGCCTCGCTTAGTGCCAGAGCAGCCTCCGCTTGCTGTCCCATCTTTTCAAAGGTAGCTGCGATGTTTTTATACATGACTGCGTAGTTTCTCGTTTTTCCAGTGCTCTTTTCAATGGTTCCGGCAGCTTCCCGGTAATTTTCGAGCGCCTGCGGATAATCCCCGGAATTGAAACAGGAATGTGCCAGCGCCGACAGAGCCGCAGCATAGTGCAGGTCAGAAGTGGCGTTATTTGTCTGGTAGATTTTCACAGCGCGCTCCAAATATTCGGAGGCTTGTTTGGTATCTCCGGTCTCGTACATGATATCTGCCAGGTTGGTGTAAGTGGAGGCCGCCTCGATAAATGCCTCCGGGATTTTTTCGATAATGCGAAGCGCCTGCTCAAGATACCGGACCGCCATCTCATATTCGCCCTGTGCGCGGTACACAAGGGCGAGATTATTACAGAGACTGGCAACACGGTAATCATCTTTCATTAAATGCCGGCTGTAAATCTGCTGTACTTCCAGAAAATAAACTTCCGCCTCGTTCAGCTTCTCCATGACGCGATAAGCGTTGGCAACATTGAGCAGGATGGTTGCATAGGGAAGCGTTCCCTCCATGTGCAGGCTTTCCGCGATATCCAGTACCTCACCACAGTAGTGCAGACACAATGAAAAATTGCCCTGCTCCCGGTAAAATCCCATCAGTTCGTTGAGCACAGTAATCTGGTCCTCCTGGTTGTCCGCGGCTCTGGCAACATCCAGAAGAGAGGTCAGGAAATCCTCAGCCTCATCAACCTTGCCTTGGGCGTATAAAGCATCTAATTGGGAATAAAACGTCTGTTCCATACTAAGTCCCTCCAATCCCTGGTCCATTCAGTCATTTGTTGGCTCTCTTGTAACGGTAGAGCAGTATCAGTGTACACTTCCTCTGAGTCTACGATAGCATACATAAAGGGGATTTGTATATGAGGAGAAAGGGTGATATTTTGGGGAAATAGGAGTAGGAGAAGTAAAAACATTATCTTGTGTTTAAAGTATTCCACTCAATATCCCCAAAGGATTAAGACAACATTTATAAAAAATTGCACAAGCTACAGCTAGACGTTTTCCTTTCCGGCAAATTATAATAAATAAAACAGATATGGCGCGGCGGGAGGATCCCTGCACCTTCGCAAAAGCGCAGCGAGAATGGTCGTAAAGGAAAGGAGACGGATGCAGTGATGAAAAAGTATATCGGAGTGGACTTAGGCGGTACAAATATCCGGGCGGCAATTGTTCAGGAGGACGGCAGTATTCTGGAGATGAAGAAGACACAGAGCCGCCCGGAAAGAGGCGCGGAAGCAGTGATGGAGACCATGATTACCCTCATTGAAAGCCTGGAAGGGTATGAAGAGTGTGAGGGCATCGGCATGGGGATTCCGGGACCCATCGATACAATCAACGGAAAGATTATCGTATCCACGAATCTGCCGAAGCTGATTGGCTTCCCGATAGCTCAGTACATAGAGGAGCATTTTCATAAACCGGCATTTATGGACAATGACGTGAAAGTGGCAGCGCTGGGAGAGGCAGTGCTCGGAGCGGGGAAAGGATATCCGATTGTTTATTATGTCACCATCTCCACGGGAGTCGGCGGGGCGTTAGTTATCGATAAGAAGGTGATAAGCGGACAGAACGGGCACGCGGGAGAGATTGGGAATATCTGTATCGACCGCAACCGTGAGAAATATAATATCCTGAATGTCGGCGCAGCGGAAAATGAAGCCAGCGGTACAGCGCTGACCCGCAAGGGGCGCGAGCTTTTCGGAGATAAGATTCACGATGCTGGAGATGTCTTTGACCTGGCTCGTTCAGGAGATGAGAAGGCGCTGAAATTAGTTGATGAGATGGCTTACGACCTGGCGATGATGTTCTGCGCCATTGGACATATCATTGACCCGCATATTTTCGTTGTGGGCGGCGGTGTCATGAAAGGAAAAGATGTATTCTTTGAAAAAATGGAAACCTATTACCGCTCCATGATTCATGAGGGCATGCAGCCGGTTGTTTTCAGAGAGGCGGAGTTGGAAGAGCCGGGAATCCTCGGCGCCGCGATGCTGCCTATGACAAAAATGAAATAATCCGGCGCTGTAAAAGCTGTCATTTTGAGTTCTCGCCCAGGAATCCGAAAAATGCTTTTGCGGAATGATTCAGTATCAAATCTCCGGGCATATCTGCCTTTTTCGCCAGTTCTTCAGCGCAGGTGAAATCGCCGATATGCGCTGTCCCGTGGCTGTCGCTGGAGAAGAGGACCGGATAGTGAAAATGGCGGCACAGATTGAGTATTATCAAATCATTAAAACGTGTGTCGCCCCGGTATCCGTCCGGGCTTAGGGAACTGTTGTTGATTTCCAGAATCACGCGGTGCTCCATGGCAGCTTTCATCAGTGCCAGGTAATCTACCGGGTATCTGGTATCATCGCAGTGTCCGATGACGGTGACATAAGGATTCTTCATCGCCTCGATATAGGCGGCGGTATTTTCCTCTATCGTGCCGGGCTTCTTGACCGGCATATGCATACTGGCAATCACATAATCCAGTTGTGACAAGATTTCATCATCCAAGTCTAATGTTCCCCGGTTATCCAGAATATTGACCTCTGCTCCGTAGAGCATACGCACTCCCAGACGTTCCCGCCGCGCATGCGCAAGACTCCGGAAATAGGAGACTCTTCCGCCGCCCAGGGTGCCAGGACCATGGTCGGAGATGCCCAGCATTCGCAGACCCTTTGCCCGCGCTGCCTTTGCCATATCGGTGATGGTGGCGTGGGAGCCGTGCCCGCTGGCAATCGTATGTGTATGTATATCAAATTCATAGGGATACATAAAATCCACCTCTTTAGATACCATGCCTTTGTGAAGAGTGGGTATATATAATAAAACACATCTTACTGTTCTAGTATGAAGAGTTCCTGTGAGTTTGTCAACTAAAAAACAAAAGATAACAGTAAAAACCAATAAAAATATGTGGGATTTGTTGTGAATTGCAGTGTAAATAAAATTTATGATACTTGTCAGAAAAAGTTGGGAAAAGTCAGAAAAAATTTACCCGCTTTCATAAAATATTACCATTGTCCATTTAAGGATTTATATAGGAAAATAACCCCATAACTGTACACATAGTACAGAATAAAACATCAGGAGGAAAAGAGTAATGAAGAAGAGAGCAGTATCCATGTTCCTTGCGGCTCTGATGGCTGCCTCCGGTGTGCTATCTGGTATAGGTGGGGGGGGGTACGGCGCATGCCGCCGGAGCCAATAATCCTCCGGAAAAGCCGACAGATTTAAAAGTAGAGATGCTGGAGTACGCTTACGGCATCAATACGAAAAATCCGTCGTTTTCCTGGGTTGTCAATGACAGCGATAAAAATGAAATCCAGAGCGCGTACCGGATTGTGGTATCTTCCACATCAGCCCTTGCAGGCGATGTGCACGACACCGGATGGGTGGACTCATCGGAAAGTTCTTATGTGCATGCAGATGCGCTGGAGGGGATTCTTGCGGACAATGAACTGTATTACTGGCAGGTGCAGACAAAAGATAAAGACGGAGCAGAGAGTCCGCTGTCCGATGCCAGACCGTTTATGACGGATATTTCCAGTGAGTGGCAGAGCCTAAACGGAATCTGGTCTACGCCTAATGCAGGAAAAGAGGAGGAAGTGCAGGACTCCTGGCAGGACTATACTGTGGAACAGACCATCAGTATCCAGTCCGGCAATGCGTTTGGTATCCTTATCCGCATGAGCGCGGAAGGGAACGGGTACATGGTGCAGATAAGAGATGCGGACAATGTACTGCGTGTACAGAAAGTTGAAGGCGGTACAGTAAGTAAGGATATTGCTTCAGAGATGAATCTTTCAGATAGCGGCATCACTCTTCCGGTTGATGCTTCTGAATTTAAGCTGAAGATTACAGCTCAGGATTCGATATTATCTTTTGCTGTGGCAACGGATATGTCACAGCCGGATAACTACACAGAGGTTGGAACTGCGGATATTTCCGGACTGGGAAACTTTACTTCCGGGAGAATCGGATACCGTACCGGAATGTATGAATCCGGGACAGTATCTGACTTAAAGGTAACCTCGCTGGATGATGGAGGGATACTCTACGAATCGGATTTTTCCGATGATGACGGTATGTTTTCCGGGTGTACGGTAAGTGAGGGGAAACTCCAGGTAGAAAAAAGCACATATTCGGTCTATCCTGCGGAGGTGTTCAATTGGGATAACTATGCGGTGGAACAGACGATGACTGTGACAGGCGGAGACGCGCTCGCCATGCTGCTGCGGACAGACGAATCCACAAAGGACGGATACATGGCGCAGGTGCGGACAGCGGATAATGTGATAAAACTCCATAAGATAGACGGCGGGACTGTCAATTCCACGGCATTCCAGGAAATAAAACTTTCGGACTCCGGAATTACCCTTCCCACAGATGGCAGCGCGTTCCGTGTGAAGGCGGTGATGGAAGGTTCCGTGTTCTCTTTTGCGATTGACACGCAGGCTGCGGACGGGAGCTCCTATCAGGAAGTGACGGATACGGTGGACATCTCCGGGCAGGGAAATCTTCTGACAGGGCAGTTCGGTTACCGTACCGGCAGAACAGAGTCCGGAACCATCGACGATATCAAAGTGACCTCCAAGTCAGGGAGCGTTGTCTATGAGTCGTCATTTGACTTGGATGATGCTAAATTTTCCGGTTGTTCGGTACAGGACGGAAGGTTGGTGGTGGGGAATAGTGCCTTTTCCGTATTCAGTACCGCGGAGGACGGGAAGCTGACAGAATTAAGTAACTTTTCATTTTTTAGAAGTCCGCGTCTAACTGTAGATAAAGAAACTGTAGATAAAGCGATTGTGAGCATTGCAAGCCGCGGTACAGCAATGGACAGAGGCATCATCGCGGACATCTTTATGAATGGACAATGTCTGGGAGCAGGGTCTGCCAGAGAGCTTGCTAATGTGGGAAGCTATGGTGGGACCAGCAGCTATACCCAGGTTTACTATAATTCCTATGATGTAACGGATATCTTGGGCTACGGTGATGAGAATGTTATCAGTGTCATCGGAAATTGTCGTGACAGTAACAGAGGAATCCTGGTGCAGATGACAGTCTTCTACAACGATGGGAGCAAAGAGATACTGACGAACAGCGGCGTGGAGGGCTCCGGATGGAAAACGCTGGATGGAACCAATGTGTTTGGAGATAAAGGTGACGGTATTACTACCGGATATGTCACGCTTCTTCATGAAAATATCAATGCGAATGAATATCCTGCCGGATGGAATGAGGTAGATTTCGACGATTCCGAATGGGCGCCGGCACAGGTGAATACAGCGGTGGCAGACGCCACGGGCGGAACATCCGGCAGAGTGCTCTATCCTTATTCTTCAGAAAATCCGCTGCGTGTAGAAACAAATGAGGAGACAAAAAAGGTTTATATCAATGATTCAGGAAATGTAGTCGTAGACCTTGGCAAAGAGATTATCGGCGGAATGCGCATTGATTTGGAGAGTGCGTCAGAGCAGAAGGTCACCGTTCACATGGGTGAGGAAATGAACGATGACGGCACGGTGAAATGGCAGCTTACAGCAGTTCCGAAATACGAAGATGTCTGGACACTGACGGCAGGAGAAAATTGTTTTGATACTGTAACCATGAGGAACTTCCGTTATGTAGAGTTCATTGGACTGGATGCGGCAACGCAGCAGAATCTTGTGGATAATCCCGACAGCGTGATGGGATGGGCGATTCAGCAGGAGCTTGATGAGAGCGAGTCTTCTTATGAGGCGACAGATGGCTCGGAAGCGGCTGTATTAATGAACCGCCTGTATGAATTGTGCAAGTATACTATCCAGGCGACAAATCAGGATGTGTTTGTGGACTCGCAGGCAAGAGAACGAGCGCCTTATGAAGGCGACCTCCTGGTAAATTCCAATACCAGTTACGCGGTGTCAGGCAACTATTCTCTGGCGAGACATTCTAATGAATGGCTGATGGACAACGAAACATGGCCGAACGACTATCGGATTTTTTCGGTGGAGATGACGTATTGGGACTACATTTATACAGGAAATATTGATTCTTTAAAGGAGAATTACAGTGCTCTGAAGCGGAAACTGACTGCGGAAGTAGAATATGAAGACGCGGCGACGGGATTGATTCGAGCCAATGGAAGCCAGGCAGGTAACTCTGCCATCATCGATTGGCCGACCAGTGAGAGGGATGGATATCAGGGAAGCTACTATGATGTGGTATTTAACGCAGAATATGTGGGGATTTATAAGCTGATGGCAACGCTGAGCACCGCGCTTGGAGAGATGGAAGACGCCGCGTATTATACGGAAAAGTCTGAAAAGCTGAAAGAAACGCTTCTCACCTATGCGTATGATGAGGCAAATGGATGCTTTTATGATTCCTTGGACCAGAGTCTGCAGGCAACAAAACATTCCTCCACCCACGCTACAGCATATGCCCTCACCTACGGTGTGTTTGAAAATCAGGCGATGGCGGACGATATGTGTGAGTTCGTTTACAATCAGTGCAAGGAAGAGTTTAAGGGCAGCGTATATGTAACCTATTTCATTCTGAAAGGACTTTACGTAGGAAACCACGGGGAATATGCGGAAGCGTTGATGACAAATCCGAAAGTGGGAGAAAATGTGAAGACATTTGCTTCTCTTCTGGATGATTTGAACTGTACAATCACTCCGGAGGCATGGGGACATCAGTGGAAAGGCAACATGACATTGTCTCATCCCTGGGGCGCTTCACCGGGATGCTCTATTGTGCAGGGAACATTCGGAATCCTGCCGACTAAAGCCGGATTTGAGGAATTTGACATTAAGCTTCAGCCGGGAGAGATTGATTCGGCAGAAGTAAAAGCGCCGACAGTAAAAGGAACGGTGGAAGCTTCCTATACCAATGCAGGCACAGAGAATGGTATAGAGGCAACTGTTACGATTCCGGTAAATACTAAGGCAAAGGTATACATGCCGGTGACAAACAAGAATCTCGGTTACTTGCTGGTGGACGGAGAGAAGACAGAAGCGGTCAACTATGGAAACTACCTGATGATAGAATTGGGCTCTGGCACTTGGAATATTACGATTAGTGATGAGGAGGTCGGCTATAAACCATATCTGGATATCACCGCCAGCGCTGAGACGACGGAACTGGAGACTGACGAGACTGCGCTCATCACTGCAAAAGTGACAGACCAGTTTGGAAGCGGCATCACAATGGATGATGGATTGAAACTGACATATAAGAGCACGGATGAGAGTGTGTTGACTGTGGATGAAAATGGAGTAGTTACTGCGCTGAAAGCGGGGGCTGCAACCGTGACGATTACGGCGGAATATATGGAGGAGACGAAAAGTGCCTCCATTGACTTTACTGTAGTGCAGGCGCCGCTGTCTTTGAAAGATTTTGTTCTGGAATTGAACTGCGGGGATATGCCCATAGGGGTTGACAAAACAACTCAGGCAACATTGAAAGCAGTCTACAATGACGGGCATGAAGAGATTATCGACAGTTCTCTGGTGACATTTACTGTGGAGGGTGACGCCGCATCCATTGATGAGAATGGCGTTGTAACCGGATTGAAAGAAGGTGAGGCGGTCATTACCGCTACGACAAAGGAGAAGGTGGCTGAGCTGACAAAACGATTTGCCACAGAACGGATTCAGGTGGAGACCGTGTGGGAATTTGACAATGCGAACAGTCCGTTGAGCGGCGTGGAGGTTAAGGATGGAAGTCTGTATGCTGCGAAGGGTCAGAAAGTGCAAAATGTAGATGCTGATAAACAGGGCAGTGTTGTGAGCGGCTCCTTTACGATAGAAAGTGTGGCGGCAAACATCGCCTTTAACGCGCAGGATGACAACAACCGTTATTTCTGGCAGTTCAGGACAGACGGAACATTGAAGAAGCACAAAGGAAATGCGGATGTATTCGGAGATTTAGTTCCGATTAAACTAAAAGACGGGGAGAATACCTTCCTGATAGCGACGATAGAAGGAAAAATCTACACATATCTGAATGAAGAGCTCATCGACATTTGTGATGTTGACCCAATGATGCCTGCAAGCGGAGGATTTGGAGTGCGAAATGGTATGTCAGAAAGTTTCTATATCAACAGTTTAAGTGTGGGGAGCGGTCTTTCTTTTACGGCGCAAAATACAGTTTCTGTGACAACAAAACAACTGCCGACAATACAGTCGGTGGAGAATCCGTCAGATATGCTCGTGACTGCAGGAACAGCATGGGAGGAGCTGAACCTGCCAAGCTATGTAAAAGTTACATTGAGCAACGGCGTGACAAAAGAAGTGGCGGTTACATGGAGCGGAGATTACAATGCGGATGTGCCGGGAGATTATAGCTTGGCAGGAAGCATCACAGAAGACGGAAGCTTCGAGAATCCGAGCGGTGTACAGGCAGCTTTGAAGATAACGGTACAGCAGGTAATTCAGGAGCCCGTTGTGATAACCGATGACGAGACGAATGTTACTGTGGAAGCAGAGGCAGGAGTCATTCCGGACGGAACAGTTCTGGTGGTTGATGTTCTAAATACAGGAGAAATATTTGAAGAATGCCAGACAGCGCTGAAAGACATCTGCGAAAAGTTTACAACATATCAGGTGCAGCTTCTTAACGGTAACGCGGAAGTAGACCTCCAAGGCAGCAAGGTTGTAGTAAAAATACCTGTGCCGGAAGGATATGATGCGGCAAGTCTGCTGTTCTACCAGTTGAACGCTGATGGGGAATTAGTCCCTGTGGCATTCAGATGTGAGGATGGTCAGATAATCTTCGAGACGGACAGCTTAGGTGTATTTGTGGCAGGAGAGAAGAAAGCGGAAGAACCGACAGACCCGGATAATCCGGACAAACCCGGAGATAACAATAATTCCACAACGGGAGCAGGAACCGGCGCGCAGGATAAAGATGACAGTACGGTGAAGACAGGAGATGATAAATACACAAGAATATATACCTTCAGTCTGATTGGAGCACTTGTTGTGATGGGATGTGTCGGAGGCGGAATTGTTTACCGTAGAAGAAAGAAATAAAATATCTGGCGGAACAGTTGCCAGGTGACAGCATGAAACTCCTCATAGCGTATTAAAGCTGTGGGGAGTTTTTGCAGAGATGAATAAAGTGTGGTGGAGGAAGGCGGAGGTGCAGTATCTTGAATCGACTGTTTTGTTGGGATTTGAAAGAAAAACAACATAAAATATTGGGATTTGTTGAGTTTTAAGAAAAAATAATGAACATTTTGTTGGCTTTTGATTGACTCGACCTTGCGTATCAGATATAATGAAGGAAACTGGGCGCAGTATATATCAGAGGGAGATGACTCCCGCCTCTATAGGCGG
>OGQQ01002103.1_pt1 | contig 13634 bp, 10 predicted proteins | sample 1553281 | NCBI WGS metagenome assembly OGQQ01 (sample SAMEA2579937, study PRJEB22360) | human gut metagenome | biome: human gut; feature: human-associated habitat; material: faeces | place: Denmark | collected 2008/2010 | reverse complement strand
CCGTTCGCCGACATCTACGCCTACGCCGGTGGCCAGCTCAAGAAGAGCTTGGAGATCGGCAAGCGCCTGGGCGCCGAGAACTACGTGTTCTGGGGCGGCCGCGAAGGCTACGAGAACCTGTGGAACACCCAGATGAAGCGCGAGCAGGAGCACATGGCCAAGTTCTTCCACATGTGCGCCGACTACGCCAAGGAAATCGGCTTTGAGGCCCAGTTCCTGATCGAACCGAAGCCGAAGGAGCCGACGCTGCACCAGTACGACTTCGATGCCGCCACCGCCATCGAGTTCCTGCGCAACCACGACCTGACCGACGTCTTCAAGCTGAACTTGGAAGGCAACCACGCCAACCTGGCCGGCCACACCTACCAGCACGAGATCCGCACCGCCCGCGAGGCCGGCGTGCTCGGCTCCCTGGACGCCAACCAGGGCGACAAGCTCATCGGCTGGGATATGGATGAGTTCCCGACCGACCTGTACGAGACCTCCACCGTCATGTGGGAAGTCCTCGCCGAAGGCCAGATCGGCCCTCACGGTGGTCTGAACTTCGACGCCAAGCCGCGTCGTACCTCCTTCACCGCCGAGGATCTGTTCCGTTCCCACATCGCCGGCATGGATTCCTTCGCAGCAGGCCTCCTGGTCGCCGCCAAGATGCACGAGGACAAGGTCATCGAGAACCTGCAGGCCGAGCGCTACAGCTCCTTCGATTCCGGCATCGGCGCAACCGTTGAGAACGGCACCGCCTCCCTGGCTTCCCTCGAGGAGTACGCTCTGGATATCCCGCAGTCCAAGCTCATCGAGGCCACCAAGTCCGATCACCTCGAGTCCGTCAAGGCCACGATCAACAACTACATGATCGACGCCCTGGCCGAGGCGTGAGCCGAAAACCCACCAGGGTTTTAGGTAGCCTCGGGCGAAGTCCGAGACGGTAGTCGAGGGCGAGCAATGACTGGGCGCGTAGCGTTCCGGAATTGCAGGACCGAGGCGTGAGCCGAATAAGGAGTTTCCGTTAGGACTCCTGATTCATCGCTGGATCAAACAGTGGGGCTCGACTGTGACAGAGCCGGATGTGGTGTGCCGAAGCGTCGGTGTTCCGGCACACCACTCATCTTTCCTTCCTCCTTCCTTAAATTTCCTTCGCACGCAAGTCGTTTGCCGGCTAGATCGCCGGTGAGCGGCTTGTTTGCGTTGTTAGACCAAGCGAAAATTTCGATTATTCGCAATGATGTGATGTATCCAAACGTTCCCGAATGAGGCGTACTTATGACCACAACGATTACCATCGCCAATCCCATTCTTCACGGAATGCATCCTGATCCGAGTTGGATTTGGGATGATGATCTTCGGCAAATCGTGCTTGTGACCTCCACCTTCGAACTGGTTCCAGGCTTGCCTATTTACGTTTCCAGGGATATGGCCCACTGGAAACACGTGTCGGATGCCATAGATGAGGAGTTGGCAAGACGTTTGCTCATTCCTTTCGTGGATGACTCGGGTGGCGTCTATGCGCCGACGCTGCGTAGGATTCGTGGCAAATACGTGATTGCCTGCACCATCGCTCGCATCAATGGACGCAAAGCCATCGCGGAAGGATGCTCCCAGGCCGAATTGGATGCGGCCCAGGCGGCGGAAGGCAACTTCGTTCTTGAGTCGGACTCGATCGACGGACCTTGGCGTGGGCCGTTCTGGATCGAGGGCGCCGAAGGCATCGATCCAGACATATTCGAGGATGAGGACGGCAATGTGTACTGGACCCAGACCCGCCCTGCGGTCAATCCGCAATGGGAAGGCCAGACCGAGGTCTGGACCCAACGCATTAATCCGGAGACTTGGACTTTTGTCGATGACGGTCTTCCTGCGGGATCGGGCAAGACGGTAATATGGCGCGGATACGGTATGGAATCGGTGTGGGCTGAGGCGCCGCATCTCTATCGCGTGGGTGATTATGTGTATCTGATGACCGCTGAGGGGGGTACCAGTTTCGAACATAGCGAAATGGCCATGCGCATCTATGCGCCGCATGGACTGCTTCGGGCGTTCGAAGCTTACGAACGGGAAGTATCCGAATTGGGTGAGTGCATTCCGCAGGTTCGTGACGGGGAACGCTGCTATCTTGGCACCGCAATCCGTGCCTTCCACGCGGATAAGAAGAATCCGATTCTCACCCACCGACATCTGGGTTTGTCGGAACCGCTGCAATGCGTGGGACATGCGGACCTGTTGCTTCATCCGGAACTGGGATGGTGGCTGGTGTGTCTCGGCGTGAGAGAGACACGGGGAAAGCATGACGGCGAATTATTGAGCTACTTGGGAAGGGAGAGCTTTGTCGCTCCGGTATCCTGGGAACATAATCCGGCCGATTGGAAGCTGGACGGCAACGGTGCATCATATACGCATGAGGGTGACCCCGGATGGCCAGTGACTTGCGCTGGTCTTGGCCGCTTGGCCGACGAGATCACGGTTACTACTGAAGACGATGGCATCACCATCGAGCCTAGGGTGAAATCCTCGCTCGCCGGTGACGTGGAACCTGCGCTGGTGGATGTGGCTGATGGCTCGACGAACGATGTGGTGGTGCGCGACGAGCGTGATGTCAGCTACCGCAGAATAGCGAAACTGCCGACGCTCATGCCGATTCCCATGTCCGGTTCTTTAGTGATCCGGCAGAATTCCACACATTACGCGGTGTTTTCGATGCATGGCACGGATGTGCGCTACGAGATGGTGAATGGAGACGATTCGCAAGCTGGGTCTGTTGCCGTACAGGCTGACGGAGTGCGTCCGGCGGTACTTTTCGACGACAACCGCTTGTCGGTCATCGTGACTGGCATGCATGGTTTGGTTGATTCTGCGACGTTCGTGCGTCAGGGGCAGGTCCTGCTGAGTGTCGATGCTCGTTTCCTCAGCACCGAATGGGCCGGTGGGTTCGTCGGTTGCATGGCCGGCTTCATGGCATAGATTCTACGGAATTTCAGGATGGTTCACTGCTGGTGTTCCGACGGGCCGTCTTAGAACGAGTTGAAAACGGGTCGAAAGGCTAGGAGCGCTGTATTCTCCCTCCGGTTGTGCCTGTGAGGTTTGCCCCGCTGATTAACCCTCGAGTTGCTGTGTGCTGTTGCGTACCACTAGCGATGTCGGCATGATGATGTGCGGTTGGATCACGTCGTCGGTGGACAGCGCCTCGACCAGCATGCGTACGGCGGCCCTTGCCATGTCTTGGAGCGGCTGCCGTACGGTGGTCAGCGCCGGGCCAAGGAATGCGGCAGTCTGCACATCGTCGAATCCGACCACGGATAAATCCTCGGGAATACGTAATCCCAGCTGTCTTGCCGCCTCGTAGACGCCCATGGCCTGCAGATCGCTGCCGGCGAAGATTGCGGTCGGACGATTTGGTTGTTTCAACAGGGAGATGGACTGTGCGTAACCGCCGGAAGTGGTGAAATCGCCTTCGGTGATAAGTTCGGGATCGGTTTCGATTCCATGTTCCGCAAGCGCTGATGTATATCCGTCCAGACGTGCTTTGGAACACATCATTTCCTCCGGTCCGGATGATGCCTATGCGGGTATGTCCGAGTGCGAGCAGATGCCTGGTGGCGATTACGCCTCCGGTCCAGTTGTCCGCTTGCACCGACAGCGTGTCTGGATCTGGATTACCGAATGGATCGAACAAGACGAAGGGAATACCTCTGGAATGCAGTTTGTTCCGTTCGATACGTGTCAGACTGGAGAAGACAAGAATGGCGCCATCTGTCTGCCGACGCAGCATGTTGTCAATCCAGGATGAGTCCGGGTGCTGGCGATTGCCGCCTTCGGTGGTGATGACGTTCAAATCATGCAACTTGGCTTCGCGAATGGCGCCACGGAGTACTTCAAGGGCCCAAACATTATCGAAATCTTGGAACACGATTTCGATAATTCGTTGGCTTTTCGTGCTTGTCGCTTTACGGGAATACCCATACCGTTTCAACACCGCGTTGATGGTTTGCCGCGTCTCTTCGGAAACGTCGGCTCTGCCGTTGAGCGCCTTGGATACGGTGGAAAGGGAATAACCGGTCTCTTTAGCTATGTCAGAGAGTCGTACCGTAGCTTTTTTTGCCGTATTGCGCATGAGTCACTCCTTCTTCATTTTCATCATATCCGAAAATGCGAACGAAAGTTTCGGTTTACGTTTTTCGAAACTTTCGATATGTTGGCAATGCTTAAAAACGTTGTAAAATCAACGAAAAATAGTTAGTTTTCTGATTTTACAAAAGACTTGACTTTGTGTGATTTGTTTCGGTAGTCTGTAGGTACAACGAAAACGGAATGGAAATTTTCGAAGGGAGTCAAAGGCTGATTCTCTGTCTGCCAGGGGAGCTGCGGCAGCATTCGTTGCGGTCATGCTTCCCGTTCGGCCCATTCGAGAGAAATCGTTCCTGTCGTTGCCATCATTTTGTCGATGATGATTTGGTCAATAAGGAGAAGACAATGAAGTTCAAAACCATTGCAGCTGCCACTCTTGCGGTGGCGACCATGTTGGGCATGGGTGCCTGCGGCTCCAGCACTGGTGCCAAAGACGATAAGACCATTACGTTCTGGCATAACGCAACAGCTGGTGACGGCAAGCAGTATTGGGAGGATATGGCCAAAGCGTTCGAGAAGAAGACCGGTGTCAAGGTCCAGATCCAAGCCATCCAAAACGAGGATTTCGAAGGCAAGCTGACCACCGCTATGCAGGATCCCGCCTCCGGCCCGGATGTGTACATGACCCTTGGTGGAGCCAAGACCAAGGACATGATTGACGCCGGACAGGCCATGGACCTCACTGATAAGATCAGTGACACCGTCAAGAAGCAGATGTCTTCTGCGCTGGAGTCCATGTCCTATGACGGCAAGGTCTATGGTGTTCCAGTCACTGTGCAGCCTGGTGGCATCTGGTATTCCAAGGATCTGTTCAAGCAGGCTGGCATCGATGCCGCGCCGACCACCTTCAGCGAGCTGAAGACCGATGTACAGAAGCTTCGCAGCGCTGGCATCGATCCGATCGCACTCGGCGGCAAGGATGCTTGGCCGGTCGGTCACTGGTACTACTGGTTGTCCATGCGCGAATGCTCTCCGAAGGCCTACGCCAAGGGCGTTAATGACAAGGACTTCTCCGACTCCTGCTGGGTCAAAGCCGGAGATGATCTGAAGGATTTGTTGGATGCGAATGCTTTTAACGAAGGATTCCTCACCACGACGGCCCAGCAGGGCGCCAGCTCATCCGCAGGTCTGCTGGCCAATCATAAGGCTGCGATGGAGCTCATGGGCACATGGGAGCCTGGAGTTCTCAAGGACCTGACTCCGGACAAGAAGCCAATGGCTGACCTTGGCTTCTTCGCCTTCCCGACCGTGGACGGAGGAAAAGGCGAGGAAGGTGCTTTGATGGGCGCTGTGACCGGTTTCTCTGTCAATCCCGAGGCTCCGGACGCTGCTGTTGATTTCGTCAATTTCATGGCTGAGAAATCAAATCAGGAGAAATACGCCACTGCGTTCAGCACCATTCCGGCTTCCGCCGAAGCTTACGATGCGGTTACCGATGAAAATCTTAAGGCCATCCTCGAAGCTATGAAAAAGTCTGATGGCATGCAGCTGTGGATGGATACCGCTCTCGGCGGAAATATTGGCAACGCTCTTAATTCCGGAGTGGTGAATCTGCTTTCCGGACAGGGGACTTCGGCTGACATCGTCAAGGCGATGAAGGACGCAGCGTCCAAGGGCTGATAGTGAACATGGCTGGTTGACGGCCAAAGGAGGGTGGATAGACAGATCTTCATCTGCCCTCCTTCCTATTCGAGAAACGTATCTGGTAGTGGAGAAAACCATGTCAAGTACAAGCAAAGACGCGGTGACGCTGCGCGCTAAGCGGTCCAAGAAACCGTCCGATGGCAAAATGCGTCGTAATGTTGAGATTTTCGTACTGTCCGCACCTGCGATTCTTCTGTTCGTCTGCTTTGTGATTCTGCCTATCGTCTTGGGTGCTTATTACGGCTTCTATCAGTGGAAGGGCTACGGCCTTCCCTCCAAGACAGGTAAATTCGTTGGTCTCCAGAACTACATCACAGCGCTTAAGGATCCCGCGTTCCAGGCGGCAATTCTGCATACCTTCGAGGTCGTGATCGGCTCGTTGGTCATCCAGGCTCCGCTCGCCATCCTGTTCGCATTGCTGCTGAACCAGAAGTTCAAGGGGCGTGGTCTCATCCGCACCCTCATCTTCGTGCCGTATGTCGTTTCCGAGGTCATCGTCGGCACAGGATGGAGCCTGTTGCTACAGAAGAAGGGCGCCATCAATGAGATTCTGGCCAACTTCGGCATCAATGGTCCCGATTGGCTGGCCGACCCGAAAATCGCTATTTGGACGCTGCTGTTGCTGATCAGCTGGAAATACGTCGGTTTCGCCGTAATTCTGATGCTCGCCGGCATGCAATCCATTCCCGAGGAACTGTATGAAGCAGCCAAGGTGGATGGGGCGAGTTTCTGGCAGATGCAGAAAAGCATCACGTTGCCGTTGCTTGCTCCGACGTTGCGGATCTGGGTGTTCCTTTCCATGATTGGCTCTCTGCAGCTTTTCGATCTGGTCTATATCGTGTGGGGCAAGTATGTGTCGACCACCGCTGGTGTGTCCACCATGGCCACCTACATGGTGCGTGAAGGTCGTGGAGCCGGCAACTATGGCTATGGTTCCGCCGTTGCTCTGATCATCTTCGTGATCTCTTTGATCATCGCACTCGTCTATCAGAAGTTCGTGCTGAACCGTGACTTGGACGGTGCTGTTACTGAACAGAAAGAAGCCGAGAAGCGTGCCAGGAAGCGCGCAAAAGAAGTGCAGCATCGTGAGGTTGCTGCCCTGGCAAGTGAGGTGAAGTGATGACTGCCGCAACAATCGCAGGACATTCCAACAAAAGCGAGTACAGCAAGAAGAATGGTTACCGTAAGTCGTCCAAGACGCCATGGGGCAACCCAATCGTCTACTTCTTCTCCCTGGTGCTTGTGGCCATCTGCATCACTCCGGTGCTGTACATTATCTTCGGCGGTTTCCGTACCAATTCGCAGATCACCAACCATCCGTCCGGGATGCCGAACCCATGGGTCCCCGACAACTACAAGACGGTCTTCGAAAGTGATATTTTCTGGACGGAACTGAAGAATTCTACCATCGTGGGTATCGCCACCATGGTAGGCGTCGTGGTGCTTAGCATCATGGTGAGCTTTGTCATCGCCCGATACAAATTCCGCTATGCGCCGCTTATGTACGCGTTGTTCTCTGCTGGTCTCATGTTCCCGATGACCGTTGGCATTACACCTTTGTATCTGCTGATTCGCAATCTGGGTCTGGCCAACTCCCTGTGGGGTCTGATCCTTCCGCAAATTGCCTTCGGACTTCCTCAGACCATCATCATCTTGGTGCCGTTCCTACAGTCGATTCCTAATGAGCTTGAGGAGGCCTGTCTTCTCGATGGATGCTCCCGCCTTGGCTTCTTCTGGCGCATGGTCATTCCGCTGTCCATGCCTGGCGTGGCCACCACTGGAATCCTTACCTTCGTGGGAAGCTGGAATGCCTACATGCTGCCGCTGTTCGTGCTCAGTGATGCCAACAAGTACACATTGCCACTTGGCGTACAGATGTTCAGCTCTGAACACTCCGTTGACACCGCACAGGTGTTGGCCTTCACCTCTCTGGCTATGATTCCGGCCCTGATCTGTTTCACCATCTTCCAGAAGAAGATCGTCGGCGGCCTGACAGGTGCGGTCAAGGGCTGACGGAATGTGACAACCCACGCCCGGAAGATGTTCCTTTCCGTCTTCCGGGCTTCATCTCTTATGCAAGAGGTACATTATGAAGATTTCCAACCCGGTGCTCACCGGTTTTCATGCCGATCCTTCAATGATTCGCGTCGGTGACACTTATTACATTGCCAATTCCACTTTCGAATGGTTCCCAGGCGTTCGCCTGCATGAGTCCAAGGACCTGGTGCATTGGAACATTCTTCCAAGCCCGTTGAGCCGGTCCAGCCAGCTTGATATGAGAGGAAACCCCTCTTCGGGAGGCATCTGGGCTCCTGACCTAAGCTATGCGGATGGCAGGTTCTGGCTGATCTACACTGATGTCAAGGTGGTCAATGGTGCATTCAAGGATTGCACTAATTATTTGGTCACCGCCGAGGACATCCACGGGCCATGGAGCGAGCCGGTTCGCATCAACGGGGTCGGTTTTGACGCCAGCCTGTTCCATGACGACGACGGCCGCAAATACTTGGTGCAGCAGACATGGGATTTCCGTGAATACCACCACCAGTTCGACGGTATCACATTGACGGAATTCGACGTCGACACCATGAAGCTCAAGCCAGAAACGGCCCGCACCATCTGGGATGGCACCTCGGTGAAGATCACCGAAGGTCCCCACCTATACAAGAAGGATGGTTGGTACTACCTGTTTGCCGCAGAAGGCGGCACGGTGTATGAGCATCAGGAATCTGTGGCGCGTTCCCGTACCCTTGACGAATGCTCCTTCGAAGTTATGCCGAATGGCCCGTTCATCGGTAACTTCGACACTCCTGACACCTATTTGCAGAAGCAGGGCCATGGAGCGTTGGTGGACACCCCGTCCGGCGAGTGGTATTACGCCTCCCTATGCGGTCGTCCGTGGCGTCATGATACCGAACCGGCCCATGGCACCCGCGGATGGTGCACACTCGGACGCGAGACCTCCATCCAGAAAGTCGAATGGGATGAGGACGGTTGGCCGCGCGTGGTCGGAGGCCATGGCGGACAGCGTTACGTCGACGCTCCGAAAGACGCCATCGAGACCGTTGCCCCAGCGACGCGCGACGAGCGCGACGAGTTCGAATCCGACGAACTCGGACCGAATTGGAACACCCTGCGCGTCCCGTTCACCGACGCCATGGGCACGGTGGGCGGTGGCAAACTGGCATTGCGTGGTCAGGGCTCGCTGTGCAACCTGTTTGACCTGTCCCTTGTGGCTCGCCGCTGGCAGGCATTCGATTTCGACGCCGAAACCAAGGTGCGTTTCGATCCGAAGAACTACATGCAGATGGCAGGCCTGACCAACTATTACGATGACCTGTGCTGGTCATGGGCGTTCGTCACTTGGGATGAGAAACGACATGCAAGGGTCATCGAAGTGGCTCAGAACGATTTCAACCAATACACGTCGTTCCTCAAGGATGACGCCATCGTGGTGCCCGAAGACGCCGAAGCGGTATGGCTGCGCACCAAGGTCCGCACGGAATACTATTCCTACGAATATTCCTTCGACGGTGAGCGCTTCACCGAGATTCCGGTGAAGCTCGATGCGAAGATTCTGTCCGATGACTATGTGAACCAGCGCTATGGCGGCTTCTTCACCGGCGCGTTCGTGGGTCTCGCCTGTGTTGATCTGTCTGGCTATGACGCGAAAGCCGAATTCGACTATTTCGATTATCGGGAGCTTCCCGACAACCGGTAGTCGATGCCGACGGGCGGCGATTCGCCGCATTCCTGCCGCCCGTCGGTTATTTGGTGAAATGAACGCAGACTCAATGGGGAGAATGCTGAGATGACTTTGCGATTGCCGAAACTACTTGACGACGGCTGCGTGCTGCAAGCCGGTGTGGACATGCATATTTGGGGCACCGGCGATCCCGGACGCATCGTATTGACACGGCTTGCTGACGAGCGGCATATGGTGCAGGTGAAAGACGACGGAACTTGGAACGCGCCGTATGGTCCGATCGAAGCTGGAGGGCCGTACGAGCTGACCATATGCTACGAGGACGGAGCGGAGCGTATCTCACGGCAGTGCTATGCGGGAGAGGTGTTCCTGTGCTCCGGGCAGTCGAATATGGAACTGCCTATGGCTTGGGTGCGCGCCGACTATCCACAGGAGTGGGACCGTGATCCCGATCCATTGCTGCGGCAGTACAAAGTGATTCCCGATTACGATTTCAAAGGTCCTCGCGACGATCACGACCGTGCGTTCTGGCAGGGCTGCGATGCGGATACGCTTGATGATTTCTCAGCGCTCGCATATTTTTTCGGTCGCAGGATCCGCCAGTGGCTCGGTGTGCCCGTTGGTCTGTTGAACATTTCATTGGGCGGCTCTCCGATCGAATCCTGGATGGACATTGACACATTACGAGCGTTCCCCGAAGCGCTCGCCAGTCTTGAACCGTACCTTGGCGATGGTGTGGCGTCGAAAAGAAGCCTCGATTCCGTTGCCGAGCGGGACCGGTGGTACCAGGCGCTTGGATACGAGGCTGTGGCCGATGCCCACCATGAATGGCTGCCATTGATCGCGTGGGACTGTCCGGAATCCAAGAACATCGAGCCGCGCGACGTGGCATGGCATGACATACGCCTGCCTGGATGGTACAAGGATCGCGGACTTGCCGGTTTCCGTGGCGAGATTACCATGAGAAAAACCGTGTTCCTGCCTCCGTCGGATGCGGGGAAGCCCGCCCTACTGCGTCTGGGCACCATGAATGATGCCGACCATACGTGGGTCAATGGTGTGTTGGTCGGTGGGCGAAGCAATGTGTATGAGCCGCGGGACTATCCGGTCGCAGCCGGCGTGTTGCGCGCCGGTGCGAACGAAATCCGCATACGTCTGGTCGTTGAACGGCCCGGCGGCCGTGTGACGCCTGGCAAACGGATGACACTGACCATCGGAGACGATATCTTCGACCTGTCCGGCATTTGGCAGTATGCCGTGACCGCCGAAGCTGACCGCGATTGCCCATTCGAGGATTTCGTCAGATGGAAGCCGACCGGCCTGTACAATGCCATGCTCGCCCCGTGTTTTCCATATGCGGTGCGGGCCGTGCTGTGGTATCAGGGCGAATCGAATACCGGCGACTACGCCATGCGTTATGGCGATGAGCTGAAAGCCATGATTGAATTGTGGCGTGGCAAGTGGCATCAGCCGGATATGCCGTTCCTGATCGTCCAGCTTCCGAAATTCGGCATCGACGCCATCGAGGATGGTGGTTGGCCGCTTATTCGAGAACAGGAATGGAGAGTGGCGGACAAACTTGAACACGTGGCTGCGGTGGTGACGCTTGATGCTGGTGAAAGCAATGATTTGCATCCTCATGATAAGAAAACCATCGCGGATCGTGCATTCAATGTCGCGATGGATTTTGTGTATGGCCAGCAGGCTCAGCCTCAGCCGGTTGTTGAAACCGCAGAGGCGGACGATGGATTGTTGAGGATGCACTGCGTGTGGCGGAATTCCATGGGCGAACAGATGCAATCGCAGAATCGCCATCTGATGACGTTGGATGGTGACGTTCCGCGAGAAATTGATTTCCTGTGGCACGACTGCGCCACTTCGGTGCGGGCTGAGGCATGGCTGGATGGTTGCGATATTGTGGCGCGCATACCGTCGCGCATGCCGGACGAGGTGCGGTATGCGTGGAGCAACAGCCCGGAATCCGGTCTCATCTGCGACGGGGACGGTGTTCTGCTTCCGCCGTTTCATCTGCCGTTGCCCATGGTTGATTAGGAGCAGTCATGCGCAGACAAGTCATGATTCGTCAAGGATGTGTCGACGGATTCTCCGATGCGGATCCTGTGATCACCGTGTTTCGGGGCATTCCATATGCCAAGCCGCCTGTTGATGAGTTACGCTGGCGTGAGCCACAACCTGCTGAAGTGTGGGATGGCGTGCTCGAAGCCGGTGATTTCGCGCCGATGCCGATGCAGCCGCTGCCCGGCTCGGATGAGTTCTACGGCAGGGAATGGCAGATTGACGCTGACACTCCGATGGCTGAGGATTGTCTGTATCTGAATATCTGGACGCCGGCCTTGCGTGGATGCGGCAGTGGTTCCGAGATTCGTACGGATTCCCGTTGCGATGGTCATGGGCTGCCTGTGATGGTATGGCTTTACGGTGGAGCGTTTCAGACTGGATCTACCTGTGAGAAGGAGTTCAATGGAGAGCAGCTGGCCCGTCAGGGCGTGGTGGTGGTCTCCATTGCTTATCGGTTGAATGTGTTTGGTTTTTTCGCGCATGCCATGTTGGAAAAGGAAGCGGTTGATGGACGGCCTTGTGCGAATTTCGGATTTCTTGACCAGCGGATGGGCATTCAGTGGGTAAAGGACAATATTGCCTTGTTTGGTGGCGATCCTGCGAGCATTACCGTGTTCGGCCAGTCCGCAGGGGCCGCAAGCGCGTTGGCGCAAAGTGTCTCGCCGATGAACGATGGTCTGTTCCAACGCGTCATCATGCAGTCTGGAGGTGGAACTGGTCTGTTCAATCGCCATCTGTGGTCTCTTGAGGATGCGCAGCGAAATGGAGCGCGTTTTTTGAAGTATCTGGAAGTTGAATCGATTGCCGAGGCGCGTTCTGTTCCTGCGACTGATCTGCTGGAGGCGGCGGTGACTTTTCCTGCTTGCGATTGGTCTGGGCAGGGTGATGATGTCGTATGGGCTCCGATGACTAATTGGATTCCCTGCGTCGATGGGACATTCCTTGTCGAGCAATACCGTGATGCGCTTATTGCGGGACATCGCGTTCCGTGTGATTTGTTGGTGGGGAACACGACCGGCGAGTTCATGGTTCCGGGCCCTGATGGCACTCCGTATCCGGAGGGTGAATGCGGCAATCTGGATATGATCGATGCATGGGTGTCAGGCGGCGGCTCGGAACCATACAGGAATCGATTCGATGTGGATATGCCGGGGGATGATGCCGGTGCGTTTCATTCGTCCGATTTATGGTTTTCGTTCGGGACGCTCCCTGCGAGCTGGCGGCCGTTTCGAGGCTGGCATTACGATTTGTCCCATGCGATGAATCGATATTGGGTGAATTTCGCGGCGACAGGTGATCCGAACGGTTCCGGATTGCCTGAGTGGACGGCATGCGGACCTGATGGTCAACGATATATGCTGTTCGGTGGATGCCACGATACGCCGGGTAACGTTTCATGCGTCATGGTCAAGTAAGTGAATATAGTATGGTGTGAGCGTTCACTATAGTGCGGTGGAATGTGATGAAGGAGACGGATATGACGCAGGAGACGGAGGCGCTGATCGCGTCCGACGAGGATCTGACCAAACTGTTCGCCGGCAAGCCGACGCAGTACCGCAAATCGAAGTCGCTGCCGAAATTCACGGGCGAGGCCATGCGCGCCTGCGCGAAGATGGAAGCCGTCATCCCCGAACCGGCCAGCGCGGCGACGATCGCTGCGGCGGTCAAGCTGCATGAAGACGGCGTGACCGGCGACGACGACCGCGTGGTCTGCGTGCTTACGGGCAGCGGTCTTCGCGATTTGAAGCTCTTCAACAACGAGAACGCCGATATCCCCAGCGTGAAACCGGGCGACATGGACTCCCTCAAGCAGGCCGTCGAGCATTACCAGAAGTGAGGCAAACAAGATGATCAACGACGCTTTGACGCTGGAAATTTTTGAAGCGCTGATGGCGCAGGATACCATCAATCCGCCGGGAAACGAGAAGCGCGGCGCGCTCTGTCTCAAGGAGATCTTTGACCGCGAAGGCATCCCGTGCGAGGTGCAGGATTTGGGCGACAACCGCGCGAACTTCATCGCGTCCTTCGGCGAAGGCGACAAGATTCTGGAATACAGAGGCCATCTGGACGTGGTGCCCTGTGTCGG
>OGQQ01002091.1_pt1 | contig 13684 bp, 11 predicted proteins | sample 1553281 | NCBI WGS metagenome assembly OGQQ01 (sample SAMEA2579937, study PRJEB22360) | human gut metagenome | biome: human gut; feature: human-associated habitat; material: faeces | place: Denmark | collected 2008/2010 | reverse complement strand
CAGGGGTAATGGATTTGGATATGAAATTCGATCTTTAGATGGACAGGCTGGCGCTATTGTATGCGGTGGAATGGGCAGAGAAAGGAATCTTATCATCGATTCCAGACCTCACAGTATGATTCCGGTTACGCATATTAAGGGCGAGATCAACAAAGAGGACATTAGAAAATTGACACCACGAGAGTGGGCAAGACTACAGGGATTTCCTGAAAGCTATACTTTAGAACTTGCAGACACACATTTATATAAGCAATTTGGCAATTCGGTTACGGTACCGGTAATTGAAGCCATTGCCAAAGAGATAAGGAGGGTCTTGGAGAATGAGCAGAAAGTATAATAAAGGGGAATGGTCAGAACTTTACGCATTTGCAAGGCTGTTAAAGGAAGGCAAGATGTATGCTGCAGATGAAAATGTAAACATGATAGAAAATGTGTATTTCCCTATTTTGAAGATCTTAAGAGAAGAAAGTGCAACAGAAGAGTTTGCATATGAACCCGGACAGGTTATAAAGATTTTCAGAAATGATGAGCTGATTGATGAAATTTCCGTTGAAACGGTAGCAGAAAACGCACAGCTCTTGTTTGATAAAATCTTTGAGGGTGGAGCAACTTCAGGGGCGTTTGAAATCAATGAGATAGACGAGTTTCTTGATAGTATGCATGTTACTAAAATAAAAGCGTCATCAGCTGAAAAAGTTGATATGACTTTGCAAATACATGATATAAATACAGGGTTCAGTCCAATCGTAGGCTTCTCTGTAAAATCTGATGTTGGTTCACCGCCTACGCTATTAAACGCAGGTAAAAATACCAGAATCAGATATGAGGTTAAAGGCATTACAGATGATGATATGCGTGAAATAAACGCAATTGACAGCTCTGTAAGCCGAGAGTACATGAAAGAACGCATGTCAGAGCTTTGCAGAAGAGGTGATGATATTGTATTTGATAAAGTAAAAGATCAGGTTTTTGAAGACAATCTTATTTTAATTGACAGTTTGCTTCCGTCAATCTTCGGAGAGCTGGTTCTGCTGCATTACAAAATCATGGCAAACGGTACATACGATTGTGAATTGTTGATAGATATACTGTCCGAATTCAATCCGTTGGGATATAGACAGAGTAATGTATATCGTTATAAGTTCAAGAAAATGTTAACAGCTGCAGCTCTTGGAATGACTGCCGGCAAAGAATGGGATGGCTATGAAGCCGCAACAGGCGGATATATCATAATAAAAAAAGACGGAGATGTGCTTTGCTATCATCTGTATAACAGAGATTATTTTGAAGAGTATTTAATAAGAAATACCCAATTTGATCGTCCATCAGCAACGAGACACGATTATGGCTATGTTTATAAAGAAGGTGAAAAGTATTACATCGATCTTAATATACAGGTGAGATTTAAAAGCATCAAAAGCGCAAGCGAAATACACTCTGATAAATGGAATGAAAAAGCAGACAGAGTTAGAGAACATGCAAGATTTATTTATAATGGGGAAGAAATAGATTTCTCATAATTTATAAAGTTGCAAAGATAAAGGAGCGAGAAGAGTAATGGATGAACTGAAACTGGAACTAAAAAATTGTTATGGAATTCAAGAAATGGATGCTCAGATTGATTTCTCTAATAATAATGTTGCTATAATATATGCTCCAAATGGAACAATGAAATCTTCATTGGCTAAGACTTTTATTGCATTAAGAGATGACATTCCTGTCGAAGAGCAGATATTTGGTTATAAAAGTGAATGTTGCATTACGGATGAAAATGGGGTGGATGTTTCTGAAAAAGAGATAATTGTTATTAACCCATTTGAAGAGAATGGATTTGAAGATCAAGGTTTGCTGATGGCAAATGATACTTTGCGCAAAAAGTATTTAAACATACATAAGTCAATTGAAGAAAAGAAAGAAGCTCTTTATGCTCAAATAAAAAATGCGTTAGGCTATTCTTCTCGCAGCGGTTTTGATGTTAAGAAAACAATGTTAAGCGATTGGTGCATGAACTCAACTGAAGAATATGCGTGTTTATCAGAAATAAAAGGCCTGTTGAGTAATAAAAGTATGGCATGCACATTAAAGGAAGAGGAACTGGATTATGGGGTGCTGTTTAATGATAAAGTGATTGCAATGCTGAAAGCAGGCAATACCTCTGAATTAATTGCTGAATATGAGAAAAAATACAGAGAGTTGGTTGACAAGTCTTTGTATATGCAACAGGGAATTATAGACCACAATAATTACGGAAACATAAGTGACTCATTAAATAGTAATGGTTTTTTTGCTGCAAATAATGAAGTGATACTTAAGGCGAAAGATGGCAGTTCTAAAATTACTGTAAAAGAACAGAAACAATTGAATGATTTGATCAAAAAAGAAAAAGAGCAGGTTCTAAATACAAAAGAAATCAAAGATATATTTGAGAAAATTAATAAAGCCTTTGCGAAGAACAAAGATACTCAAGCATTCAATTCATTTTTACAGACACACCAAGATATAGTTCCAGAATACAAAAATATAGATCTGTTTAAAAAGAAGGTTTGGGTTAAAGCTTTTGGAACCTGTGAAGCATCACTGGCAGAACTATTAAAGGAATATGATAAAGCACAGTTTGATTTAAAAACAATTAGAACAGCAGCTCAAAATGAAGTTACTGACTGGATGAAGGCATTGGAATTATTTAAGGAGCGTTTTTATGTTCCGTTTATGATCGAACCGTCAAATCAAGCAGATGTCATTTTGAATATGGATTTACCAAGTTTTAAATATACTTTCTCTGATAGTAGAGGAGATAAAGAGGTAACGAAAGAGAACCTGTTGAATGTATTAAGTACAGGGGAACGCCGTGCGTACTATATTTTAAATATGGTATTTCAGATATTGGTTGCCAAAAAGAAAGAACAAGAATGTCTGATTGTTTTAGATGATATTTCGGAGTCTTTTGACTACAAAAATAAATATGCGATAATTGAATATATTAAGGACATATCAGAATACACAGACCACAATGATGAAAAATTGTTTAAAATCTTATTGCTGACACATAATTTTGATTTTTATAGAACTGTAGCATCTCGAATAACAAAGAGAGGCAATTCATTTATTGCTTTTTCAGATTGCGGGACAATAAAACTTGAAAAAGGACATTACACTAAAAATATTTTTGGTAATTATAAAGATAGGTTGATTAATGCATATAGTGATAAAGTTATGCTTGCATCTATTCCTTTTGTTAGAAATTTAATTGAGTATACAGAGGGAGAGGACCATCCTGATTATTTGTTATTGACAAATGTATTACATTATAAACCAGATACAGAGACGATTACCTTGGAACAAATTCAAAAGGTCTTTAACGCTCATTGGTTTAGAAATGAAAAAACAACATTTGCATTGGGAAGAGAGCGCGAAAAGGTTTATGATGTAATCATGAGTGAAGTGGAAGATATACAAGATGTTGAAAAACTTGAAATAGAAAGTAAATTGATTTTATCTATGGCAATAAGGCTAAAAGCTGAAGTATATATGAAAAACAAGATGATTGCTAATTTGCCAGATGGACAAGAGATTGTTGATGAAATCTATTCGAAAAGAAATCAAAGTGCAAGAATGCTCAAGGCGTATAAGCAACATATAAATGACAGTGCCGTTAACACTTTAGAACTTGTTGCTATGTTGACCCCAGAAAACATTCATTTGAATTCTTTTATGTTCGAGCCGATTTTAGATATGTCATTAAAACATCTACATGGTCTATATAAGAATGTGAAAAGTTTGGTGTAAGGAATATAAGTAATTATAGGATTAATAAGGAAGAAAGTGTATTTAGTTCTTCAAATCATGATTGATAGACGAAAGCCTTCTGATTTTCCAAGAAAGTTTTGGGTCCACAAATGGGACCAACTTCACCTTCGATTCAAAAGAATAGGTGGAGAAGAAAGAAAATACATATTGAAATCACTCGATTTCAAACCCATCAGACCAAAGACTATAACATCGATGGTCGAGTGGGAATGATAATATATCCTTAAAAACCCTTTATTTACGGGCTTTTTTGAGTTCCTGTTTTCGTTAGTGACTACAATTTGACTACACTTCATTTTAAGAGATGCTCTGCTTTTTACGGCAGAGCATTTTTTTGTGAAACTTTGTATGTAGAATTACTCAGCAACTTCGCCAAATAGGGTTTCATAGATGTCAACCGTCGAATGAGTCGAAACCCATTCTTTTGCTTCATCTAATGACAGAGGAATAATATCTTCGCCACTACACACAGGAGCAACGATATAAGAAACACGATTTGCATATGCGGTTCTTACACCGCCGTAACCGTGTAGAAAAAATTCGCCGTTTCCTTTTTGGTATAATTTTTCACAAAGATAATCCAAAGAACTCATAGGTAATTCATTGCAATAAGTATCAATTACTTTCGCCGTATCGGTATCATACTTATGACCATTAATTATTTTCTTCATGTAGGCATTCTCCTTTCTTAATATTTTATATGAAACTTTGCATTTTGTAAAAAGATTTCATTTCTTGACCTGATAGTTTATTTGTTGGACTATTTGCCTTACAGAACTCATATAATGCCGCTAACATTAAGTTTGAATATGGAAATTTCTGTTTGTAATTTTCCAAGTACCTAACGGTACAAGTCTGTGCAGTAAATATATAGTAATCGCAACCAGGAAATTCTGGTCTTTTAGGTACTACTTTATAATTTCTATACAAGGCATTAAGACCTTTTTGAAGTTCAGTAGCATTTTCTTCTACCCAATCAAACCAATCTCCTTCATTTTCTGGCGAAAATGTTATTTTGATATCGCTTTCAAGTGTTTTTGCTTTGCAAAACTTGTCCACTCTTTTATAGAAATCAAATGGCCGACTATTTTTCTTCTGCCGATTACAAGAAGTGTAGCACTCGTGTTTTTGACCCTAAAATTATAGAAGGTTATTGGAAAGTAGAACGAGGCGAAGCAAGTCAGAAGGAAGTTCTTGAAGAAATAGGTACAAGCCGAAACACCTTCAACAGAAGAATTGCCGACTATATTGGTACAGAAAGTTGGATAAGAAGCACTATATCATTTCTTAAACAAAAAAGAATTGCGAGGAGAGGTTGGTTGGAAAACCACTGCCAAACAATATAAATGTAGCAAACCCATGGACTAAAGTACCTGTTTATGGTATAATAGGAACTGCAATAAGAGATACATATTTTTCATAAACAAATAATTCAATATTTAATTTCAAGAGTACATATTTATCCTTTTAAATGTTTTTGGATAAGTATGTACTTTTCATTTTATTGCTTCTGGTAGCAAGTTTTCTCCAAATCATAATAGAATTCCTCCTCCATATTAGGTGTTAGTCATACCAGAGTGATTAACACCGCTTACATAATGAAAGGGGGTGCCTTACTATGAAAGTCTTTATTCTTGGTTATGAGCAACAGCCAGATGGCAGAGTTCAATTTACACCTAAACTCGGCACACGAGATGTTGTGATTAACCTTCCAACAGATACGAATACGATTATCAAATAAACATGTGAGAAAATACGGGTCAACTTGGCTTTGGTCAGGGGTTATGCAAGCCAAATGCTTTGTGTTAATTGCTTTGGGCATGTCTTCTGGAATAACAGCAGACCTGCCAACCGTACCCATAATAGTGATTATTACATCTCCAGATTTAACGGTGTATCGTTTTAATTGCTGGTATTTTTCCCCTGTAATATATCGCATATCGAACTACCAAAAGGGTTATTTGCAATAATAGTGCTTCTGTGATCAAGGGTCGCCATTCATAAAATAGTTAGTAATACCAGCAACCTCACAAAAAGAAAATGCTATTAATTATATTGAATTATCTTCTCTGTAAGGTTTCTTCTATTTAGTTCTCTTTTGTTGGGTTCTCTTATATTAAGTTATCTTCTCTTATATTGTTCAACTGTGGTATAACGGAAGATAGAACGATTGTATATCGGTTGAATAACGATAGATAATCGTTTGTTATACGGGTGAATAACGGTTGATATATCGGTAGTTATAACGATAGTAAAACGGTCGTTTTAATTCGTTTTTATACCCGATAAATGGTTATAATCAGACCTTCCAAATTGGTAAAAATGTACCCGATTTTTCATCTGATTAATACCCGTTATTATTATGTTTTCATACCTTGCGGGGTTGCGACAAGAGGACGGGTGGGTAGAAATATAGACTTAAAAGTGTTATAATAAAAATGTTGACAATTGGAAATTTAGTGATATACTGTAATGATTTAATCTTAAACGAAAGGAGACATTGTGGTTATGCACGATTTTGAATATGTACCTAACGAAGAGTGGGAGCCAGTGAGAGATGAACTTTTCGAAATCATCCATAGATTGCAAGATGAAGTTAGAGATGATTTCACATTCCAGTACCATTTCGTAGGTAGCAGCAAACGAAAGATGATAACCCGTGACCGTAACTCTAATACAGGTTTTGACTTCGGTGTGAATATTGAAGTTAATGACCCCGACGAGAACTATTCCGCCGAAGAAATACGAAACATTCTTCATATGGGTCTCGACAAAGTGACTAACCCTTACGGATATTCGATTTTCGGATATGATTACACCGAAGACTCTACCCGTGTTCTCACCATCAAAGTGAAGGATAGGGCAAACTCCTGCATTTTACATAGTTGTGACTTCTGCATTATATATGACTGCGAAGATGGTCGGCAGCAATATATTCGCTACAACAAAAAGCAGGACAGTTACTCGTGGGAATACCAACCCAAAGGTTATATGGAACTACCTGCCAAAATTGAGTGGGTTAAGAAGCACGGTCTGTGGCAACAGGTCCGAGACCATTACTTATATAAGAAAAATATAAATAATAACCCTGACAAGCATTCAAGAACCATATTTGCAGAGACGGTTCACGAAATATGGCAGAAGAACAGATAAGAAAAAGCAGGTATTTCCTGACATAGTTAGATACCTGCTTCACCTTAAATTTGCCGCTGCTTCACCTTAAATTTGCCGCACACTTGAAATTTACGATATTTTATGTTATAATCCCATCTTTGACAGTTGAAACCACAAAAAAACCGTCAAACTACTCCAATTACCGGGTTTGACGGTTTTTTGATCAATGAGGGTTTGTAGCATTTTTTCTACTTTTTCGTCTCTCTCAATATTTTTTTCATATTTTCCTCTGTAATGATCTCACGGTCTGTATGAAATCCAAAGACCTCGTGCAATGCATCGGTTATCTCTGTCCTTGTATAGCCAGGCATATATCCTATTCCCTTCACTTTCTGGAATTTCATCTCTCTTAATGTACGCAGTATCTCTCCCGATGTAAAGCGGCTGTCCAGCTTCTTCTCCAATGTCCGAAATACGATCAATGACAGGAAACAAGTCATAAAGTGAGCCCTGATCCTTGAGTCCTTTTGCAGATATACCGGTCTTGCCTGGAATTCCGACTTCATCATACGGAAAGATTCCTCGATCTCCCATCTGCCCCTGTTTATCCTGAGAATGTCCTGCACACTTCCCTCCAGATTTGTGCTGACACAATAATACCCGTCGTAGCGTGATTCCTCAGCAATCTTTTCAGCATCCAATGACATTACAGTCTTCTCTGCTATCTGACCGTCTATGGTGATCTGCATTTCCTCGATAAACCTATCGGGACTGTTTGGATTATGAGTGCAGTTTCTTTTCCCACTTTGAAGGATCTTTGCAGCCCTTTCCACCTGGCGGCTCCTTATCTGACTCTGATAATGCCTGTGCTTTGGGCTGTATGTTACGACAAGTCTCTGTTCAAGTCCGTTCTCATTTATCCACCTTTCCTTGTAGAAGATATCATTAAAATGGATATTTTCATCTATCTGTGTGATGTCATATTCTCTCTCATCACCCTTAAGCCGAAAACCATAAGGGGACAGGGCCCATTCTTTAATATGGGATTTCAATGTTTTTAGTGACTGTGTGACAACATAGGCACGATCGGCTCTGTCGTTGAACTTCCGGTTCACATAAGAAGAAAGTCCTGCGTCTGTGCATACGATGAACTTGGACATAGCAAAATCTGAAAGCAGCGTTTTCTCAAGAGGTATCAATGTCGGCTGTTCACTCTCGTTACCGGGAAATATGGAAAAGGCAAGAGGTATCCCGTCGCCATCCATGAACAGTCCCATCTGTACGATGGGGTTAGGTCTGTGTTCCTTGCTCCTTCCATATTTTCTTATCCCGCTTTCCTCTTCGATCTCGAAGAAAAAGTTTGTGCAGTCGTAATACAGCACAGATGTATTTCTCTTTGCCCTGTTTCTCTTGTACAGTATGGACTGTATGAGGTCGGATTCTTCATCCAGTACATCCAGAGCTCTGTACAGATCATGCAGCTTGAAGGAAGGTTTCTTCAGCATATGCTGCATGGAAAAGAAAGAGGAAAGTTTAGAGGAGGGTGAAAGTATCCTCTCATATATCAGGCATGCAAGTATCTGTGAGAGATCATATTCAAACCCATGATCTTTACATATATCCTTGCATATATCATCAAGCCCCAGTTCGTAGAAGATCCTCTGAAGAAAAAGGTATCCTCCATCGCATGTGCGGATCTCGTTGAAAGAGATCTGTTTATCTTCGGAAAGATCGATGCTCAGTTTCAGGGTATTGTTTTTTTCTGCTCTGGTATATTCTTCGGCAAGTTCTCTGGCCCATGCAAGGACTTTTTCTCTGTCATTGTCATGTTCAGGTAGTAGAGAAGCCATACTGCCGAGCTTTTTGATTATTTTTGAAGTGCTCTTGCCGGTTTCATCACGATAGGCTTTTGTGATATATACCTGTTCTGCACTTTTTGATCTTGAGATGGTGACACGCATAGTTAACTACCTCCACCAACATCATACCACACATACGACAAAAATGCTACAATTATTTTCAAAAAAATGACAAAAAAAGAAAGCCATTTCAAGGCTTACAGCGATTTTTAGACACTTTTGCTGTCAAACTCCCGCTTCATCATCTCCCAGACATCTTTGATGGAAACATTTCCGTCGATGCCTTTCATCCTGTTTATGTCCATATCTTTTACCTGGAGGCTGACATTATCTAAAAATTCAGGCGGCTCTACACCGAATCTGTCCAGAATGTATTTTGTTTCCTCGTTTATCTGTCCGGCGCGGCGTGCCTCATAGAATTTTCCTGTGATCCGGCGTTTCAGTTCAGCGTAGGCTATGGCTGAACATATGGAATCTGTATCCGGATTTTTATGACCTATGACATATACTTTGCTGTTCTGATCCATCCTGTTTTCCTTTCAATATAACGCTTATTTGAGTATACCATATGATATCTGTCCTTTTCCAGCAAAAAAACAGCAGTTTTGGTTAAGGTATTGCCTAAAATCTCGTGTTGTGGTATATTATATTGAGTTTATCTGCCGCCGGGTAGGTAAACATCGCATTTATCTGCGTGTCGTAAGGCCTTAGAAGACGCGCTTGGTAAGTGCGTTTTTTATTATAGCGCTCTGCGTGGGGCTTTTGCAGGGCATATCGTATATCAAGGAGGTATATATAATGGCATGGATCTGTTTGTATTTGGCGGGGCTTCTGGAAGTTTTCTGGTCCACCTGCCTCAAATTTTCCCACGGTTTTACGGTACTGAAATTTACGATACTGACCATAGCGGGGATGATCCTGAGTTTCCTGCTCCTTTCCCAGGCCATCAAGACTCTTCCCCTGGGTACATCTTACGCCATATGGACCGGGATCGGCGCAGTCGGAGCAGTGTTCGTCGGAATGCTGCTGTTCAAAGAAGTCTTGACACCTCTGAGGCTTTTCTTCGTCCTGCTCATACTGGCAGGTATCATCGGACTGAAGATCACTTCTGCCCAGTGACGGCCGATCACGCAGGCGGTCCGGAATCGTTTCCGCAAAGCTGATGACAATCGTCTTTCATTGTAGTAAGATAATACATGAGCATGAAAGTCATATAAAAAAGTCTACGGAGGTTGTCATCATGTTTTTTAAAGGAGCTCAGAGAAAAGTAAACAGGCTGAAAAAAGATATATTTACTGAAAAAGGCGCCAACAGAAACCATCTGGCCAGAGAGATATATGATTTCATCAATGCGCACGGAGGTCTGTGCAGTATCAAGATAACACTGACTGAGGACCGGACCATTGAAGAAACATATAAGCACTATTATTTTGGCGACGGAAGCGTCTTCCCCCTGAGAAATGACCGCTCTGCGTCCTATGTTTCCGTATGGGATAGGAATAACCGGGAACATCGTTTCAATTTCAACGAACATGGTTATATGAACCCCGATGCGGAATGTGTGTATGATCTGATCATGCGGCTGAAAGACCTGCTGCACACATCACATTTTAATTTTTACGGCCAGTGGGAAGCTCCCGGCTACGGTTACAGCATTACAGACGCCATAAGTTCCGCCACAGGTCATTACGGAACCACTGCCGAAAGCGGCAACGGCTGGTTCATCATGGGCAGCGCATTCATATTAGATGACGCCAACTGGCAGCGATACATGAAAGATGTGGAAAGGGCCCGCCAAAAGGCAGACCCGCAGAAAAACCTCAAAAAGATCTGATCCGCTATTTTTCCACAGGGCCGCCATAGCTCCTGATCCCGCCTATGTTCTGCGCATTACTGTATCCGCAGCTTTTCAGGGCGCTGACGGCCTGTCCGCTGCGGATCCCGCTCTAGTAATATACCGGCAGCATACTCGTCCCTTCTCCTCATGGTTTTTACCATATTATTACCCTGTTTTTTGCCCATAAATAAGAAATTTTGACAAAAAAAGTGTTTATTTCCTATCACAAAGTGTGTATAATATTTCAGTCAAATCTTAACATTTTGTAAACAGGAGGTAAAAACGAATTGGTAACATTTATAATCGGACTGATAATTCTTTTCGTTGGTGCCGCATTATACGGAAAATTCTGTGAAAGAGTTTTCGGTCCGGATGACAGACAAACTCCGGCATATACCAAACAAGACGGTGTTGACTATGTGCCTATGAGAGAATGGAAAAACAGTCTCATCAATCTGCTGAACATAGCCGGGACAGGACCTATACTCGGTCCTATACAGGGTATATTGTTCGGACCTATAGCTTTTATCACCATCCCCATCGGAAATATCATCGGCGGAGCCATGCACGACTATTTTTCGGGCATGATCTGTCTCAGGGACGGCGGCACTCAGATGCCGGACATGATAAGAAGATACAGCAACAAAGGTATATACGCCTTCTATCAGGTATTCTGCAGCCTGCTGCTCCTGCTGGTAGGCGCCGTATTTATCTACACCCCTGGAGATATAGCTGCTACCCAGGTCTTCGGATTTGACGGAAAAGCTACATCTGTTTCCACATGGGTGATCTACGGAGTTATCTTTGCATATTATCTTATCGCTACAGTTTTCCCTATCGACAAGATAATCGGAAAGATCTACCCCGTATTCGGAGCCATACTGCTGTTCTCAGCGATCGGCGTGTTTATAGGTATATTCGCCAAAGGTTATCCGCTGGTAGAGCTCTGGGATGACTGGAATGCAGGCGGCATATTATACGGCGACTATTTCAGTGAAAATCACTTTATCCCGATTTTCTTCATCACCGTAGCCTGCGGTATCCTTTCGGGATTCCACTCGACCCAGACGGCCATCATTTCACGTACCATGAAGAGTGAGCGACAGGGCCGCATGACATTCTATAACATGATGGTGGCAGAAGGCTTTATCGCCATGGTATGGGCTGCCGGAGCCATGGGAGTCTACAACCTTGGCCTGCAGGAAGCAAACGCTTCTTTGGCTACCGCCACCATCGGCGTAGTCTGCAAGAACATCCTCGGACCTGTAGGCGGAGTCATTGCCCTGATCGGAGTTATCGTCCTGCCTATAACATCGGGGGACACATCACTGCGTGCCCTGCGTATGGCCATAGGCGATGCTTTCCACATTGACCAGAAATCCGTTGGAAAAAGGCTGGGCCTTGCAGCAGTGATCTTTGCCCTCGTTGCAGTCATCCTTGTATTTGCCAAGAGCAATGCTGACGGATTCAATATCCTGTGGCGTTACTTCGCATGGTCCAACCAGAGCCTGTCTCTGTTTGCTTTCCTTGCCATAACCATATGGATGTTTGAAAACGGCAAGGCCAAATTTGCCTGGATGCCGCTCATCCCTGGGTGCTGGTATGTGTTTATCACCATAACATATATCGCCAACGCCCAGATCGGTTTCCACATTCCATGGACAGACGCTTACATCATCGGCGTTGCAGCCGCTGCTGCTTATCTGATCGCCATCGTGTGGTACGGCAAAAAAAGAGCCGGGTTAAATGCCCGGACTCTGTAACTTTTCTGATATTAAAGGATCTGGCTCAGCAATATGCTATGAGATAGCCGACTCCAAGGGACAGCAATACCATAAAGGCCCCGACGGACATGAAGATGACGCTCACAGGAGCTCTGTCAGGCTTCTTCTGGGCAAAGGCTTTCTCAGGCCTTGCAGGATCGTACCAGACGGTCATACGGCTTCCTGTGGGCCACAGGTCCTCAGCCATCTTTTTCAGGTTGGTGACCGCCGACATGGGAACTACGAGACAGTCTTTTTCGGACACATAGGCGCCCTGATCTGCATATACATTTCGGGGCGTCACTTTTGTTTTTGTCATAACGCCGCGGAAAGTCCTGACAGTTTCGTATTCCCGGCCGTCCGCTCTGTATCCTATCACCGGTTCCATACGGCCGCCACCCCGGAATCTGTGCCTTATCACCTGCCCCTCTGTCTTTTCCGTGCATCGGGCTGTTTTTCTTTTCTGCGCAAACCATACGGCTATGCCTATGATCCCTATCAGAAGTCCTGTCCCTCCGACCATTGCTATCTCCAGTACCGCTATCTGTATATCTGTCACTGTAAACCTCCGCAAACGAATGATGATACTTATACAATATATCCTGCCGCAGATTTTTTCAAGAGCATTTGTGAGTCTCAAGGCGACTGCATCCAGATCTCCTGCCATCTGCATCCGAACGCATCCGGACACAGGCCGGCTGCCTCATTCCCTGCAAAAAGACCCCGGAGCCTTGTTTGGCCCAGGGGTCAGTCATCCAGTCATATCATTGTTTGGATCCGCAGCCGCAGCTGCAGCCATTGCTCTCTGTTCCTGACGGGCCCTCATGTTTCCGTGCGGAGCAGCAGTCTCCGGCCGGGCAGCCTATGCATTTGGCGCCTTTTTTCTTGGCCCTTACTATATACGCTATGGCGGCTCCTATTATGACCGCGATAACGAGTATGATCAGAATGTCGATCGGTTTCATGCAGCAACACCAGATTTCTTGTTAGTATTAGTCGTGTGGAGAGCATACTCAGCAGCAAGCTTGCGGCTGGACCTAACCGTTATCATGGCGACTGCCATGACAGCTACGGCGATGAGTCCCGGCACGAATCCTGTTCCCAGATGTCCCTCTGTTATAAGGGTACCTATCTGATATACCAGGAAAGCTACGGTATAGCCTGTACCCAGCTGAAGTCCTATTCCTCCGAAGAGCCATTTCTTGCTTCCCAGTTCCGAGTTCATGGCTCCTATGGCTGCGAAGCACGGCGGAGTGTAAAGGTTGAACATCAGATATGCAAGAGCTGCAACTGATGTAAGGCCG
>OGQQ01002090.1_pt1 | contig 13687 bp, 14 predicted proteins | sample 1553281 | NCBI WGS metagenome assembly OGQQ01 (sample SAMEA2579937, study PRJEB22360) | human gut metagenome | biome: human gut; feature: human-associated habitat; material: faeces | place: Denmark | collected 2008/2010 | reverse complement strand
GGTCGTCCACTTTTCTGCCTGTTTATATGGGGGCGGGTCCGGCAGCCGGTATCGTAGGCGGCATGGGAATTTTATCTGTCTTTCTGGGAATCCTTGGGTTAAGGGCAGGTATCAAAGGACTGCGGGAAAGAGAGAAGAACTACATCACTTGCAGAGTGGGAATCATTCTGAACGTCCTGGTCCTGCTTCTGTTGATTTTGATATTTACGGGAGGTTTGAGATAGATGAAATGGATGGAGAAGCAGCGAGAGAAGAACAAAGAATATGAAATGAGGCATCAACTTTCCGTGGACCGCCTGCGGGAAATCGTGACGGAGGAGACGGTGGCGGAAAAATATCTGCCGTACTTTGAGACAGTATCTGTTTTTCTTCTGGAGCTGGAGGCGGTGCGCCGGAAGGTGGAGGAAGGGTCGTTCTTACGCCTTAAGACAGTGGACAAACGTCAGATTAACCAGGCGCTGTATGCGGACATTGTGGGAGAAGCATATGAGAAGAGCTACGCGAATCCGGCATATGCAGCAAAAATGCTTGGCAGTCAGATGGGCGTGCTGCTCTCCTGTCTGTATGCGGAGATGCGCGGCGGGATTTCCTGCGCCTTTGAGAACCGCATGGACTATCTGACGATTTTGAATGAATTGTTTCTTGAGATTTATCACTGCTTCGAGGAGGATGAGGAGCCGAAATACCAGGTGATAAAGGAGATTTTTTATTGGTATGCCAGTGATTACTGTGATGTGTTCTTAAAAGACCGCATTGAAGAACAGCTGTATCCGGAGGCTTCTTTCGCGGCAGAATTTTTGCGGGAGGCGGATTTAGATTCGGACGATTATCTGTACTGGTTTGGGGAATATGTCACGGACAGTGAATTAAAAACTGCGGAACATCTGCGGAATCTCCCGGACGAGACGATACAGAAAATGGCGGATGTATTTACGGAAGGGTATCGCATTGGCTTTATCAATACAGGGAAAGATTTGTCCATCAAATCCGTGGTAAATATTCGTTACACATTGGGATTTGAGAGAGTGGTGAAGCGCTCTGTGGAAAATTTTGCGAAAATGGGCTTAAAGCCTGTTATCTACCGGGCGGCGTCCAGCGTCATCACGCGTAAGGAGCAGTATAAGGTGGGATACTACGGGGCAATCGCCAATCCCCAGTACGACTACGACCACCGCTTGGACCAGGCGCTATTCATGGACAAGCGTTATATGGAACGCAAATTGAGTGTCCTGCGGGATGTGTACGAGAAGAATAAAGAGCAGGCGGCGTTATTTGCAGGTCCGGCGGTGATGGAAGTGTTCGGGGAGACTCCCTTCTCTCCGCTGGCAAAAGAGGAAGCGCCCTCCTACACGGAAAAGCAGAGAGAACTCTCACTTTTCTATGACAGTAAATCCGGGCAGATTACGAACGAGTACATTAAGGGCGAGGAGAGAAGCTTTACTATCATCGCCTATCCCGTGCCGGAAATCGGGGACGACTATGCGGAGATTTTCGATGAGATTATCAAGATTAATACACTGGATGCTTCCCTCTATGAGCGGGTACAGCAGACCATGATAGACGCCCTCGACGAAGGGGAATATGTGCGGGTCATCGGCAAAGGTGAGAACCGGACAGATATGACGGTGCAGTTGATTTCGCTGAAGGATAAGTCAAAAGAGACAAAGTTTGAAAACTGCGTGGCAGATGTGAATATCCCGGTGGGAGAAGTATTTACTTCCCCGGTGCTGGAGGGGACGAAGGGAACACTGCATGTGAGCAAGGTGTATCTCAATGGTCTGCAGTATAAAGATTTAGAGCTTCACTTTGAGGACGGAAGAGTGACCGATTACACGTGCGGCAATTTTGCCTCCGAGGAGGAAAATAAAAAATATATTTATGATAATGTGCTGCACAACCATGAGAGCCTGCCTCTGGGTGAGTTTGCCATCGGCACCAATACGACGGCGTATGTGACAGCGAAAAAATACGGTATCGAGGAGAAGATGCCCATCCTGATTGCGGAGAAGACAGGACCGCATTTCGCGGTGGGGGATACGTGCTACAGTTGGAGCGAGGACATCCGGGTATACAATCCCAACGGAAAAGAGATTGTGGCAAAGGACAATTCTATCTCCATTTTGCGGAAGGAAGATGTGCAGAAAGCATATTTTCAGTGTCACACAGATATAACCATACCTTATGAAGAATTAGAAGAAATAAGTGTAGTGACAAAAGAGGGGAAAACGATTATACTATTAAAGGATGGACGGTTTGTGCTGGAGGGAACGGAGGCGCTCAACGAACCGTTTGATAGGACTAATTTATAAGGATAACTAATAAATAAACATAAGAAAGGTGGTAACCAAATGCCAAAAGTAGGAATTGTAATGGGCAGCGACTCAGACCTGAAGGTGATGAGCAAAGCGGCTTCCATGCTGGAAAAGCTGGGGATTGATTATGAGATGACGATTATTTCCGCTCACCGCATGCCGGATGTATTTTTTGACTGGGCGAAAGCTGCGGAAGGAAAGGGAATCAAGGTCATCATCGCAGGGGCAGGGATGGCTGCACATCTTCCGGGAATGTGCGCGGCGCTTTTCCCGATGCCGGTGATTGGAGTGCCGATGTCAGGCAAGAATTTAGACGGTGTGGATGCACTGTACTCTATTGTACAGATGCCGCCGGGAATCCCGGTAGCTACGGTTGCCATCGATGGAGGAATGAACGCGGCAATTCTTGCGGCGAAAATCCTCGCCACATCCGATACGGAAATTTTGGAGAAATTAAAAGCGTATTCCCAGGAGATGAAAGAGACGGTACAGGGAAAGGCGGATAAGCTTAAAGAACTGGGATACGAAGAGTACCTAAACGGGAAATAAACGGATACGCATATAGAAGATAGAGGAGAAGACAGTATGGATTATAAAAATGCAGGTGTGGATATTGAGGCGGGATATAAATCAGTAGAATTGATGAAAAAGCATGTCCAGGAGACCATGCGTCCGGAGGTACTGACAAATCTGGGCGGATTTTCCGGCGCTTTTTCTATGGAAAAATTTAAAAATATGGAAAAACCGACGCTGGTATCCGGCACGGACGGGGTTGGCACGAAATTAAAACTGGCATTCATCCTGGAGAAACACGATACCATCGGAATTGACTGCGTGGCAATGTGCGTCAACGATATCGCGTGTGCCGGCGGTGAACCGCTGTTTTTCCTGGACTATATCGCGTGCGGGAAAAATGAGCCGGAGAAGATTGCCACCATCGTAAGCGGTGTGGCAGAAGGATGCAAACAGTCCAATGCTGCTCTCATCGGCGGTGAGACTGCGGAGATGCCGGGCTTCTATCCGGAGGATGAGTACGACCTTGCCGGGTTTGCGGTGGGCGTTGTGGATGAGAAAGATTTGATAACCGGGAAAGACTTAAAGCCAGGGGATGTGCTGATAGGCATGGCGTCCTCCGGTGTGCACAGCAATGGATTCTCCCTTGTCAGAAAGGTTTTCAATATGAAACGGGAAGCGCTGGATACATACTATGACAGCCTTGGCTGTACCCTGGGCGAGGCACTCCTTGTTCCTACGAAAATCTATGTGAAAGCGCTTCGCAGTGTCAAGGAAGCGGGTGTCACCATCAAGGCGTGCAGCCACATCACAGGCGGCGGATTCTATGAGAATGTTCCCCGCATGTTGAAGGAAGGCACCCACGCGGTGATTCAGAAAGACAGCTATCCGATTCCGCCGATTTTCAACATGCTCTCGGTGGATGGCGATATTGAGGAGCACATGATGTACAATACCTTCAACATGGGACTTGGTATGGTGCTGGCAGTGGATGAGGCGGATGTGGAAAAGACCATGGCTGCCATCAAAGAGACCGGGGAAGCGCCGTATGTAGTGGGACATATTGAAGCGGGCGAAAAAGGAGTTACCTTATGTTAAAGATTGTTGTGATGGTGTCCGGGGGCGGGACAAACCTCCAGGCAATCATTGACGGAGTGAAGGACGGCACGATTTCCAATACGGAAATCGCGGGAGTCATCAGCAACAATAAAAATGCCTATGCGCTGCTGCGGGCTCAGGAGAGCGGAATCCCGAATGTCTGTGTCTCACCGAAGGATTTTGCATCCAGAGAGAAATTTAACGAAGCCCTCCTTGAAACTGTGGACGGCTTTGCGCCGGATTTAATTGTACTGGCCGGATTTCTTGTTGTAATTCCTCCGGCGATGACGGAGAAGTATCAAAACCGTATGATAAATATCCACCCTTCTTTAATTCCCGCTTTTTGCGGGACAGGATTTTACGGGCTGAAAGTGCACGAGGCCGCTCTTGCGCGGGGTGTGAAAGTGGTCGGCGCTACCGTACATTTTGTGGATGAAGGGACGGACACCGGTCCCATCCTTCTGCAAAAGGCTGTGGAGGTAAAACAGGGAGATACGCCGGAAGTGCTGCAGAGGCGGGTGATGGAGCAGGCGGAGTGGAAAATCCTACCGCAGGCGATAGACCTCATCGCCAACGGCAGAGTGAAGGTGGAAAACAAAAAGGTGCTGATTACAGCGAATTGAAGGCTGAACGCCTCTGGCTGCATAGGTGTAAAGCCCTGATGCCTCGACTGCGGAGGCGGGAAGCTGTGACTGATTGCAGGGTTAAGATACGAAGCCGCTGTCTTAGGGCGGCAGAATGGAGATTAGGATGAAAGTATTGATTGTTGGAAGCGGCGGAAGAGAACATGCTATCGCCTATGCTGTGGCAAAGAGCGATAAAGCAGATGAAATTTACTGTGCTCCGGGAAATGCCGGGATTGCAGAATACGCGAAATGCGTGGATATCGGCGCCATGGAATTTGATAAACTCGCCGCTTTTGCGAAAGAGGAACAGATAGATTTGTGCATCGTGGGAATGGATGACCCGCTGGTGGGCGGGCTTGTGGACGTGCTGGAGGAAGCGGGAATCCGCACCTTCGGTCCTAAGAAGAACGCGGCAATACTGGAGGGGTCTAAGGTATTTTCCAAGGACTTGATGAAGAAATACAATATCCCCACGGCTGCCTACGAGAATTTCACAGACCCGCAAAAAGCGCTTGCCTACCTGGAGACGGCGAAATTTCCTATCGTTCTCAAGGCAGACGGTCTGGCATTGGGAAAAGGCGTCTTAATCTGCCAGAATTTAGAGGAGGCAAAAGAGGGCGTCAAGACTATCATGCTGGATAAGAAGTTTGGTTCCGCGGGCAATGAGATGGTTATCGAGGAGTTTATGACAGGAAGAGAAGTATCGGTTCTCTCCTTTGTGGACGGAAAGACCATTAAAACCATGACAAGCGCTCAGGACCACAAGCGCGCGGGAGATGGGGATACCGGGTTAAATACGGGCGGTATGGGAACCTTCTCCCCAAGTCCCTTCTACACAAAAGAAGTAGAGGAGTTCTGCGAGAAATATATCTATCAGCCCACAGTAGACGCTATGGCGGCAGAGGGCAGACCGTTTAAAGGTGTGATTTTCTTCGGGCTCATGCTGACAGAGGAAGGTCCGAAAGTGCTGGAATACAATGCCCGTTTCGGTGACCCGGAGGCACAGGTGGTCCTGCCGAGGATGAAAAATGACATCATCGATGTGGTGGAGGCGTGTATTGACGGGAAACTGGATGAGATTGACCTGCAGTTCGAGGACAATGCGGCAGTCTGTGTCGTGCTGGCTTCCGATGGCTATCCGGTGAAATATGACAAGGGCTTTGCCATCAGCGGACTGGATGAATTTAAAAACCATGAGGGCTATTACTGCTTCCACGCGGGAACCAAATTTGCGGACGGCAATATCGTGACCAACGGCGGGCGTGTGCTAGGCGTGACCGCAAAAGGAAAAGATTTAAAAGAAGCCCGCGCAAATGCCTATAAAGCCACAGAGTGGGTACAGTTTGACAACAAATACATGCGCCATGATATTGGAAAGGCGATTGACGAGGCTTAAAAAGCAGCGGGAAATACAGGAAAAGGCAAGGGGAGGACGGCAGGATGGAAGATGCGAGAATAGAAAGCAGTAAATTGGAGCAGGTACTTGCACAGGCGCTGCCGTTCTGGATGAAACTGACAGACGAACAGAGACGGGAAGTCCTCGGCAAGACAACGAGTACTTCCTGTGCAAAGAAGACTGCCCTGCACTTTGGCGGCGGAGAGTGCGCCGGGGTGCAGATTATCGAAACAGGCAGGGCGCGTGTTTTCATCACATCCCAAAACGGCGGAGAGATTACGCTGTTCCGACTGCTTGCCGGAGATGTAAGCATTTTGAGCGCTGCGTGCATGATAAATGGCATGGATATTGAAATGGATATGGAGATGGAGACCGACACCATCATCTGCACCATTCCCAAATCCGTCTATAAAATCCTTTACGATACAAACGGGGATGTAAAGGACTATACGCTGGAGATGATTTCCGAGAAATTTTCGGACATCATGTGGCTGTTTAACCAGTATGTGTTCTCCAATGTGGCATCCCGCCTCGCCGGAGCGCTTTTGGAGCATCGCGTGCTGGAAAAGAAAGAGATACTTGTCACCACTCACGAGGCGCTCGCCAGGGATGTGGGGACTGCCAGGGAGGTCGTGACAAGACTGTTAAAGCAGTTCCAGAAAGATGGTCTGGTGAAGCTCACCAGAGGGAAAATAGAAATTTTGGATGAAAAAAGGCTGGGGAAGATATAGCGTTGAGGCTCGGCGGAATTGTCAATCCCCAGTTTGTTTTTCAGCGTCATGTGTACCTCCAATGAAACAACGAATTTTATATAGTAGTATTGTATTACCATTATGTCAAAAATACAATGAGAAATATCAGTGTAGTGGGAAGCAGCAGTCAAAGCTGCCAGGATATCTCTTCTCGAAATGTGATTTTGTCACAGACTTTTAAAAATATTGTGGTATACTAAGAGCATACCTGATATGGATACGGGCATACGTAATAGAGAACAAAACAGATTTTTCAGGGAAAGAAGGAGGATATAAAATGGCAGTAGTAAAATTGACAAAGGAAAATTTTGACAAGGAAGTGATGCAGTCCGACAAACCGGTGCTGATTGATTTCTATGCAGACTGGTGCGGTCCCTGCCAGATGATGGGTCCGGTTGTGGAGGAGATTTCCAATGAGGTGTCCGATGCGAAGGTGTGCAAACTGAACATTGACGAGGAGATGGAGATTGCGCAGAAATACGGTGTTATGAGTATCCCGACGTTTATCGTTATCAAAAACGGAGAAGTGGCGGCAAGAGATATGGGAGCAAAACCGAAGAGCGCAGTGCTGGCGATGCTCAAATAAAAAGGAATAAAGAGAAAGGAACAGCCGAGATATTTTTGTTTGTTTCTGTTTTGAGAAAAAAGAAAACCTTCCGAGGCAGTGATGTGATACTATGCCTTCGAGGGTTTTCTTTTTGATATGATTGTTGGGGTTCGTATAAAATGATATAATCAGTTTATATGAAGAAAAATTAGACCGCGCAATGCGAGGCAGGTTTCTTAAAAGAAAGTGCAGGAGGCTGGAAAGCCTTGTAAGTTGGGAACTGATAAGGAGAAGAAAAAATGGGACTGGATATATATGCAGGGACATTGACACGTTACTATACGCATAATTGGAAAACAGCGGCACAGCAGTTTGCTGAAGCTAATGGGATGGAATTTCAGACTATCAGACCGCAGACAGACAATGAGGATGAGCTTTCCCCTGATGAAGTGAAAGAAATTGTAACCCAATGGCGTGACAGTATTATAAGCGGTCTTAATTTGGACCCTGTGCCGGTGTGGAATGAAGATTATGACGTCACCCCATATTATACAAATAAACCGGATTGGGATGCATTAAGCGCCTTATTGCTTTATATTTCCGCAAAATACAGCAATAAAGAAGTGCCGGTTATGATAGAGAAAGATATAGACATTTATGAGCACCCTATCGTAAAAGAGTTTCTTGAGACAAAAGACTTTCAATTGACCTTATTTGATGGAAATGGGTGGTGGCTTCCCATTGAGAAGAATATCATGTTTGATTATGTTCTGCCAAACTCAGAAAAAAGTCTCCTGACGACAAGCGCATTGCTTCTTGCGGAACTAAAAAGATATAATGAGTTCGAGTGGAATGCAGGCAGAGATACCATCCTTTCATGGAGTACAACAGAAGGATATCCTGCGGATGCGGAATACAGCAAGGAATCCGGATACAGGCTGGGAACTGTACATGAAACATATGAGACAGAATCTTTAGCCAAATTTGCGTTTTCCATTCTATGGCAGGCGGCAGAATTTTCACTGAAACATGGTGTGGTCATTGTTTATGATTTTTAAATCCCAGTACAGTAATGTCTGGCGATACTGTTGCTAGGAAGGAGCTATGATGTGACTATGATAGAAGTACTGTTTGCCGAGAGCGAAGCTGCTTCAATGTAAGTGGCAAAGAATACAATTGTAATTGCAAAAGCAGATGGTCCGACTTCTATATGGATGGCCGGGAAGAAAAGGCCGCCGGAAAGGGGAAAGGGCGCATGGATTGAAGGGACGCCTGATGAAGTGATTTGTCTGGGCTTCATGCTGGATATCGGCAATATAAAAGAAGAAATAGACAGTGAGTATCGTAAGAAACTTATCTATTCCATGCATGCACAGGAGCAGTGGGGAAGAGATGAAACCACAGATGCAGAATTACAAAAGGCGGGGAATTGCTAAAAGGCAAAATAGCAGTTATCGAGGATTCAGAGAATAAGTATGCAAGAATGATATGTCTGGCATAATTGTCCGCTTCGGAGCTTTTGTATCTGCGTTAGGGCTAAAATGGGATGAGAAGAGAAGTATAAATTGTAGAGGTAAAACTGTTTGATTGAAATAAAAGAAATTCGTAGAAATGATTATAAAAAAGCACAAAAATTTGCAATACGAGGAATGCATTTAGATTGGTATATGGATAGCAAATTAGTTTTGACTTTGTATGCAAAATATTTTTGGTATATGGAATTGAATCGTGCAACAAAAGTTTATGGTGCTTATGTGAATGATACTTTTGTGGGTGTTTTGCTGGCTGAAATGAAGAATGAACCGAAATGTTATCACAGCTTATCAAAAGAGATTTATGTAAAAATATTTGATTGGCTTCAACATCTTGTTGCAGGAAAAGGAGTCGGCGAATATGACGAAGCAAATAGGGATATGCATAACTCTTTTTGCCAAAAGGAGAATCCCGATGGAGAAATTATTTTTCTTGCTGCCGACCCTGACTGCAAAATTAAAGGTATTGGAACAGCGTTGTTGTCTGCATTTGAAGAAGATGAAAAAGGAAAGCTTGTTTATTTATATACAGATAATGCTTGTACTTATCAATTCTATGAGCATAGAGGCTTTAAACGTTCGGAGGAACGCCAAGTTGTAATTGATTTGGATAAAAAGAAAATTCCTTTAACCTGCCTGTTTTATACAAAGAAAATTGCTGGAAAGGATTAAAATTATGATTACGGATTCATTCGACAACAAAACGGAACCTATATTCACGTTGAAGGATTTTTATGGAGAAAGAAAAAAGTTCCTTGACATCTGCATTATTATTTTTTCCAAAGAAATTTACGAGACTGTTCTCACCACTTATGACTGCACAAAAATTACGGAAATCAATGCACCCAATGGGGCTGTTCCGATTTATAAATTCCTATTTGAAGGGAAAGAAATTGCCTTTTATCTATCTGCAATCGGTTCTACCGGAACATCTGAATATTGTATTGAGGCAAATTGGCTAACCGGTGCTGAGCAATTTATCATGTTTGGCTCGGCAGGAAGTCTCAATAAAGAAAAAACGCAAGGGAGATTTATTATTCCGACAGAAGCCTACAGAGACGAAGGGATTTCTTATCATTATGCGCCGCCAAATGATTACATCAAGATTAAAAATCACGAAAAGCTGAGTGCTGTTTTTGATGAACTGCGTGTCCCTTATGTAAAAGGAAAAGTATGGACCACAGACGCATCTGGTGACAGGGGATGTGTTGTCGGAAGATAAGTACGAGATGGAAAGATTCAACGATGCCAATCATAATTTGGATAAATTCTATATTGCTTTAGAAATTGCAAAACGAATTTAATCCGTGAAATCACTTGAAAATGTAGAGTTAACGGATACAACTTTAGATGTATAAAAAACGGGCATATTTGTTGTTTATAATTGGTAGAATTTGTCCTTATCAAACCATATAATAAATCTATCAAATGATAAGGAGGAAAAAATGAATTTAGGAAACAGTCTATTTCATGCAAGAAAAAGATGCGGACTTTCGCAAGAAGCTGTGGCGGAAAAATTAGGTGTAAGCAGACAAACTGTCTCAAAATGGGAAACGGATGAAACGCTTCCGGATATTCGACAGTCCAAGAAAATGGCAATGCTCTATAATATCTCTTTAGATGAACTGATTGATTTTGATATTGATATGAAAGAGATACAGGAGGCTATTGACAGAACAAATGAGGAAGCGGAAGAAAAAATCAACTGGACAAATGCGTGGGGAAAAAGATACCCTATTCTTCTTGAATATCAGTCGAAAGTAAATATCCCCCAATATGCTCATAGAATCGGCGTTATGCTGGATGAATTAAAAGAAGAATATGGTTTTAGTGAACAAAATGCAATGTTAGTCCTTAAAGATATTTTATACAATGTCTGGAAAAATCGAAAGAGCAGATAGGAAGAAATGAAATCATGGGGACAGCGGGTTGTTCGTTTTTGTCAATGCCTGTATGCGATAAATCTTAGTTTGCAGCCGCAGGGCAAACCTGTTCCGGCAGTTGATGATTCATCTCGACAAATGTGTATTATCTGTGCTATTATACATTCAAAGCATTATATTTCTGTCAATTGTTTTTCTCAGCGGTTTGCAGTTGCCGCGTCAAGGAATCTGAAACACATCGAAAGATATATCTCAATGCTTTTATTTCCAATGAACAAGAGCAGAGAGTATATCTTTTGAGGAAGAGATAAGTCTCTTTGCACCATTTAAGAAAGGAGACTTGTCTATGACCAACACGAACGTGACACATGTAAACCGAACTTACCGCTCGACTGTATTCATCATGCTGTTCGAGGAGAAGGAAAATCTTCTGGAGTTATATAATGCCATGAGCGGGAAACATTATACAGACCCGGAACTCCTTGAGATTAACACTCTGGAAAACGCGATTTATATGTCCATCAGGAATGATGTGTCGTTCCTCATGGACGGGAGACTGTCCTTATATGAGCATCAGTCTACTTACAGCCCGAACCTGCCTCTTCGATTCTTGTTTTATATCTCGAACCTCTATTCGGGAATGACAAAGGAGGATAACCTCTACGGCACAAAGAAGGTACAGATACCTATGCCGGAGTTCATCATCTTTTATAACGGGGAAGAAGAGCGGCCGGAACGGGAAACGCTGAAGCTGTCAGATTTGTATACTTTTAAGGGAACTGACGGAACGTTTAAGGAAAAGGACTACAGGCTGGAATTAAAAGCAGAATTGTTCAATATTTGCGGGGACAATAACAAAGCATTAAAGGATGCCTGTCGTACTCTCCGTGAGTATGCCATCTTTACTGACAAAATGCGAAAGTATACGAAGACGATGGACATTGAGACAGCAGCGGAGCGCACGATTGAAGAATGTATCAGAGAAGATATCTTACGGGAGTTTCTTACAAAGCATAGAGCAGAGGTGAGAGCAGTGAGTATATTCGAATATGACCAGGAAAAGCATATCAGACAGGAGCGCGAACAGGCATGGGAAGAAGGTCGTGACTCCGGATTTGCAGAAGGTGAAAAAAGCAAGCTGAATGAATTAATACAGAAAAAACTTCAGAAAGGAAAAACACCGGCTCAGATAGCAGATGAACTGGAAGAAGAACAAACAGTAATAGAAGAATTTATCAAAAATATGTAAATTTAAGAGTTCGATGTCTGAGCAGAAGAAAGTGGAACGTATCCAGTAGATAACGGGGCAGAGGAAACCAGATGGTATTAGCCTATCTGGTTTCCTCTGCCCCTGAAATTTTAAATCAAGCCGAAACATGCTGTAAAGGCATAATATTTCATTGATTCACTACGGGCACCCTTCTGGTCGCGGCTTTTTCCTGGAAATCCTGGTCGTGCTCCACAAACAGGAGAGTCGGCTTAAATTTCAGCAGCAGTTCTTCCAGCTGCATGCGCGAAAAAATATCAATATAGTTGAGCGGCTCATCCCAGATGAAGAGATGGGCTGGCTCGCAGAGGGATTTTGCCAGCAACACTTTCTTTTTCTGCCCTTCGCTGAACTCCTCCATCTGCTTCTCAAACTGCACGCGCTCAAGTCCCAGCTTGGCAAGGACGGTCAGGAAGAGAGCCTGGTCGAGCTGCCATTGCTTGGCGAAATCCGAAAGGCTTCCTTTTAAATGCGAGGCGCTCTGGGGGACATAGGAAATCTTTAGTCCTGAAGCTATGTGAAATTCTCCCTCAAAAGGAATGGATTCCCCCATGAGAAGCTTTAGGATGCTGGATTTGCCGCAGCCGTTTTTTCCTGTCAGGGCGATGCGCTCCCCTGCATGGATTTCCAGAGTGAGAGGAGAAAACAGCGGCGACGCTCCATAAGCGATGGTGAGGTCCTGCATGGTCACAAGACGGTCGCTGTGGTGGGAGAGGAGGTTCAATTTTAAGTCTGCGACAGACTCCACGTTTTTCAGCAGGCTTTCTTTCTCACGGATGGCGTTTTTCTGCCGGTTCTCAATGGATTTGGCGCGTTTCATCATCTTAGCCGCCTGATGACCGACATATCCCCGGTCAGGTTTCGCTTCGGCGTCGCGGTTTCCAATCTTGCTCTTCTCGATTTTGTCCGACCAGCCGGAGGTGCGTTTTACTGACGCATCCAGCCGCCGGATGTCTCTTTTCAGTTTTTCATTTCTCTCTGCTTCCAGATTGTCAGATGCCTGTTTGTTGGCATACCAGGAAGAAAAATTTCCTTTTTGTACTTCAATACTCTGCCGGTTAATGGCAAGAACATGGTCGATGCAGGTGTCGAGGAAAACTCGGTCATGAGATACCAGGATGAAGCCCTGCTTGGCAGAAAGGTACTGGGCAACCTTCTGGCGGGTCTGGGTATCCAGATGATTGGTAGGTTCATCGATGAGCAGGAAGGTATTTTCCTTCAAAAACAGCGCTGCCAGCAGCACTTTTGTCTGTTCCCCCTGACTGAGTGTATAAAAGGGGCGGTATAAGATGTCATCCGGGTCTGAACCCATGAGGTTCAGCTCTTTGGAAATCTGCCACAATTCCATCTGCGGATTCAGCGCTTCCAGGATATGCAGGGTCATCTGCGAGGTGTCCTCTACAGGATAGGGAAAATACTCGAAACGTTCGGAGGCGGATATACTTCCGCTGTATTCGTATTTCCCCAGCAGAAGGTTTAAAAATGTAGTCTTGCCGCGTCCGTTTCTCCCGATAAAACCGAGCTTCCAATCGGTATCAATCTGAAAAGATACGTCTTCAAAAATATTGTCATAGCTGCCTTCGTAGGCAAAGGTAAGGTGATGAATCTGTATGTTCGACATAGAATTTGTACCTCCAATCTAATGTATATCAGAGGGAGGTGACTCCCGATAGGCGGTGAGTAACAAATCCGTATCAGTGGCGGGTGTCAATCTCCCTCTGATATACGCTCCGCGAGGATGCGCAGGGATTCGGAAAAGAA
>OGQQ01002087.1_pt1 | contig 13709 bp, 9 predicted proteins | sample 1553281 | NCBI WGS metagenome assembly OGQQ01 (sample SAMEA2579937, study PRJEB22360) | human gut metagenome | biome: human gut; feature: human-associated habitat; material: faeces | place: Denmark | collected 2008/2010 | reverse complement strand
GATGCCCGGACGCAGCCCCCGCGCGGTCGTCGGCACGCCCAGGTTCCGTCGGATGTCAGAGGGAGTTACAGTTGCGAAACGATAAAATACATATTGTCGCCCGACGAGTAGGGATAAACGGATGGCGAGAACCAACCGCCTTGATTGGCATTGTCGAGCGCCAACAGTTTTTCACCCGACCAGTCGCCTTCGGGAGAACCGGCATCGCGGTAGACCAGACCGCCCGTCGTTCCCGAACGGTAAACCATAATATAGCGTTTGTGAGCCGCATTATAGGTTACGCACATTTCGGAAGCGTTGCCATAGGTGATCGCCGCCGCCGATTCGGGATCTCCCGCCACCCAGTCGGTGCCGTCCCAATAGGTCCAGTTGGCCGCTGTTGCAATATCACCGTCGCTTTTGATACGCGCGACGTATATCTTGGGCGTGGAACGGCCTGCGTCCGAACCGAACATGTAAAGATACCTGTCGCTCAAATAGAATGCCGCCTGCACAAAATGCCCGGCTCCGCTCCAACGGCCGCGGATCTCACGGGTCCAGCTTTTACCGCCGTCTGCCGATGACAACAACCCGGAAAAGTTTGCCGTCCATGCGTCGCTGTCTTCGGGATCGAGCGACTTGAACGAATAATAATGGATATACTGTTTGCCGTTGACGGTCACGCCGGCCGTCGGAACACAGGCGGTTTCACCGTCTCCCGACGGTTCGAGAATGGGAACGATACCGTCGCTGCCGGGCGAAACCTGTGCGATATAGAATCCATCATCGGGATTCATGTCGTTCGACAATGCGAATGCGTTTGCATAATGCTTGCCTCCGGCCGAAACATCGGCCAGCGCCATGGAAACCGTATTGTTCGGTCCGGCCCAGATGACGGCTTTACCCGCAAACGAAATATCCGTAAACGAAGCGTTCGAAACGGTTCCCGTCGCCAGGCAGGCGTCCAATTTGGTCGAGGTCTGGGTGGTGCCGGTCGGAACGAGTCTGAAATCGTCCAGTGCGACCCATACTCCGGGATAGCCCCACGCTCCGCAAAACACATTGCCCTGCGTATAGTCGCCGGAATTGAACTCCTTGGTGAATTCGGTCCACACGTCGGGATTCCAATCGCCTGCCTGTCCGTCGTAAATCGGGCCGCCTTCCAGCCGGACGCCCGTAAAGGCATTCATTCCGGTCCACGAAGCCTGTCCGAAGCAGGAGAAAGTGTAACCCTTTCCCTTTTTGAGTGCGATCGATTGCAGGCAGGCATCGCACCAGTTGCCGTCGTTGGGATTTTCGAGTTTCAGGGCGACCTGACCGTTGTGTGCCTGCGTGTGCTTCGACACCAGCGAAGGCTCCTTGTACGCTCCTTCGAAATACCAGAGCGAACGGTAGTCGATCGCTTCATCGGGGAAAAGCTCGAAGCCGGGTTCGGAAATCATATTGAACTCGTCCGCCGCGAACGTGGCTTTCATCAGGGTGATGTTCGAAAGCTGCGTCGGATCGGGATTGAGTTTGATGTCGCTGCCGCCCTCCTCTTTATCGTCGGCGCATCCGGCGGCGCATGCAGCGGACAGCAAAAGTAACATTGCGAAATAACGGTTTTTCATGGTTTTTTGTTTTTTGGTTGTAGGTTATTCTGTTTTTACGGGTTTCAGACAAATATCGTCCACGGTGAGCGTCATTCCGGGAGCGCCCCAAACTCCGAAAAAGACATCGGCACTTACAGCCTGACCGGCATTGAATTCACAACCGAAGCGTGTCCATTCGCCGGCCCGGGCTGTGCCTGTTATGTCGTGGATCGTGCCGTCGGGCAAGCGGACCCCGACGTAGGCACCCTCGGGAAGCGCCTCTTCGGATTTTACCCAGCACTCGACCGTGTAATCGGCGTTCTGTTGCAAGGAAACCGTCTGAGTGCATACGTCCTGCCACTCGCCGGAATTCGTATTCGAGAAACGGCAGGCGATCTTGCCGCTGTGCGCATCGCGCGAAGTGAGGGCTGCCGCATTCATATGCCACATCGTCTTGTAACTCAACGCCTGAGTCGGGTGTTCTTCGAAACCTCCTTCTGCGAGCAGATTGATCCCCGCCTGATCCCAGTCGAGGTCGGCACGCATCAGGAAAACATTCCATGTAGGCACGGCATGAGAGATGACAAACCACAATTCGTCGTCTTCGTTGAACCACGGGTGAATGTAGGGAGCATAAAGTGCATTGCCATCCTCGTACATGATGATCTTCTCGCCCGACCAGTCTCCTTCGGGAGAGGGTGCGTCCCGGTAAACGATGGCCCGCTGATTGACCGACAGATACATCATCATATACCGTTTGTAACGGCTGTTGTAGGCAACGGTCATTTCAGACGCCGTTCCCCGTGCGACGGGCTCTGCCGCCTGTTCGTCGCGCTCCCAGCCGCCGCCCGTCCAGTATTCGTAGGCCGATTTGTCGAGGAGCTTCGTTTCGCTGACACGCGCCAGATAGACGTTGCCGTAACGTCCCGAATGTGTGCCGTACATATATACCAGCCCGTTTTCCTTCAGATAGGCGATCTGCGTGAAATTGCTGTCGGCATTCCATTTGACGCCCGAACGGGTCCATGCGGCCCCATAATTATCCGAGTAAACGATTTCGCTGTAATTCACCGACCAATAATCGTTATCACCCGTAGGAGTCCAGTCATGGACGCTCATGTAGTTCAGATACTGACGGGTGCCGACCGCAATGCCTCCCGTAGGAATGCAGGTCACTTCGTATTCCGAACCATCGGGATACTGCCCGGTTTTGGCCCGGGAGACGACGATCTCCTTTACGGCATTGCCGTCCATCAGCATCCCCGAATAATAAAGTCCGTCCGTCAAGTCACGATCCGAAGAGAGTGCGATGGCGTTCGATTTCCAGTTACCGCCTCCGTAGTCGAAATTGTCGCCGAATACACACATGACCGTCCCGTTGCCGGCATCCCACATATTGCTGTAATCGGTACGTCCTATATTGAACCGGGCGTCCGTTCGGTTGGGATTGGGAATCGTCTCTCCGCTTTCCGAACGTCCGGTGACGCGCGCCACGAGCGTTATGTTATCCGGCAGCAGCGTCCCAGTTTCGACAGATTCAGGTCCCGGTGGTTCCGGATCGGGAATCTCCGTATCGGATGCCGACGAGCAATCCGGCAGCAGAAATAGGACGGCAATCAGGAACAACATGCTTCTGATCCCGGATACGGGGCATCTGTCTGTTTTAATAAGAATATCCATCATTTTGGCGAAGGTTAATGTTGGAAAGCAATTCGGAAGAGGGTATCGGATACAATTCGAGATATTTCTTCTGTTTGGGCGTGTGGAATGTCCAGCTTCCGTTTACATAGAGATCCCATCGGATCAGCTGTTCGCGCCGCATCCCTTCGCCCGTGAACTCGCGCCCGAGCTCTTTCAGAAATTCACCGTAAGGCACGGATACGCCGTCAACGACAGTCGAGGCGGACAACTGTTCGGCTGTCAGTTCGCGCACGGATTGGGGCAGAGATGGGTCGAAACTGCGTCTGCGCACCTCGTTCACGATGTCGGCGGCTCCCTGTGCATCTCCGCTGCGAAGCAGACATTCGGCCTTCATCATCAGGGTCTCTCCGAGGCGGAACACGACCCAGTCCTGATCGGTCTCCCACTTCTGGCCGATCTTGATCTCGTACTTTCCGAAGCGGTAGCCGTCGAATTCACGGGCGGCGTCGATCGAGGCGATTTCGTTGACATAATTGAAGGGTGTCACACCGTCGGTAAAATAGAGCGGCTGCTTGGTAAGATAGTCGTACTGCTGTCCCATGCAGTAACTCTGCCTGTAACGTTTGTCATTGTAATGATCGGGATCGGTGGCATCGAATGTCTCTTTTACGTACGAAGGCACGGCGCGCAATCCATTGTAACCGCCCGATCCCGCGTTGTAGATCGGCTTGCAGGCCCAGTGCTGGGTTTTGGCATAGATGCAGTGGAAAATCGGCGATCCCGTCGTTTCGTCGTACGGCACTGCGAAAATGATTTCGGGCGACGTTTCGCTTTGCAGACTGAAAATATTGGAAAAGCTGTCGTCGAGCTGGTATTTCGTAGACCCGATTATCTCGTTGCAGAGGATGAGCGTACTGTCGCGCTTGGCGGCATATTCACTGCCGAGCCACGATTCGGCATTCAGATACACCTTTGCCAGCAGATGCTTGGCTGCCCACTTGTTGAAACGGCTGTACCGCTGTTCTTCGGGCAGTTTGTCCATGCTCTCGCGCAGTTCCCGTACGACGAAGTCATACACCTCTTTCCGGTCGCACGTCGTGGGCATATAATCTTTCGGCACGTCGTAGGTCTCCATGATCGGCACATTCCCGAAAAGAGACAGCAGGTAATAATAATAGAATGCACGCACGGCACGAACTTCAGCCAGCGTTTGCTCGTCGAGCTCCAGTCCGGCCTCTTCGAACTGATGCAGCACCCGGTTGCAGCAGGTCGTAATGCCATACCACAAGTGGCTCCAACAAGTGCTGAAATGGGGATCGGTCGATTTCCATTCGTGATTGTCCAGCCGCAGCCAGATACCGCCGTCATACCAGCCTCCGTCCGAATTGGTCGGAATGACCCAGGCATCGGTTCCGAGTTCGGTCAGGTCCCAGATGCTGCGGTCCTCGTTGAACCAGCGCATCTGCCCGTACATGGGCGTCAGCAGGTAGGCCGAACTTTGTTCGCTGTCGTCCAAAATCTTGTCGATTGTCATATCGCTGTAAATATCCGGATCGAGATTCGTGCATGAAGCCAGCAGGAGTGCGCATGCTCCGGACAGACGTATTATTTTTCGTTTCATGGTTTTGATCATTAGAAGTTGAACGATGCACCGATGATGTATGAACGCAGGTTAGGGTATTTGTTGATCGGGTCCACGCCGGGTGTGAGGCCGACGATCGCCACTTCGGGGTCCAGGCCGGAATAGCCGCTGATCGTAAGCAGGTTCATGCCCGTACAGAAGACCCGGATGCTGCGTATCACCTTGTTGCGCTGCGAAAGATCGAATGTGTAACCGATGGTCAGATTGTCGAGTTTGACATAATCGCCCGGCTCGATATAACGGTCCGAATAGATCGACGGCGCGAAATTGTAATACTCGCCGATCTTCTGATAAGCCGATTTCGGCACGTTGAAACTCGATAGCCAAGCAAGCGTCTCGTACTTCATCCGATAGGCGTTCAGAATATCGAAGCCGAAAGCACCCCGGAACGACACCGATACGTCTAGACCTTTCCATCGGTAGTTGGCCTGCAAGGCGGCGAACATTTTAGGCATACCGTTACCGATAATGGTCTTATTGTCTTCGCTCGGGTCCGAGTTCTCGGCTCCGACAACATTCCATGTCGTACTGTTCTTCAGCCCATCGACACGCCACCCGTAAAAGTTGCCGACGGCCCAACCGTCTTCAAGCCGGTGCGTATAGGTTTGCATGGGTTCTCCGGTCGAGCCGAGTGTCAGATATTCCATTGTATACCTGTCGTTGGAGAGCGAAATCAGTTTGTTTTTGTTGTAGGAGAAGTTTCCGCTGAAGGTCAATGCCATGTCTTTGCGGGAGATCAGGTCGCCTGAAAGCATCACCTCGACACCTTGGTTGCGCATCGAACCCACGTTAGCCAGAATCGAATTGGTAATATTGGGCGGTGTCGGAACCGTGTAGGTGTAGAGCAGGTCATCGGTGCGCCGGTTGTAAAAATCGATACTGCCCCGGAACCGACTGTCGAAAAGAGCGAAATCCAGACCGACGTTAAGTTCCTTCTTCCGTTCCCATTTCAGATCATCGTTCGCGTTGTTCGTCGGGACGATGCCGTTTACCCATTTACCTCCGTCATATCCCATGTACGCCGTACTGAAGTTGTATAACGGTACATATTGGTAGGCAGACGAGGGTGCGGTGCCAGTTATGCCGTATCCGATCCGTAATTTGAGATCGGAAACCCAGTGTACATCCCGCATGAACTTTTCCTGCGTGATCCGCCATCCGGCACTTACGGCCGGGAAAGTACCCCAACGGTTGTTCTTTCCGAACTTATCGCTTCCTTCATGGCGCAGGCTCGCCATAAAAAGGTATTTATTGTCGAAATTATAGTTCACACGGCCGTAGAAGCCGATCAGCTTGACCCGGTACTTGTAGCTGGTCAGCTTCGAGGTGCCATCGAGCGTCGAATTCGCCGAACCGATATTCCATGCGCCGAATCCGTCGATCGGGAAATCGTAGGCATACATTTCGGAAGATTGGTGGATATAGTCATTGTAACTGTATCCGACGGTTGCCTGCAGCGTATGGCGGCCGAATTTGCGCGAATAGTCGGCCTGCAATTCGAGTGTCTTGTCCTCGCCGTGGCCCCCGGAGAGTCGCGCCTGTCCCTGCGTGCTGCCCATCGTCGATGAATAATGCTTTTGGGTCGTGCTGTAAGCGTAATCGTTGAAGTCACCCATGTAGATACCCGTTGCACTGATCGTCAGGTCCTTGACCGGTTCGACCGAAATCCGTCCCGACATCATCAGCTGGTCGTACTTGTTTTCGGTGCTCTGTTCTTTCAGTAAGCCTACCGGGTTGGCACCGTTGCTGTTTTCATAATAGGAGCCGTCGGCGTTGTAGACCGGGATGGTCGGGTTCCGGCTGAGCGCCTGCATATAGAGATCGTCCGGAACGATACCCTGCGTTACGATTTTATTGCTGACATTCAGGGCGATCTTGAACCGGTCGTCAAACATTGCGTGGTTGATGCTGAGTTTGGCGGTCAACGACTCGTCGAAAGAGCCCTTGTAGATACCTTGTTTGTCGTTGTAGGTTACCGAAGCGAGGTAATTCGTCCGGGCATTTCCGCCTTGCAGCGAAACATAGTGCGTCTGACTGACGGGCGTGCGGGTAATCTCCCGGACCCAGTCCGTGTCGCCCTTGAAATCGTTGATCAGGTCGAAGCGGGAATCCTCTTTCGCAAGCCGGGATTTCAGACTGCGGAGTTCCGTGGCATCCGGATAGTCGGAGGTCTCGTCGAGCATTCGGTCGATGGTGACATAACCTTTGTATTCCAACGATACGCGTCCCGACTGCGGCCGTTTGGTATTGATGATAATCACACCGTTCGTTCCGCGCGTACCGTAGATGGCAGCGGCCGAACCATCCTTCAAGACATCGATGGATTCAATGTCTTCCGGTGAAATGGCGTTGAGGGCCCCTCCGGCCACCCCGTCGATCACGATGAGCGGAGCCGAAGAGGCTGCCAGCGTCGAAATACCGCGCAACATGATGCTCAGCTCGCCGCTGGGATTGCCCGATGTTTTGGAAATACCCAGACCGGCGACTTTTCCCTGAAGCAGTTGAAGCGGATTGCTGACGCTTCCTTGTAAAAATTCATCGGATGACACTCGGGTGATCGAACTGGTGATCTCCTCTTTGCGGATCGAGCCGTAACCGATCGCAATCACTTCCTCGAGGCCGATGGCATCGGCTTCGAGTGTGAAATTCACTTCTGTCCGGCCATTTACAGCGGCCTCGGCACTCTTCATGCCGATAAAGGAACACACGAGGGTTGCATTCCCATCCTTTACGTTCAGCGAGTAACTGCCGTCGCTGCCGGTCGAGGTGCCGGTCGTAGTTCCCTTGACGATGACCGATGCCCCGGCAATTCCGTTTCCGGTCTGATCGGTCACCTTTCCGGAAATGCCGTAACTCTTTTGAGCCGATGCCGGCATGCCGGACAGCAGCATCAGAGCCATGCATAACATGAAATAGAGTTGTTTCATAATTGATGGTATTTAGGTTAATTTTTCTCCGTTGCCGCAGACGCTGCCGTCCCGTACCAGAAAGCTGCTGCCCGGTAATCGACTGCACCGGGATTCCAGCTCAGCATTTCCAGGTCGAATCGCAACCGTTGCCCGAAAGGCATTACATCCAGATTGCGGGTTCGGACGAAGGTATTGTGTCCGTGCGACGATGTTTCATCGGCCCGGGGAGCGCCGCCGAACGGCGTTGCGAACGGCACTACAGGCGCCCAAGAACAGTTGTAATAGTCTTCCGTTCCAGTACCCATGAACGACGGGAACGTATCGTTGTCGATCCAGATTTTTTCGTCGCCCTCACCGTACCAGTCGGGACAGTGGTTGTAAAGCGACAGCACATCGCCGCAATAGACCCCGCGACCGGTTATGGTCGTAAAATTCCAGTCGAGATTGTCCGGCGAATTATAATCATTGTTGACCGGAATACCCGTTTCATCGTGGTAAGTCGCATGGAAATAGAGTGTCTGCGCTGTACGGTCGAAATCATCGACATAGCCCGTGATTACGGCTGTAAAGGGAATATCGGTCTTTTTTTCGATACGCAGGTCCGCATGTTCCGCATAAGGCATCACCCAACGACTCGTAAAGGAGCCTTTGCCGTCGGATGAGACGTACCAGTTCGATGAAACCGGTGCACCGGTGCCGGCTCCGAAGAAACAGTCCAAAGGACACCACACACAGCGTGTGCCGTCGAAATCGATACGCAGCCAGGTCTGCTGCATGATCTCGGCAAGATCTGCCGGATCGAATTCCGAGAGCGTTATGGTCAACGATCGGATCGCCTTGTTTCCGTCGGGCAGGTGCAGCGACGTGGTGCCGTTCGACATCGGGGTGACTGTCCGGGTACACTCCGTTCCGTCGGTATACGTTTCGGGTGATAGCAGTTTGCGGTTCACTTCCGCAATCCTATCCGCAAACTTGCGCACTTCTCTCAACGAGAAAGTCCGAACATTCGTTCCATTGGCGTAGGTTCTGTATCCGATATGATAGTATCGGGGTATTTTGACCGTGTAGTCGGGCTCTTCGAGTGTGATACGGCAGGATCGGGCATAGGGCAGGGGCAGAAAGAACGTGTTGCCGCCGGTTTTGGAAAGTTCGTCTTCATAATGCGTATGTGTCAGCGAAAAGGCCGTACCGACAGTTGCCGGAAAGCGAGCCATGTCATAAGCCGGAATCTCGATTTCTGGCGTGTCCGCTCCGTCGAAATAGAATCGCAGCGTTCCCCGTTTATCGTTGGTCGTCATCCAGATGCGCGTTATGGCCCCGGGCCCCTTTTCATCGAAGAGCACCTTTTCGACACGGCCGCGAATCGTGTCGAGCCGTTCGAATCCGGCTCCGTCGTCGTTGGCGAACCAGCCGGGTTCATGAGGGGCAACGGTACGGCGGTCGTAACTGCTGACCTGAGCCGCACGGTAATTCACGGCCGGATAACCGGTCACTGCGTCGTATGAAATCATTTCATCCAACAGTGACGCCATCGTCACCTGTGAAGCGGCGTCCGAGGGACTGCCGTGCGTTCCGCAGCCTATGGTGCTGAGCACCATTAAGATCGTAGTCAGTCGTTTCATGGTAAATTGGGGTTTTAGGTCGGGTTATTTTCGGGGTGGAGGCCATGCGCCTGCGCAGGTGCAGACATAAGCCGCGGTTTCAACGGCCGTCCGGTGCGCTTCCTCGATCGTCCGGCCTGTAAGCAATGCTCCGATCAGGCTTCCCGAGAAGGCATCGCCCGCACCAACGGTATCGACGACCTTTACCCGAGGAGTCGGCAGCACGGAGGTGCGGTCGCTTGTATAGATGGAGCTGAAACGATCCCCTCCGGTAAGCACGACCATACGAAGTGCATATTGTTCCGCCAACTTGCGGCATGCAACGTCCGTATCTTCCGGAAGCGCGAACATCTTCTGTAACCGGACGAGTTCGTCATCGTTTATTTTCAGCACGTTCGCCATACGGAGCGACCGGTCGATCAACTCTTTCGAATAGAAATGCTGACGCAGGTTAATATCGTATATACGATAGGCTTCGGCCGGGACGGCTTCGACCATGGCGCAGGTGGTCCGATGTGAAACTTCACAGCGCTGTGCCAGCGTGCCGAAACAGATGGCACCGGCTCGGTGCGCCAGAGACAGCATCTCTTCCGTGAGCGGAATATAGTCCCATGCGACATGTTCGTGAATCGTGTAGGAAGGCTGGCCGTCGCAAAGCGCGACATCGACGGTTCCGGTCGGTTTATTCACTGTGGCGACAAGCGTACGAATGCCATAACTGTCGGTGATCGCCAACAGATCGCGTCCGGCATCGTCATTGCCGACAGCGCTGACTGCCCAGCCTTCGACACCGTTCTGCGAGGCGTGATAGGCAAAATTCACGGGGGCTCCTCCGGCTTTGCGGCCAGTAGGCAAGACATCCCACAGAAATTCGCCGATACCGATAACAAGGGGTTTGGAATACATCTTACTCTTTTTTTAGCAGTTGTTTTTCAATTTCTTCGAGCGAACGTCCTTTGGTTTCGGGAATCCAGATGCAGATAAACAGCCAGGCAGCCAAGCAAAGGAGTCCGAATCCGGCAAAAACGATTGCCGCACCGAAACTCTCCAACATGACGGGAAAGAACTGCACGACCAGAAATGCGCAGGCCCAGCTGATCCCCGTTGAAAGCGCCATGGCCGTGCCCCGGATGGCCGAGGGATATATTTCGGCTGTAACAACGAACATAAGCGGGGAAAGCGACACCGCAAAGAACGCGATGTAAACAAGCAGGGCGATCAGAATCCCGATACTGTCAGGCTGCGGCTGAGCGAAGGCATAGGTCAGGTACGCCAGCGATGCGACCAATCCGGCACACCCCCACAAAAGCAGTTTCTTGCGGCCCAGACGGTCCACCAGCCATACGGCGACTATCGTGAACAGAAAGTTCACTATTCCGACATAGATGGCTTGCATAAGCGCCGTATCTCCGCCGATACCGGTCTGCCGCAATATTTCAGGGGCGTAATTGATGATAACGTTGATTCCGGTGATTTGCTGGAATACGGCGAGCAACGAACCCAGCAGGACGATGTATGCCATCGATCCGCGGAATAATTCGGATAATTTGGGCCCGCCTTTCTGCGAAACTTTCGGCGTTTCAAGCATGACTGCCGCATCTTCGGAAGAAATCCCCATGCGGGCGATGGCTTTTCGGGCAGCCTCATATTCCCCCTGTCTGATCAGCCAACGCGGACTTTCGGGCAGAAACAACAGCATCAGCAGATTGCCCGCTGCGAACAACAACGGCAATCCGAGCATCCAACGCCAGTTGTTTCCCCACGAAATCATCCCGAAATCGGCGCAATAGGCAGCAAGAATGCCGATAACGATGAATAACTGGTAAAACGAAACGAACGCGCCGCGCCATTTGGCAGGGGATATTTCGGATATATAAATAGGTATTACGGCCGAGAGGACTCCCATACCGCAGCCGCCCAGGAACCGGGCTGCAATCAGCCATGCGGCATTGCTTGCCATGGCACATCCGACGGCCGACAGTATCAACATGACGGCAGATATGATCATCATGTTTCTGCGGCCGTATTTATCGCTGTAACGCCCTCCCAGCAATGCTCCTATCAGGCAGCCAATCATAATAGCGCTTGTCACGAGTCCCATGGCCATGGCCGAAAGCCCGAACTCGGCGGTAATGAATTCAAGCGCCCCGGAAATTCCTCCCAAATTAAGCCCGACTACAAATGCCCCGAACGAGGCGGCAAAGACATACCCGAATAGTAGTAACTTGTTTTTCATATCAGATTAGTTGATTTATTTGGTATAACAAAAATAGTCTGTTGTATGTAACGATTCGATAACGATTGTTACAGATGTGATAAGCCTTGTTACAAATTGATCTAATTCGATTTGCGTATTTGTAGTCTGGTTACAAATCCGTCGGACAGAAAAGATAGTATGAATCTTTGATTTTACGGCCGTTCTCATCAATCCGTAATGATACGAGATGCAAATGTTTCCGGTCAATGTTCTTATGTTTGAAGACAATGTAGGGCTGGTTGCCGTAACCCATAGTTCCATGTATTCCTGCGCGATGTCCCGGAGCTGTTAGTCTGTCAGCCTGTCCTCCGGTGAAGGGTTCAGCGAGGCATGGAAAACCGTGTTCGTAGTCCTGCGGTTGGCTTCGAGATACGGTATGAAGCTCTCCATGCAGGCGTCAATATCAAGGCTTCCGCATTTATCGTATGGCTCCAGTATCTTCTGCCAAAGGAGCACTTCTGCCTCATTCTTATCCACTTTCTCTTTGTTATAGCGCAAAGCCCCTCCGGGCGAGGAGCCCGATCTTATATTCGCAACCATTCCTTAGCCTGTTTTGCGAGGTTGAGAATTTCGATGCTCAGGGTTTTCAATTCGTGTGTCCGTTGTTCCAACAGGGCGATCTGATGCGGAATCGCAACGTTGGAAAAGTGCGCATTGATGACCTTTACAATCTGATTGTAGTTGTTGGCGAGTTTCTGAAACTGGAAGTAAAAATCGTTCAGCTGGGCGACGAACTGCACTTTCGAAGGGTCGCGTCTGACGACTACGAACTCTTCGGCGACAATGCGTTTGATTATAAAATGGCTGCGGTTATACTCCGATCCGGCCTTGCAGAGCGAGCTGTTGTCTGGCTACAACAAAAATCCGCGCCGGAGAATCTCTGACCGAAGTTTTCGGGATGCCTCGCTGCGACTGCCGAGAACAGGGCTGTTCCCGGTGCAATATTAAACCGTGTAGGCGCCAAAACAAGCCCTCGGTGCGGACTGGAGCGAACATCGGAACCGAGGTATTTCAGTCGATTGTATCTTGCAGCATGAAAGGCAGGTTTTCTTATTCCGTTCATTATTCCGATATAAATCGCATGAAATAGAAAACGGTATTTTGAATGGTTCAAAACATAAAACCAAACCACATGCTTTACGACTGCAAAACGAACATTCAATCTTAAAAACGTTGTACCATGGATTCATTAAAAGAAAAAGACAAACCCGCACCAATCCTTCGAAGCGTCCCCGTATCGAAGTCGACGAAGAACTGATGCGTCAAATGATCGCCGGACAAGCTCCTTTGGTTTCGAAAGTCGTCCGCAGGATTCCCGACCCGAAGGAGGAAAATACCGACGCTCCGCAAGAAAACATATCGGACACCGCGCCCGGAGTATCGGTATCGACTGCTGAAAAACAGACGTCGATCCCCAAATGAGTTCCGTAAAGGAGCCTTCCGGATTCCAGCGAAAAAAGATTACGTTGCCGGATTTCGAACGCACGTTCTTCGCGCCGGTGGATTGCCGTAACCGCTCTGCGATCTACGTCAGCGCCCAACCCAAGTGCAAAGTGCCGGCAATCCGACACCTCTTAGAAACGATAATACAAGATTAACGGTTTTGGCTGACAATATGCTGCGCCTTGTCATGGACATTTACAGCGACGAGTTGAATTATCTCCACGAGAAGAAGAACAACAGACGACGGTTTTGAACAGATAATGCGATAACCGATTACTTTGGGGTGCTGATATGCGTGTCGTAGAGTCAATAGCCCGTTGGGTAGCGTCCGAGCCGCAGAATGCCGCCTTTTCCGACGGTAGAATTCTAAGATAAAACCAAATAAAAGCGGCAAAAAGTTTCATGCCCGGGAATTGTCATTTTTTGTCGTAGCGTCTAGCAAAATGATTCTGGCTATGGGATGCAAGGCCGCGAAGCGCTTGTATAGCTTTGCATCCCATAGTCAGAATCGTTAATTTGCGGAGTACGGAAATAACAATACATTAATTATGAGCAGGTTCGGCTCCCAATTAGACGAACTGTTCCGACAATAAGATTTTGAGATTTTGAACGATCTCAAAATCTTATCGAATGGCAGATATGTATGCCGGATTATATCTGCAACGC
>OGQQ01002082.1_pt1 | contig 13736 bp, 12 predicted proteins | sample 1553281 | NCBI WGS metagenome assembly OGQQ01 (sample SAMEA2579937, study PRJEB22360) | human gut metagenome | biome: human gut; feature: human-associated habitat; material: faeces | place: Denmark | collected 2008/2010 | reverse complement strand
TGAACCGTGCGCTCTGGCGCAATAACATTCCCGCCATTCTTACCTCCGGCACCCTCATGGCCGGGGGCAGTTTTCACCGGACCCGGCAGCGCATGGGGCTGTCTTCAAGCCAGCGGCTGGAAGATTTCATTGCGGAGTCCCCCTTCAACTACCAGGAAAACTGTATCCTCTACATTCCGGGGGACCTGCCAAAAACACCAATGGGCAGCGAAATGGAGGCCAAGTGCCTGGCAGAGCATATCTGCAGGTTGGTAGACGCCACCCATGGCCACACGCTGGTGCTGTTTACTTCCTATTCTCTCATGGGCGCTGTCTACAACCAGGTGAAGGGCCGGATGGCCTTCCCGCTGATGGAGGTCTGGCGGCATTCCCAGGATGTCATCCATCGCTTCAAGCAGGCCCAAAACGCTGTGCTGTTCGCAGCGGGTTCCTGTTGGGAAGGGGTGGATTTTCCCGGAGATATGGTGTCGTCGCTGATCATTGTGCGGCTGCCTTTCCCCGTTCCGGATCCACTGAGCGAAGCGGAACGGGAGCAGTATCCCACCCTGCAGGACTATATCCGAGAAGTCATCATCCCAGATATGCAGGTAAAACTCCGGCAAGGGTTTGGACGGGCTATCCGTACTGAAACAGATACCTGTGTGGTGAGCATTCTGGACCATCGTGCAGCACCCGAAGAACGATATCACCGAGCTGTGCTGGAAACCCTGCCACCGATCCGCATCACCACCAAAATAGAAGATGTGGAGGATTTCATCCGGGCAAAGAAAGGCCCGGATTATTTTATGCCATAAAGGAGTTGCCATAGATGGACAAGAAGAATATGAGGGTGGCAGTTTATTTCCGAACAGCCACTACGCCAATAGAGCAAAAAGTCTGGCTCTACGCCAGTTCCAAACATTCAGAGCAGACAGAGATGAGAGATTTGAATGTGGAGGCCATGAAACATACGGCCCGGCAAAATGGCCTTGCCGTTGCCGGGATTTCCACTGATTCCAGCAGGCAGTTGCCGCCAATGGAGCGGCCCGGCGTTCAGGAAATGCTGGCGGCTGTCCGTGAAGGAAGGGTGGGTGCGGTGATGATGCCCAGCCTCCATCATCTTGGCCGGGATTTCGATGAAGTCCTCCCGGTGCTGGCCGAATTTCAAAAACAGAAGGTACACATTCACGCCAAAGACGCCTCTGCGCTTTCCCTTCCGCTGTCTTCAAAGCTGCCCTCAAGGCGGAAAGGGGGCGATACACGGTGAGTTTTCCATATGCAGACCGCCCCATGTGGCTGTACAGCCGCAGCAGCGACAAGCATCTGAAGGTGCTGTTCCAGCAGATGCAAAACCTGCTGGACGAAGCAAACCGCAGAGAATACACTGTCGCAGGCACTTCGCAGGATATGGGTTCCGGCAAGAGCATGGCCAGAATGGGCCTGAAGCAGATGATGCGGGCCGTGAAAGGCGGCCTTGCCCAAGCTGTCCTTGTGCAGAACCTCACCCGCCTAAGCCATGACCCCGCCATCCTCATGAAGATACTGGGGTTCCTACAGGATCACAATGCGGTACTGATCACCACCGAAAGCGACCTGCAGTATGAACTCTACATCAAAGGGCTGGAAAAACATTTTCTCAGGAGAGCCGCCCAAAAAGGGCTCCGGCTTCCATGGTGAGCCTACCATGGATCCTGCTTTTACTCCGGCACTTCCGGGCGAAAAGGTGATCAAGGAAATTCAATACTTTGTGCTGTTTTCCACGCTGAAAAAGCTGATGGAGCAGGGAAAAATCACAGCAGAATACTGTCAGCAAGCCAATGTTGCTATTGCCGAAAAGTACGGAGTCTCTGAGTTCAGTATTTAGTGGTTGTCGTGATAGCTATCCCATGCCGGTTGTGGTAGTGTTGGGTGTGACAAAAAAGATGTCCAGCCGGAAAGGGGGTGGCAGAGATGCCGCAGGTCAGAGTGATTCAACCTATCTCAGAGCAAGCCAAAAAGCTGCGGGTTGCCGCTTATGCCCGTGTCAGCAGCGATTCAGCCGACCAGCTGAATTCCTTTGCCACCCAGGTAGCTTATTACACCGACTTCATCCAATCCAAAGACGAATGGGAGTTTGCCGGCCTTTATGCTGACGAAGCGGTTTCCGGCACCACAGCCGACAAGCGGGACGATTTTCAACGCCTGCTTGCCGACTGCCGTGCCGGGAAAATAGACCGCATCCTTGTGAAATCCATCTCCCGGTTTGCACGAAACACCCTCGACTGCCTTCAGACCGTGCGAGAACTCAAGCAGCTTGGCGTGGCGGTGGAATTTGAAAAAGAGGGCATTGACACCGGAAACATGGGCAGCGAGATGTTGCTGAGTATTTTGGGCTCTGCCGCCCAGGAAGAATCCCTCTCCATATCGAAGAACCTGAAATGGAGTTACCGGCGCCGGATGAGATCCGGCGATTTTATTACCTGCAATGCGCCACTTGGGTATTTTCTTAAAGATGGAGCCTTGGTTCCAGATCCCCAAGAGGTTCCTATAGTACAGTATATTTTTTCCAGCTATCTTGCCGGACATAGTATGGATGAGATAGCTACCTTCTTAAATGATCAGGAAGCAAAGTACAGCCGAAAGGAAACAACAAGATGGTATCGCACATCCATTCGTTACATTTTGTCGAATGAAAAATATATTGGCGATTCGTTGCTTCAAAAAACATTTACCCCCAATGAGCTGCCCTTGGTCAACATTCGAAACCGAGGGCAGCTCTCACAATTTTATGTAAAAGGCTCCCATACGGCGATCATACCAATTGAAATGTTCGAAGCTGTTCAACGCCTGATGAAAAGGCGTGCCGCTACACATACAGCGAAGCCTAAACCCGGTGGCTTCCCTCTGGGCCATATGATGAAATGCGGATTTTGCGGCAGCACATTTCAGCGTCATCTTAAAAAAGAGGGGGCTCGATGGTGCTGTTATCAGCACCGAAAGGACAAAAGCCTTTGCGTCATGGATGTAGTGGCAGAAAGCGAAGTATACCAAACATTTCTGCTTATGTACAACAAGCTGCTGGATAATAAAAATCTCATCTTAAGAGTAATGCTGGCACAGCTGATAGAACTTCAAAGCAAGACCACATTTGCAAGGCCAGAAATCGTAGACCTAAATCAAAAAATTTCCGACTTAGCCAAGCAGAATCATTCACTCTCCAGGTTACAGGCCAAAGGGTGCATTGACTCTGCCATTTTTATAGAGCGTAGCAACCGCAATAATAAACTGATTGAAGAACTACGGTTTGAATTGCGCCAGCTTCAAGAACCAGACCGTGTCAGTGAAATAATTGATCAAACGAATTTATTGTTGGATCTTCTTGATGATGCCCAACCCATGTTGGAGTTTGAACCTTCCATATTTAAGAGCATGATAAAAGAGATTACCGTCTATCCTGAAAAATTCTCTTTTGTCCTTTCCAATGGGCTGGTTCTTTGCGAAATGAGGCGATAGACATGAAAAAGATACGGAGTTGCCCCTTTGGATATCGGATGGAAAACGGGACTTATACTGTGCTGCCTGAAGAAAGGCGCCTTATTGAGCAGATATTTACTCGTTACCTTGATGGAGCCTCTCTCCAACAGCTGTCAATCATGGCAGAAGAAACAGGCTTGAAGTTCCGAGAGAATGCATCCTCTTGGAACAAAAATATGGTATCCCGAATTTTGGACAACAGCAGGTATTGGGACGGAGAACAGTATCCGCCGATTGTGGAAAGGGAGATTGCCATGAAGGTAGCTGATTTGAAACAGAGCAAAGCTTCTCCTCGCTCCCAAACACCGTTTATCCAAAAAAGAATGACCTGCCCATACTGCGGAAGTAGACTGAAGCGAAATGGGAAAAAGCCTCATCGGACTTTTTGGGACTGCAAATGCTGCCAACAACGTCTTGGCCCTATCCCTGATGATACGTTGCTTCAAGTCGTTACAGAAAGGTTTCTTGCAGTTTGCCTAAATCCTCATATGGTGGAACCAGCAAAGGAATCTGCGGAGAGTTTATCAATACAAGCAGCCAGGCTAACCAATGAAATCAATCAGGCGATGAATCAGCGGGAGGTGGATCCGAATGAACTGCTCTCTCTCATTCTTGAGTGTGCCGCTGAAAAATACAAAACCTGCTCCATCAAGGAAGCAGACCATCTTACCATTACTCTGAAAGTTCTCTTTCAGGCACACAGCAATGACACGACACTGGATCGGGAACTTTTTGAAAGGGCTGTGAAACAGGTGATTCTGCAGCCGGACGCATCTGTACAGCTTCGTCTGCTGAACGATATCGTGGTTTGAAAGGAGAATCTCCATGGCACAAAAAACAGTTACAGAAATCCCGGCGAACCCTCTGCTGGGTGACCTGCGAAAGCGAAAACGGAAACTGCGGGTGGCCGCCTACTGCCGGGTCAGCACCGAGGAAGAAGAACAGCAGAACAGCTTTGAGGTGCAGGTGGCCTATTACACGGATAAAATTACTCATCATGAGGGATGGCAGCTGGCCGGAATTTTTGCGGACGATGGAATTTCAGGCATCAGCACCAAGAAAAGAGAGCAATTTAACAAAATGATTGAACTGTGCCGAAAGAAGAAAATTGATCTCATCCTGACGAAATCCATTTCCCGCTTTGCCCGTAACACCCTGGACTGCATTAAGCACGTGCGAATCCTCAAAAGCTGGGGCATTCCGGTCATCTTTGAGAAAGAAAACATTGACACCTCGAATATGAACAGCGAGATGATCCTCACCTGCCTGAGTTCCTTCGCCCAGGCTGAGAGCGAATCCATCAGCGGCAACGTGACCAAGGGCATCCGCATGGGCTACCGACAGGGCAGGTTCAGTTTCCGATATAAGAACTTCCTGGGCTATCGCAAAGGGCCAGACGGTGAGCCGGAAATCGTGCCTGAAGAAGCGAAGATTATCCGGTTGATTGCTAAGAATTACTTAAATGGCGATAGCCTGCGTACCATAAAGGAAACCTTGGAGAGCATGGGCATTCCAACCGCCACCGGCAATCAAAACTGGAGCACAGAAGCCATCCAACGCATCCTGCAGAATGAAAAGTACATGGGTGACGTCCTGCTGCAGAAAACCTACACGGCAGATTTCATGGAAGGCAAGGTCAAGAAAAACAATGGAGAACTCCCGCAGTACTACATCAAGGACAATCATCCGGCCATCATCCCGAGGGAAATGTTTTATCAAATTCAAGAGGAAATAGCCCGTAGGAAAAGTAAAAAGCCCGCCAACACCAAGAAAGCCAAGACCAACCGTGGGAGGTTTACCAGCAAATACGCCCTTTCGGAAAGACTTGTCTGCGGGAACTGCGGCTGTTATTTCCGAAGGGTGACATGGAGCATCCACGGACGGAAGCAAATCGTCTGGCGATGCATCAACCGGCTGGAATGCGGGCCAAAGGTTTGCAAGGACTCCCCCAGCCTCAAGGAAGATGAACTCTATTCCGCCATCCTGAAAGCCATTCGTTCCCTGGTTCAAGGCCACCAGGAAGAAATGGCTGCCACCCTGCAGGAAGCACTTATACATTGCATTGACGGAGAAAAAACCGCAATCAATCCCCTTGTGATAGAAAACAGGCTCCATGCACTGGACAAGGACTTGGACCGGCTGCTCACGATGGATGGGAGTGAAATCGTAGATCTGCGGATCAAGCAAATCAGCGATGAGATGCTCCAGCTCAGGCAAATGAAAAAACGTGCGGAACTGGATGCCCAGCAGGATATGGGCCGAGAAAACAAAGCCAAGGAAATCATGGCCCTCATCTCCGCAGAAGATCTCGACCTTACGGAGTATTCCGACACCCTGGTGTACCGGGTGATTGAACGAGTAACTGTCCTCTCCAAAGAAGAGATCCGCATCCACTTCGTCGGTGGGTTTGAAATTACCCAGCCCCTTCACTAAGAAGCAGGCACAGAGAGATGCTGGCAGCTTGGGCGCTGCCGGTGTCTCTCTGCGCCTGCTTTCCTCGTTGAGAAATGGGGAAATTTGTGGTACAATAAAAGTAATATTTGAAAGAATCATTCCATTTGCGGGAAATGATAGATTCTTGCTAACTTTAAGATATCAAGAATTGGCATAACTGCGAGGTCTTGTAAAGAATAATGTTATTGGAGGGCGTAAAATGTGGTTAGATAATGCATCTAATATTGATATGTTGTTCTACTCTCCATATGCAAACACAATTGTTAATTTTATAAAAGAGCCAGAACTAACTCCCTTAACAATAGGCTTATATGGCAGCTGGGGTGCGGGAAAGTCTTCTCTACTACAACTAATCCAACAAAACATAGATCACGACACCAAAGATATTGTTTGTATCTCATTGAATGCATGGCAATTTGAAGGATACGAAGATGCAAAGGTTGCCATCATGGAATCTCTATTAAAATCATTGCAAAGCAATGAGACATTTTTTGAAAAGGCTGGAGAGAAAAATAAAAGTTTATTGTCTCGCATTGACTTTCTGAAACTTGGCAAAAACATATTGTCTAAAGGAGTCCCATATGTGGTCACTGCATTGACCGGTAATCCTATTCCAATAGCAGTCAATCTTTCTGCCGAGTTATCTAATCCAGAGGATATAATTTCTAAATTGGAGACATTTAAAAATGATTATATAAAAGCTGCAGGCGATTCTGAAACGCAAACAGAAAATGTTAGAAAATTCAGAATTGAATTTGAAAAAATGTTAGCGGAGGTTACTTCTGTTAAAACACTCGTTGTTATTGTAGATGATTTAGACAGGTGTACACCGGATCGAATAATTGATACTCTCGAAGCAATAAAGCTATTCTTATCTGTAAAGAAAACCACTTTTATTGTTGCCGTAGATCAGAGAATCATTGAATATGCAGTAAACATTAAATATCCACAAAACGATGGATATGCTGTATCTACAGATTATATTGAGAAGATAATTCAATTGCCTATTAAAATTCCAGAACTATCTCCAAAAGACATTGAGAATTATCTACTGCTTTTAATCTGTCAATTGCACTTGGAAACAGAAAGCTTTGAAAAGCTAATTCGGACACTATATGATAAAAAGCTTATGCTTGCAGACAAATCTCTTACATACACTGTCATTGAATCAATAATTAAAGAAACAGGTGGATCATTTAAAGCAAATTCCAATCAAACGAGTTTGGAGGAAGATGCCTCCATTATATCAAAAATCAGCTTCGCTGTTTCAAGCAGTCTAAAAGGAAACCCACGTCAGGCAAAAAGATTTCTTAACACATTTTTTGTTCGAAAGAATCTTGCTTCTCTTTATTTCGGAGCAGAAATTGATCTTTCAGTTATGGCAAAGCTCTTAGCATTGGAAACAATTGATATAAAAGCATTTAGAAAACTCTATGAATGGAATAGTGAATTTGACGGTGAAATAAAACAGCTGAAAGAAGTGGAAACATGTATAAATAATGATAAAGAACTCAACGAAAATTATAAACTCTGGAAAAATCCAAGAGTTATTCGTTGGGTCAAAAGTGAACCTAAGAATCTTTATAAAATGGACCTAAGCAAGTACTTCTATCTATCTAGAGAATCACTATCTAGTACAGAAACTGTATCCGCTTCGTTTAATGAAGCGGAACGAAAAATGTTGGCTGCAATTCAAAACTGTCTACAAGGTCAAGAAGATGCTCGCCTAGAAGAACTTAAGGATATGGAGCCCGAATCTCAACGCAAGATATGCGATGCTGTATTGGTTCATTTTAAATCTGATACAATAAATCTAAGCATGATTAGCAGAGTGTACAAAGAATACCCAGATTACCAATCAGATATAGTTGACGCGCTGAAAGCAAAGCCTAACTCATTTTTTGGTCCGTCATCGGTACCACATATTACCCGAATGTATAGTGCGAATGCTACACAAATTAGTAGTCTACTTGCTGATTTGGAAAAAAGCCAAAAGATTTCGCAAGTAATTAAATCACAAATTGTAAGTGGAAATTTTGCTGCTAAGGCTATTGATCGGAGATAAAAATGGGAACATCTAAAGGATATATTGCCCCGTCTACTCCTCACTGGGCACAGGCAAAACGAGGAGTATCTATGTATATTAACAATCCATCAAGTGCCGTAAAGAGCGCTGCTGCATCAAAATATGCCAAGTCTATAAACACCGAAGGATATGCCAATAGCCGGGTTGCCCACGTCCTCGCTGGATTTGCAAGTTTTGCATCAAATAGCAGTTCCAATGGTTACGCCACCGCTCTTCGAGACATTGGACGAGAAGATATACTAGCCATGGATCCAGAGGATGCAATAAACGAATTGACTCTTCATTTTGCTAACAATGGCGAAACTATTGACGATGCTATTGCTTTAGATTGCATTTCTGAAACCCTTTCTGTCCTTAATATTCAAAAGATTGAAGATTTAAATAATATAGAAATTAATGGATTTATTAAGGAAATGGTATGTCAATTTGCAAAGCTAAAATTTGCACAATTATTTGATAAGCAAATTCGGAACAAATGCCCTAATATTGTTCAAGCAAATCAGCGTATTGCAGAAATGCAAGACTATATTTACTATACCATGGAACTTACTTTAACCAATGAGATTCTTGCCTCAATCAATCCACATAACCTTTCGAATGAAACCATAGTTCAAGATATATTAAAAAAAGGTTTTGAACTGATGGAACTATATTATGGTGATTCATATGAAAATCTGGATTAACAAATGTATCGAAAAAGAAAAAAGTACTTATTTCAATGACGCACTTACATTTAATTTAAATGTTCCTGGAAAAGGCGGACTTATTGCGTCAAATATACGTGATGGATGGTACAGAAAACTTGGCATTCAGAGTGTATCGCCAATCTGCGAAGATTTATATATTCTCGCATTATCTGTGTTTGCAGCAGATAAAAGAATATCTCGTTCTTTTTCGTCCGATGGATGGACGCGTAAGTTACATCTTTCTATTCCGGTTATAGAATATTCTCATTGGAATTCAGTGCGTACCAGCTTAGAAAAAATGCTTTCATTTCTTTCGGGAGATATTTGGACAATTGATTTCAGAGAATGTGAACCTACTAATCGTTACCAAGATAATCATAAACGACCTCCCCAAAAATTGGTATCTCTTGAAACATATGACGCAGTATCCCTTCTTTCAGGAGGATTGGACTCATATTGTGGCGCATATGAATTGTTGTCACAGGGCAAAAACGTTATATTTGTCGGGTTTAAGGAATTCGGAAAGCTTGAACAGATACAAAACGAAATAGTACATCATTTTAATGAAAGTTTTCCAGAAACATCAAAAATGCTATTTACGTTTACCGCAAAAGCATACAAGCCACTAGGAATTGAGAAATTACCGGCAGAAAACACGAGCAGAAGTAGATCGTTCTTATTTTTAGCCGCTGCGATTTGTGTCGCTGAAGCAATAGGAGTTAATACACCCGTTTACATACCTGAAAACGGGTTTATTGGCCTTAATCTTCCTCTAACTCCAGGGAGAAAAGGAAGCTGTAGCACCAGAACAACGCATCCCTATTTTTTGAAAATGCTGAATCAGCTTTTTTTACAGTTGGGGATTAGTCACAAAATAATTAACCCCTATGCTTTTATGACTAAACGTGAGATGATTCAAGAGCATAAAGATACCAAAGGCTTTCTTGATTGTGTGTCTAAAACAATATCATGCTCACACCCTTGTAATACGCGTTGGCACGGAAAATCACAACCAGAAAATTGCGGATATTGTTATCCATGTCTAATTCGGCAATCTTCACTTCTCGACGTAATAGTCCCAAACGAACACTACACATTTAATGCTCTTTCATATGACTATATTTTGTCTGCAACGGATTCAAGACGTTCAGATTTGGTCGACCTTCTGAGTTCTATCAGTGCGGCAGTAAAATCTACGGATCAAGCGTTACTAAAACGAATTAAACAAACAGGACAGTTGTCGAAGGAAGAGTCATTAGCCTTTCTAAGGCTATACAAAGCGACTATTAGCGATCTTTTGGAACTTTTCTCAAGGGACAAGGATCTTATGCGAATGATAGGGATAGAATATGCATCTAATTGATACACATTTTCATTTGGATTACTACAAAAATCATAAATATTGGTATGATCGAATTAATAAATTGCAGCAATACACTTTATGCGTAACAAATTCTCCTGAAGTATACTATTCTTGCAGAAAACTGTATCCCGAAACCAAATTTGTTAAATTTGCATTGGGATATAATCCTCAACAAAGCTCTGAAGTCAATTTTTCTAAAAGCGCCTTTCTACATGGGCTGTCCACTACACAATATATCGGAGAGGTTGGTCTTGACTTTTCTAAGAAGTTCATTGGTACAAAGCAAAAGCAGCTTAATATTTTCGACTTTATTTGTCGTAAATCTGCAGAACAAAATAAACTTTTAAGTGTTCATTCGAGGATGGCTGAATATGATACGCTCAGAATTTTGCTGAGACACAAAGTTTCTAAGGCAATTATCCATTGGTATTCCGGCAATGTTGGAATAATGCACCATTTTTTAAATGCAGGATTCTATTTTTCAGTTAATTCTAGTATGTGTACAACAACTAACGGCCAAAAAATAATATCACAGATTCCAATGGAAAGATTACTCGTTGAAAGTGATGGCCCATTTTCAAAAATCGGCACCAAAAGGTATACTCCCACAGACTTACAATCAACGTATGACCTAATCAGCGATACTCTTGGGGTACAAAATATTACGCATATTGTTTATCATAATTTTAAACGGCTACTTGCTGACTAATTTCTGTAAATAATAACATAACTCGGAATTTGGAACTCAAGAATGAGACCTCCAAAAAAATCAGAAGATCATACTATAAAAACGAAGATGAATCTCTTCTGAATCCAGAAGTCTCATTTTCAGTTGGTATCTTTTTTGTCAACGCATCCCAGGCTGAACCTGGACGCAATTGGCGTTTCAGGTTCAGCTTTTTCTTTTATCTTGACGCTCTTAAGCTGTGCTCCCCGCGTGGCGATGGGGCTTTGCCTGCGCTTATGACAGGCAGGAATTGCGGTAAGTTTATGGCCTGTCCCTTTTTTTCTGGAAAATGAGGATGTTTCACTTAAAATTTGATATGCAACAGGAGGTTCAAGTCGATGACAAAAATACTATTCATCTGCCACGGCAACATCTGCCGCTCGCCGATGGCAGAATTTTTACTGAAACACATGGTAAGGGAACAGGGGCTCCAGGACCAATTCCAGATAGCTTCCGCAGCAACAAGCAGAGAAGAGATAGGCAATCCTGTTTACCCTCCGGCCAGACGGAAACTGGCTGAACTGGGCATTTCAACCACAGGCAAGACTGCTGTACAGATGACTAAAAGCGATTATGACAAATATGACTATGTGATCGTCATGGATGAAAACAATATGCGCAATGCCCTGAGACTGGTGGGGAGAACACGCACTGAAGCGGTAAAACTGCACAAACTCCTCGACTTTGCAGACAAACATGGAGACATTGCAGACCCCTGGTATACTGGGGATTTTGATACTGCATTCAGTGAAATAGAAAAAGGCTGCAGCGGATTTCTTGAACATCTTAAAAAAGAAGGAATGATCTGATGTACTTCGTTTACATGCTCCGCTGCGGAGACGGATCTGTTTATACAGGCATTACTACTGATCTTTTAAGGCGTTTCAAAGAACACCGGAACGGAAAAGGCGCAAGATACACAAAGAGCCGCAAGGTGATAAGGATAGAAGCGGCATGGGAATGCGATGAACGATCAGATGCGCTGAAACTGGAAGCCCAGATAAAGAAACTGCCCAAATATAAAAAAGAGCAGCTCATAACAGACGAAAATGCCATGAGGTCTTATCTGGACGGAAAAGTGGACATAAACAGATACCACAGACAGAGGTCATGGGCAGAATGGCCATAAGACTGTAAAAAGACCGGAATACAAAGATTGCCGGTCATTTTGCGATCAGCTCAAGATATTTCTCACTGTTTGCGATAAAACTATCTATGTCTACCATTGTGTTTCCTATGGTCTTGTGGATGAACAATCCGTCAGACAGGATAAGCAGCAGCCATGACAGATAGTCAGGGGGGATTTCACTTGTGCGTTCGCTTATCTTTTCGGTCAGTATGGAAGCGAAGTCCTTATATCTTTGCAGCAGCCGCTTCCTGAGCTGTTCATTGCCGGCTGCAGAGTCAGAGAACAGATGAAGCCTCAGATTGGCTGTTTCAACATCTCTTTGCAATACATATTTTATGAGCCTGTGCATGGAAGTATCTTTTGAGGCGTCTTCTGTCCATGTGAGAAGATCCTGAAGCTGCTGATCCAGATATTTGTCCGTAATATCAAATATCAGGTCGTTTTTATTTTTGTAATAATAATACAGAGTCCCTTTTGAGACACCTGCTTCCTTTGCTATGTCAGCAAGAGAAATGTCAGACATTTTCTCACTGGCAAGCAGATCCTCTGCGGCAGAGAGGATCTTTTCCCTTATATTTTCATTTCTTGGAGCAGCCATATGCCACCTCCCGTTTTTCCAATCTTATATGCTCCCATTATACACATTTGCAGGCTGTTTGTCGAGAGCGCCTGTTTAAGCTCCTCGGCCATAAAAAGAAAAAAGCTTCCCTTCATGGAAAAGCTTGACTTTGACATGTGCTTCTGGTACGATAAAGCCAAAGAGTCGGTCATTTGACCGACTGCGAAAAAGCGGAGCATGTACCATAGACAAAGATCAGGCATAATGTAAATATATAAATCCGTGCAGGTTCACAGGATTCAGGAGGTGAGCATATGGATAATGCTAAGCTGGAAAAGAAATTGAACTCCAGATTAAGGAAAAGATTCGGCGGCAGCGTTAAAGCTTCGGTGGAGGACAGGATAATAAGGGTTACCGGCAATCTTTTGGAATGGGAAGACATAATCCGTGCATGCTCAATGTGTGTGGTAAAAAAAGACGGTTTTCATGTGGTAAATGATATAACTTTTGAAGGAGCCACTGTACCTGAAATGAGGATCCCCGACATTGGAGATGATGCTCTGGACGGGGCAAGGCCCGATGTGCTGATAATAGGCGGCGGCATTTCCGGGGCCAGCATTGCACGAGAACTTACCCGCTGGAAAATTGATGTGCTGCTGGTGGACAAAGAAGCAGATCTTGCTGTTCAGGCGTCAGGCAGAAACGACGGAGAGGTACATCCGGGAGTGGACCTTGGCAAAGGCACCCTTAAGCAGAAGTATGTAGTCAGGGGAAACAGAATGTTCGACAAGCTTTGTGATGATCTGGATGTCCCTTTTAAGCGGTGCGGCCAGTATGCCGGATTTACCGAGTGGTTCACCCTTCCGGTCGTATGGCTGTACGGACTTCAGAGAAAATACATATGCGGAGTGGATGATACCAGGATAGTATTCGGAAAGAAAATACGCAGGGGTGAGCCCGGCCTGAACCACGACTTTAAATTTGCTCTTTATAATCCCATGGCAGGATGTGTCTGTCCATATGGACTGACTATCGCCTTTGGAGAAAACGCTGCTGCAAACGGAGCCGGCATTTCCCTTAATACTGCCGTAACAGCCATGGAAGTAAGGGACGGAAGGATCATTTCCGTAGACACCAACAGGGGAAGGATATATCCTAAAATGGTCATAAACGCAGCCGGGGTGTTTGCAGAGGATGTGGCTGCAATGGCAGAGGACAGGTTCTTTTCCATACATCCCAG
>OGQQ01002079.1_pt1 | contig 13741 bp, 7 predicted proteins | sample 1553281 | NCBI WGS metagenome assembly OGQQ01 (sample SAMEA2579937, study PRJEB22360) | human gut metagenome | biome: human gut; feature: human-associated habitat; material: faeces | place: Denmark | collected 2008/2010 | reverse complement strand
TAAATCAAAGAGTTAATTTTGCTTCGACTAAGAATCCGCTTGAATATCCGGATTTTCTGGAAGTACAATTGAAGTCATTCAAAGACTTTCTACAACTGGACACCCCACCCGAGAAACGTAAGAACGAGGGACTGTATAAAGTATTTGCTGAAAACTTCCCCATTGCCGATACAAGAAATAATTTTGTTCTTGAGTTTTTGGACTACTATATTGATCCGCCGCGCTATACCATAGACGAATGTATAGAGCGAGGGCTTACTTATAGCGTACCCTTAAAGGCAAAATTGAAATTATATTGTACCGACCCTGACCACGAAGATTTTGATACGGTTATTCAGGATGTATTCCTGGGCCCGATTCCTTATATGACGGATAAGGCTACATTCGTTATCAATGGTGCGGAACGTGTTGTTGTGTCGCAGCTTCATCGTTCACCGGGCGTATTCTTCGGTCAAAGCGTGCATGCCAACGGTACTAAGTTGTACTCAGCCCGTATCATCCCGTTCAAAGGATCTTGGATTGAGTTTGCTACTGACATCAACAATGTCATGTATGCCTATATCGACCGTAAGAAGAAGTTACCGGTAACCACCTTGCTGAGAGCTATCGGTTTTGAGAATGATAAGGACATTCTTGAAATCTTCAATCTGGCGGAAGACGTGAAAGTGAATAAGACGAACCTCAAGAAGATTGTAGGTCGTAAGTTGGCAGCACGTGTATTGAAAACATGGATTGAGGATTTTGTAGACGAAGATACCGGTGAAGTTGTTTCTATTGAGCGTAACGAAGTGGTTATCGACCGTGAAACTATAATCGAGCCGGAACATATTGACATTATATTAGAGTCAGGCGTTCAGAATATCCTTGTACATAAGGAAGAACCGAACCAGTCTGACTACTCTATCATATATAACACTCTGCAGAAGGACCCCAGTAATTCGGAAAAAGAAGCAGTGCTTTATATCTATCGTCAGCTGCGTAATGCAGATCCTGCCGATGATGCCAGCGCACGTGAGGTTATTAATAACCTGTTCTTCTCAGAAAAGAGATACGACTTGGGTGATGTAGGTCGTTACCGTATCAACAGAAAGTTGAATTTGACGACTGACATGGATGTCCGTGTACTCACCAAGGAAGATATCATTGAGATTATCAAGTATCTGATTGAGTTGATAAACTCAAAAGCAGATGTGGATGATATTGACCACTTGAGCAACCGTCGTGTACGTACGGTAGGCGAACAGTTGTCAAACCAGTTTGCTATCGGTTTGGCACGTATGTCCCGTACTATCCGCGAGCGTATGAATGTTCGTGACAATGAAGTCTTTACTCCGATCGATTTGATTAACGCCAAGACTATTTCTTCCGTTATCAATTCTTTCTTCGGAACAAATGCCTTGTCACAATTCATGGACCAGACCAACCCGCTTGCCGAAATCACTCACAAGCGCCGTATGTCAGCTTTGGGTCCCGGTGGTTTGTCACGTGAACGTGCCGGTTTTGAGGTGCGTGACGTACACTATACTCACTACGGTCGTCTTTGTCCGATTGAAACGCCTGAAGGTCCGAACATTGGTTTGATATCTTCACTTTGTGTGTTTGCTAAAATCAATCAGCTTGGTTTTATTGAGACACCGTACCGCAAGGTGGCTAACGGAAAGGTAGACCTTTCAGATGAAGGTTTGGTTTACCTTACAGCCGAAGAAGAAGAAGAGAAGATTATCGCTCAGGGTAATGCACCTTTGAATGAAGACGGAACTTTCGTCCGCGACAAAGTAAAATCCCGTCAGGATGCCGATTATCCGGTTGTAGCTCCTGATGAGGTAGAGCTGATGGACGTATCGCCACAGCAGATTGCCTCTATTGCAGCATCTTTGATTCCGTTCTTGGAACATGACGATGCTAACCGTGCGTTGATGGGATCGAACATGATGCGCCAGGCAGTTCCTTTGTTGAAGAGTGAAGCTCCGATTGTAGGTACAGGTATCGAACGTCAGCTTGCACGTGACTCTCGTACGCAGATTACTGCTGAGGGCGAAGGTGTGGTTGACTTTGTAGATGCTACGACTATCCGCATTCTGTACGATCGTACGGAAGAGGAAGAGTTTGTAAGCTTCGAATCTGCACTGAAAGAATATACTATTCCCAAATGGCGTCGTACCAACCAGAACATGACGATTGACCTTCGTCCTATTTGCGAGAAAGGTCAGCGTGTGACGAAGGGACAAATCCTTACCGAGGGTTACTCGACCGAACAGGGCGAGCTTGCTTTGGGTAAGAACCTGTTGGTTGCCTACATGCCTTGGAAGGGATACAACTATGAGGACGCTATCGTATTGAACGAACGTGTGGTTCGCGAAGACCTTTTGACTTCCGTACACGTAGAGGAATACTCTTTGGAAGTTCGTGAAACGAAGCGCGGTATGGAAGAGTTGACTTCCGATATTCCTAATGTAAGTGAAGAGGCTACCAAAGACCTTGACGAGAATGGTATTGTGCGTGTAGGTGCCCGTATCGAGCCGGGTGATATTTTGATTGGTAAGATTACTCCGAAAGGGGAGTCTGACCCTTCTCCGGAAGAAAAGTTGCTTCGTGCCATATTCGGTGATAAGGCTGGTGATGTGAAAGATGCGTCTTTGAAGGCATCTCCTTCTTTGAAAGGTGTGATTATCGGTAAACGTCTGTTCTCCCGCGTTATCAAGACTCGTAGTTCTAAATTGGCCGACAAGGCATTGTTGCCGAAGATTGATGATGAGTTCGATAGCAAGGTGGCTGATTTGAAGAAAATATTGGTAAATAAGCTTTTGAAGCTCACAGAAAATCATACTTCAGAAGGTGTGAAAGACTATATGGGAGCTGAAGTAATCAGTAAAGGCGCTAAATTCTATGCTTCTGATTTCAGTGATATAGACTTTACTGCTATTCAGTTGAGCAATTGGACAAAAGACGAGCATACCAATGAATTGATCCGTGCACTGGTAACGAACTTTATCAAGAAATATAAGGAACTCGATGCAGAGTTGAAACGTAAGAAATTTGCTATTACTATCGGTGACGAGTTGCCTGCAGGTATTATCCAGATGGCTAAGGTTTATATTGCCAAGAAGCGTAAGATCGGTGTTGGTGATAAGATGGCCGGTCGTCACGGTAACAAAGGTATCGTTTCACGCGTGGTACGTCAGGAAGACATGCCGTTCTTGGCAGACGGTACTCCAGTAGATATTGTATTGAATCCGCTGGGTGTGCCTTCACGTATGAACATCGGTCAGATATTCGAGGCTGTTTTGGGACGTGCCGGAAAGAACTTGGGAGTTAAGTTTGCTACGCCTATCTTTGATGGTGCTACGCTGGATGACCTGAACGAATGGACCGACAAGGCCGGTCTGCCCCGTTATGGTAAAACCACTTTGTATGATGGTGGTACAGGTGAGGCTTTCGAGCAGCAGGCTACAGTGGGTGTGACATACATGCTGAAACTCGGTCACATGGTTGAAGATAAGATGCACGCACGTTCTATCGGTCCTTATTCGCTTATTACGCAACAGCCATTGGGCGGTAAGGCACAGTTCGGTGGTCAGCGTTTCGGAGAAATGGAGGTTTGGGCGCTCGAAGCATTCGGTGCTGCGCATATCCTGCAGGAAATCCTGACTATCAAGTCTGATGATGTTGTCGGACGCTCCAAGGCTTATGAAGCAATCGTTAAGGGTGAGCCGATGCCAGCTCCGGGTATTCCTGAATCACTGAATGTATTGTTGCACGAGTTGAGAGGTTTGGGCTTGAGCATCAACTTAGAATAAATTGAAATTTGGAAATTGAGGGTTGAGAGCTAATGTCTCTTGATTCTCAATTCCCGACTTATCAACATTGTTTTTCAATTTTTAATTCTCAATTATCAATTATATATAAAAGTATGGCTTTTAGAAAAGATAACAAGATAAAGAGTAATTTCTCGAAAATCTCTATCGGTTTGGCTTCTCCCGAAGAAATCCTTGAGAATTCGAGTGGTGAAGTTTTAAAGCCTGAAACCATTAACTATCGGACGTATAAGCCGGAACGCGACGGTTTGTTTTGCGAGCGTATCTTCGGTCCTATTAAGGATTATGAGTGCCATTGCGGTAAGTACAAACGTATCCGTTACAAAGGCATTGTGTGTGACCGTTGCGGTGTGGAAGTGACAGAAAAGAAAGTACGTCGTGAGCGTATGGGACACATCCAGCTGGTTGTGCCGGTGGCTCACATTTGGTATTTCCGTTCGCTTCCTAATAAAATCGGTTACTTGCTGGGTTTACCGACCAAGAAACTCGATGCTATTATTTACTACGAACGTTATGTAGTAATCCAGCCGGGTATATTGGAAGGCGAAGTGGCACAGTATGATTTGCTTGAAGAAGGAGAATATCTGGATCTGTTGGAAAAGTTACCAAGCGATAATCAGTACCTTGAAGATTCAGACCCCAATAAGTTTGTTGCCAAGATGGGTGCAGAAGCCATTTATGACTTGCTGTCGCGCATTGATCTTGATTCATTGTCTTACGAACTGCGTAACCGTGCAGGCAGCGATGCTTCACAACAGCGTAAGAGCGAAGCTTTGAAGCGTTTGCAGGTAGTTGAGTCTTTCCGTGCATCACGCGGACGCAACAAGCCCGAATGGATGATTGTACGTATCGTACCGGTTATCCCGCCCGAACTTCGTCCGTTGGTTCCGTTGGATGGCGGGCGTTTCGCCACTTCCGACTTGAACGACCTTTACCGTCGCGTTATCATCCGTAACAACCGCTTGAAGAGATTGATTGAAATCAAGGCTCCTGAGGTGATTTTACGTAATGAGAAACGTATGTTGCAGGAAGCTGTCGATTCATTGTTCGATAACTCTCGTAAGTCAAGCGCAGTGAAGACTGATGCCAACCGTCCTTTGAAGTCACTTTCCGACAGTTTGAAAGGTAAGCAGGGACGTTTCCGTCAGAACTTGTTGGGTAAGCGTGTCGATTACTCTGCACGTTCCGTAATCGTTGTAGGTCCGGAACTGAAAATGGGTGAGTGCGGTATTCCTAAACTCATGGCGGCCGAGCTCTACAAGCCGTTCATTATCCGTAAGCTCATCGAGCGTGGTATTGTGAAGACGGTGAAGAGTGCCAAGAAGATTGTAGACCGTAAGGAACCTGTTATCTGGGACATTCTGGAACATGTAATGAAAGGACATCCGGTATTGTTGAACCGTGCTCCGACACTGCACCGTCTGGGTATCCAGGCGTTCCAGCCGAAGATGATTGAAGGCAAGGCAATCCAGTTGCACCCGTTGGCATGTACGGCATTCAACGCCGACTTCGACGGTGACCAGATGGCCGTTCACTTGCCTTTGAGCAACGAAGCTATTCTGGAAGCACAGATGCTGATGCTCCAGTCACATAATATCTTGAACCCTGCCAACGGTGCGCCTATTACAGTGCCCGCACAGGATATGGTACTCGGTTTGTACTATATCACCAAACTGCGTAAAGGAGCTAAAGGTGAAGGCCTCACTTTCTACGGTCCGGAAGAAGCGCTTATTGCCTACAACGAAGGTAAGTGCGACATTCACGCACCTATCAGCGTTATCGTTAAGGACATTGACGAAAACGGTAATGTGGTAGACAAGATGATGCACGACACGTCGGTAGGTCGTGTTATTGTAAACGAAATTGTACCTGCCAAAGCGGGTTATATCAATACGATTATCTCTAAGAAGTCACTTCGTGACATCATCAGTCACGTAATCAAGGTTTGTGGTGTGGCAGAAGCAGCCGAATTCCTGGATGGAATCAAGAACCTCGGTTATCAGATGGCATTCAAAGGCGGTCTTTCGTTCAACTTGGGAGATATTATTATTCCCGAAGAGAAAGAAGCGCTGGTGCAGAAAGGTTACGAAGAGGTAGAGCAGGTAATCAACAACTATAACATGGGTTTCATCACCAACAACGAACGTTACAACCAGGTAATTGATATCTGGACACATGTAAACTCCGAGTTGTCAAACATTTTGATGAAAACTATTTCGAGCGACGATCAGGGATTCAATTCCGTATACATGATGTTGGATTCCGGAGCCCGTGGTTCTAAGGAGCAGATTCGTCAGCTTTCCGGTATGCGTGGTTTGATGGCGAAACCTCAGAAGGCAGGTGCCGAAGGCGGTCAGATTATCGAGAACCCGATTCTTTCTAACTTTAAGGAAGGTCTTTCCGTGTTGGAGTACTTTATCTCTACTCACGGTGCTCGTAAGGGTCTTGCCGATACCGCTTTGAAGACGGCCGACGCCGGATACTTGACCCGTCGTCTGGTTGACGTATCTCACGATGTGATTATCAACGAAGAAGACTGCGGTACGCTTCGCGGACTGGTTTGTACAGCTTTGAAGAATAACGATGAGACAATCGCTACATTGTACGAACGTATTCTGGGACGTGTATCCGTACATGATATCGTTCACCCCACAACCGGTGAATTGCTTGTTGCAGGTGGTGAAGAAATCACTGAAGCCATTGCACAGAAGATTGAAGACTCTCCGATTGAGAGCGTTGAAATCCGTTCTGTATTGACTTGTGAATCCAAGAAGGGTGTTTGTGCCAAGTGCTACGGCCGTAATCTGGCTACAAGCCGTATGGTTCAGAAAGGTGAAGCTGTCGGTGTAATCGCTGCGCAGTCTATCGGTGAGCCGGGTACACAGTTGACGTTGCGTACGTTCCATGCCGGTGGTACGGCAGCCAATATCGCTGCCAATGCAAGTATTGTTGCCAAGAATCCTTCCCGTCTGGAATTTGAAGAACTCCGTACAGTAGATATTATTGACGAAGCAGGCGAACCGGCTAAGGTGGTAGTAGGCCGTCTGGCAGAAGTACGTTTCGTAGATGTCAATACAGGTATCATACTTTCTACGCATAACGTGCCTTATGGTTCTACACTCTATGCAGCGGATGGTGAAGTAGTAGAGAAAGGCAAACTTATAGCCCGTTGGGACCCGTTCAACGCAGTTATCATTACCGAAGCTACTGGTAAGATTGAGTTTGAAGGCGTTATTGAAAACGTTACCTATAAGGTAGAGTCCGATGAATCTACCGGTTTGCGCGAAATCATCATCATTGAGTCTAAGGACAAGACGAAAGTGCCTACAGCGCACATCATGACTGAAGATGGCGAACTTATCCGTACCTATAACCTTCCTGTGGGTGGTCACGTAGTAGTGGAAAACGGACAGAAGGTAAAAGCCGGTGAAGTAATCGTGAAGATTCCGCGTGCCGTTGGTAAGGCGGGTGATATCACGGGTGGTCTTCCCCGTGTTACCGAATTGTTCGAGGCACGTAACCCGTCCAATCCTGCTGTGGTTTCCGAAATTGACGGTGAGGTCACAATGGGTAAGGTGAAACGTGGTAACCGCGAAATTATCGTTACCTCTAAGACCGGGGAAGTTAAGAAATATCTCGTACCACTGTCCAAACAGATACTGGTACAGGAGAACGACTACGTGCGTGCCGGTACTCCGTTGTCTGACGGTGCCATTACCCCTGCCGATATCCTTGCCATTAAAGGTCCTACGGCTGTACAGGAATATATCGTAAACGAAGTACAGGACGTTTATCGTCTGCAAGGTGTGAAGATTAACGATAAGCACTTTGAAATTATCGTTCGTCAGATGATGCGTAAGGTTGAAATCGATGAACCGGGCGATACCCGCTTCTTGGAACAACAGGTAGTGGATAAGCTCGAATTCATGGAAGAGAACGACCGTATCTGGGGCAAGAAAGTTGTAGTAGATGCCGGAGATTCTCAGAACCTGCAACCGGGACAGATTGTTACTGCCCGCAAGTTGCGCGATGAAAACTCCATGCTGAAGCGCCGTGACTTGAAACCCGTTTCAGTACGTGATGCTGTGCCTGCTACCTCTACACAGATTCTTCAAGGTATTACCCGTGCGGCTTTGCAGACTTCAAGCTTTATGTCTGCCGCTTCTTTCCAGGAAACGACGAAGGTGCTCAACGAAGCTGCTATCAACGGAAAGGTAGACCGTCTGGAAGGTATGAAAGAGAATGTTATCTGCGGTCACTTGATTCCTGCCGGTACAGGTCAGCGCGAATTCGAGAAGATTATTGTCGGTTCGAAAGAAGAGTACGATCGTATGCTTGCCAACAAGAAAACGGTGCTCGATTATGCAGTTGATGATAAGGTAGAAGAGTAATTACTACGTTAATACAATCAGTAATTTTTATAGTGAAAGAAGAGGATCTCCCGGGATTCTCTTCTTTTTTTATATTTGTTGCAAACCGGCTCTCTTTTCGGTCTGATGTAAGAAGAGTGTAATGTAATAGTAAAATAAAGATTTGCATGCCCCCTTCACAACCTTTTATTCATGGATGTTTGAGGGTGAAGGGGAGGAGGGGGAAGCATGCTATTGCCTCAAATAAAACAGACCATCGGTTTGGGGTAAACGCATGGTCTGTTCAGGTAAATCAGACGATGTGTTCTATCCGAACAGACCATGCAATTTCAGGACATATCAAGTGCCTTTTTTGTTCAGGTCGTACTGTTACTTTTATCTTGGAGTATTTTGTGTGTCGGAATGAAAGAAGTATATTTGTCATTCAATTATAATGATATACGATAATATGGAAAATCAGGAAAATAATAACGGACAGTTACAGATAGAGCTGAAAGAAGAAGTGGCCCAAGGCACGTATGCCAATCTTGCCATTATCACTCATTCCAGTTCGGAGTTTATCATGGATTTTATTCGGGTAATGCCGGGAATGCCCAAAGCCGGGGTTCAATCGCGCATTGTATTGGCACCCGAACACGCCAAGCGTCTGCTGCGTGCGCTTGAAGAAAATGTTGGTAAATATGAACGTGCTTTCGGCCCTATCCGCATGCCGGATGAGCAACCTATTCCGCCATTGCCTAATATTAAGGGTGAAGCATAAAATCAAAAAAAAACTTGTAGTGCATTGATTATTCAAAACTTATTAGTATCTTTGCAGCCCAAAAGTGTATAGTTTTGAATTAATATAAACAATAATATATAACTAAAAACAATTAAAATGCCTACAATTCAGCAATTAGTAAGAAAAGGACGCGAGGTTTTGGTAGAGAAAAGTAAGTCTCCAGCCTTGGATTCTTGTCCTCAAAGACGTGGCGTTTGCGTGAGAGTGTATACAACCACTCCGAAGAAGCCGAATTCAGCTATGCGTAAAGTAGCTCGTGTACGTTTGACCAATGGTAAAGAGGTGAACTCTTATATTCCGGGAGAAGGTCACAACTTGCAGGAACACTCTATCGTGTTGGTACGTGGTGGTCGTGTAAAAGACCTTCCGGGTGTGCGTTATCACATCGTACGTGGTACTTTGGATACTGCAGGTGTTGCAGGTCGTACACAAAGACGTTCCAAATACGGCGCAAAACGTCCGAAACCGGGTCAAGCAGCTCCTGCTAAGAAGAAATAATCTGGTGGCCTGATTCCCAAAATAGGAAAATTTAAAGTAATAACTTACGTTTTAGTTTGTTGGAAATGCTAAAGGTTGAGTAAATTCTCCGGAGGGAGAGTTGAAGAAGACAGAAGTAAACAACCAAGAACGAAAAACATTATTCTTTCAGACAAATGAGAAAAGCAAAACCTAAAAAACGTATCATCCTTCCGGATCCCGTTTTTAATGATGTGAAAGTTTCCAAGTTCGTTAACCACCTGATGTACGACGGAAAGAAGAATACTTCTTATGAAATCTTCTACGCCGCTTTGGAAACAGTGAAGAACAAAATGCAGAATGAAGAGAAATCAGCTCTTGAAATCTGGAAAAAAGCTTTGGACAACGTAACTCCTCAAGTGGAAGTGAAGTCTCGCCGTGTAGGTGGTGCTACTTTCCAAGTTCCTACTGAAATTCGTCCTGACCGCAAGGAGTCAATTTCTATGAAGAATTTGATTATCTTTGCCCGCAAGCGTGGCGGTAAATCAATGGCTGACAAGCTGGCTGCTGAAATTATGGATGCTTTCAATGAACAAGGCGGTGCTTTCAAACGTAAAGAAGATATGCACAGAATGGCCGAGGCTAACCGTGCGTTTGCTCATTTCAGATTCTAATACTATAAGAGATAACCAATCAAAGATTAAAAACTTAAAGTAAAAGGAATTAGAAAATGGCAAAGAATGATTTACATTTGACACGTAATATCGGTATCATGGCCCACATCGATGCCGGAAAGACAACAACCTCTGAACGTATTTTGTTTTATACGGGTTTGACTCACAAAATCGGTGAGGTGCACGATGGTGCCGCTACAATGGACTGGATGGAGCAAGAACAGGAACGTGGTATCACTATTACTTCCGCTGCTACTACCACTCGTTGGAAATATGCCGGTAATACTTATAAAATCAACTTGATTGATACTCCGGGACACGTTGACTTTACCGCTGAGGTAGAGCGTTCTTTGCGTATTCTTGACGGCGCTGTTGCTGCTTATTGTGCAGTTGGTGGCGTTGAACCGCAATCTGAAACTGTTTGGCGTCAGGCTGATAAATATAACGTACCGCGTATCGCATACGTTAACAAAATGGACCGTTCAGGTGCCGACTTCTTTGAGGTTGTTCGTCAGATGAAGGACGTTTTGGGTGCTAATCCTTGTCCTATCGTTGTGCCTATCGGTGCTGAGGAATCTTTCAAAGGTTTGGTAGACCTTATCAAGATGAAAGCTATCTACTGGCATGACGAAACTATGGGTGCCGACTATACAGTAGAGGAAATCCCTGCTAATTTGGTAGACGAAGCTAACGAATGGAGAGATAAGATGCTCGAAAAAGTAGCTGAGTTCGACGATGCTTTGATGGAGAAATATTTCGATGATCCTTCTACTATTACAGAAGAAGAAATATTGAGAGCTCTTCGCAACGCTACAGTACAGATGGCTGTTGTTCCTATGTTGTGTGGTTCTTCATTCAAGAATAAGGGTGTACAGACTTTGCTTGACTATGTTTGTGCATTCTTGCCTTCTCCGCTGGATACAGAGAATGTGGTTGGTACAAACCCTGAAACCGGTGCTGAAGAAGACCGTAAGCCGAGCGAGGATGAAAAGACTTCTGCTTTGGCGTTCAAGATTGCAACTGACCCGTATGTAGGCCGTCTGGCATTCTTCAGAGTGTACTCCGGTACCCTGACCGCCGGCTCCTATGTATATAACGCCAATAAAGACAAGAGAGAAAGAATCGGCCGTATCCTGCGTATGCACTCCAATCACCGTACGGAAATTGAAGAAGTTTTCGCTGGTGATATTGCAGCAGCTGTAGGCCTGAAGGATACCAGCACCGGCGATACCCTGTGCGATGAAAAAGCACCGATTATCCTGGAATCCATGGTATTCCCTGATCCTGTAATCTCTGTTGCTATTGAACCGAAAACCAAAGCCGACCAAGAAAAGATGGGCGTTGCCCTGGGCAAACTGGCTGAAGAAGATCCGACCTTCCGGATTCGCACGGATGCCGAATCCTCCCAGACCATCATTTCCGGTATGGGCGAATTGCACTTGGATATCATTGTTGACCGTCTGAGAAGAGAATTCAACGTAGACTGCACCGTGGGCAACCCGCAGGTAGCTTACAGAGAAACCATTCGCAAGAGCGTCAAATCCGAAGGTAAGTTCGTTCGTCAGTCCGGTGGTAAAGGTCAGTATGGTCATTGCTGGCTGGAACTGACTCCGCTGCAACCGGGCGAAGGCTTCAAGTTCGAAAACAAGATCGTGGGCGGCGCTATTCCTAAAGAATACATTGTATGTTATAAAAATAATCATTAAAACAGAGATTATCGCTACTGCTTTTTTGTTTATAGTTTTTATTCTATTTTTCAACATAAAAAATCCACCTTTCAAGATTATTATTCCTTGAATTGGTGGATTTATACATTTATGGTTTTAAAAAATTCCTATTACATTTCCGTTTTCATCTAAGTCGATTTTTTCGGCTGCTGGTACTTTTGGAAGTCCTGGCATTTTCATTATTTCACCAGTTAATGCAACTACAAATCCTGCACCTGCAGATATTGTAACTTGTCTAACTGTTATTCTAAATCCAGTTGGTCTACCTAATTTAGTTTGGTCATCAGTTAATGAATATTGAGTCTTAGCCATACAAACAGGAACTTTACCGAATCCTATTTTTTCTAAGTTAGCTAATTCTTTTTCTGCTTCTGGAGTGTAATCTACACCGTCAGCTCCATATATCTTAGTTGCTATTGCATTTATTTTTTCTTTTAATGAATATTCATCTGGGTAGCAGAATTGGAAGTCATTTGGTTCATCACATAATCTTATAACTTCTTTAGCTAATTCTATACCACCTTCGCCACCTTTAGCCCATACTTGAGATAAAGCAACGTTAACGCCTAATTCTTGGCATTTCTTTCTAACTAATTCAACTTCAGCTTCTGTATCAGTTGGGAATTCGTTTATAGCAACTACTGCTGGTAATTTGTAAACTTGAGTTATATTTTCAACGTGTTTTAATAAGTTTGGTATCCCTTTTTCTAATGCTTCTAAGTTTTCTTCGTTTAAGTCAGCTTTAGCTACGCCACCATTGTATTTTAATGCTCTAACTGTTGCAACTATTATAACTGCATCAGGTTTTAAGTTAGCCATTCTACATTTAATGTCTAAGAATTTTTCAGCACCTAAGTCAGCACCGAATCCACCTTCAGTTACTACATAGTCTGCAAAGTGCATAGCCATTCTTGTTGCTATAACTGAGTTACAACCATGTGCTATATTAGCGAATGGTCCACCATGTACAAATGCTGGAGTTCCTTCTAATGTTTGTACTAAGTTTGGTTTTAATGCATCTTTTAATAATGCTGCCATTGCTCCGTTAGCATTTAATTGTTTAGCTGTTACAGGTTCACCTTCATAGCTGTATCCAACTATTATTCTACCTAATCTTACTTTTAAGTCAGCTATATCATCTGCTAAACAGAATGCTGCCATTATTTCTGATGCAACTGTTATGTCAAATCCGTCTTGTCTTACAGCACCGTCACCTTTTTTACCTAAACCATCAACGATATTTCTTAATTGTCTATCGTTCATGTCTACGCATCTTCTCCAAGTTATTCTCTTAGGATCTATTCTTAAAGAGTTTCCTTGGTGTATGTGGTTATCTACCATTGCAGCTAGTAAGTTGTTAGCAGCTCCTATTGCATGGAAGTCACCTGTGAAGTGTAAGTTTATATCTTCCATAGGAACAACTTGTGCATATCCTCCACCTGCTGCCCCACCTTTAACACCGAATACTGGTCCTAGAGAAGGTTCTCTTAATGCAACTAATACGTTTTTACCTAATTTTTGTAAACCGTCAGCTACACCTATAGTAGTAGTAGTTTTACCTTCTCCTGCTGGAGTTGGGTTGATAGCTGTAGTTAATATTAATTTAGCTTTTTTTCCACCATTATCTTTTTTAAGTAGATTGTAGTCAACTTTAGCTTTATATTTACCATATAACTCTAAGTCGTCTTCAGTTAATCCTAATTTTTTAGCTATTTCTCTAATATCTTGAGGTTTAGCCTCTTGAGCTATTTCAATATCTGATTTGAATCCCATAACAAACATCCTCCCACATATATATATATTTTAATAACATCAATTAATTCGAATACTAATTAAATTATATAGTTTTCTTATTAATTTAATGTTAATTAACTACTATGTTTAGTAATTTTAAATTAAATAAAAATAAAATTTATTT
>OGQQ01002075.1_pt1 | contig 13756 bp, 14 predicted proteins | sample 1553281 | NCBI WGS metagenome assembly OGQQ01 (sample SAMEA2579937, study PRJEB22360) | human gut metagenome | biome: human gut; feature: human-associated habitat; material: faeces | place: Denmark | collected 2008/2010 | reverse complement strand
GGGCAGAGCGAGGTGGATGCCCTCCGGCTGGGTGGCGGGGATGCGGATGGGTTGGACGGCGAGCGGCTGGGCGGGGTCGGGGTTTCTGGTGGCGATTTCCCCGGTGATCCATGCGGCGTTCCAGTCGTAGACGCCGAGGGGTGCGTGCAGGTCGGGCTCGGCCATGACGCGGGCCTGGAGCGCGTGGGCGCGGATGACGCCCCTGTTCTCATGCCAGTGGGAGTTGAGGAGTCCGATGGAGGCGAGCAGCTGGTCTCCCACCATGCGGCCCTTGTCCTTGTATCTGTTCCATTCCGCGGCTCCTTGCGGCTGGTCCGCCGGGTTGAGCGCGTCGCGTGCGACCTGGACGGTGCCGAGGGCGTGCGCGAGGTCGAGCGCGATGTCCTTCCATGGACGGCGGGTGTCGATCGCGATGGCGTGTTCGTCGAGCCGGAATCCCATGGGTTCGGCGGCGGCCTTCGCCTCGTGCCCGACGGTCAGGCCCTGCCGCGTGAGGGTCTTCGAGAGGGCCTGGGCGACCCGCGCGAACAGGTAGGTCTCCTCGGCCTCGTCGAGCGTGAAGTCGGGCAGGATGCCGCCCTTCCCCCGGATGTTTTGGATGTCCTGTTCGATGTAGTCGCCACGGTCCTTGAGATGCGGGTCCTGCCAGGCTGGCGTGGTGCTGCGGGGATTGTCGGCCATGATGGTCCTCCTTGATGGGCGGGGCCGTCTTTCGGCCCCTTCCCATCCGGCACCCGCACGCCGCGAGCCGCCGGCCGATTCTTTTCCCATTTCAGATTCGCCGTTCAGGAACCTCGATGTCCGGTTTCCGCATCCGGCTCCTGTGCCTTGATCATCTTCATCAATGTCAGCCGATTTTATATAATAAGAAAATGGTTTTATATAATAAGGAGGTGGATCATGGATTCTTCTTTTGGGAAAGAGGGGATACTATCCCGTCTGAGACTTCTCGATGAAGACCTTGATTTCCGTTTCGGCGGCGCGCGCAGGTTCGAACTCGTAATCTCAGGAGGCAGTGCTTTATCGATTCGAGGACTCATCCCTTCCCGTGTAACCACCGACATCGATGTGCTGTCCGTGCCCGACGAAGTCGTCGATTTGATGTCCGCCTATGACATGAACTCTCATGTGGACACTTTCCGGTATATGTACCCGACTCACTGGCACGACAGGATACGTCCCGTGGAATTTGATGGTTCGGTACTTGACGTATATACCTTGGGAAACGAGGATCTCGCCATAACGAAACTCCTTTCGTGGAGAGGCGACAAGGATCGAAGGGACCTTGAAAATATGTGGTCCAATGGGTCCATCAACCACAGCGCCTTGAACAGCATCCTTCTGGACATTACCGAGGTTCGTATCAATATCACAGAGGCTCAATGGAACCTGCTCAACCAACGAATAGCAGTTTTGGATGGTCGCGACCCCTTTTCTTTCGATACGAGTACGACTTTCGGATTTCCCTCCTTCTCATCCGATGACCAGCCATCGCCAGAACTCGATGCCCCTCATCCGTCCCTATGATTGGAGATCATTCGTGAGACGCCCCAACTTCGAGCCGTGGTCGCGCAGATACCTGTTGCACCTTTCCGGGTTGTCGAGATTCGATTTTCCTCGTCTGTGCGTCATGGCGTGCCATAGTGAAGGACGGCTGCGCGAGCCTTTGTTGCTGTACGCTCTGCAGTCGGACCGTTTTCCCGAGCTGATGGCCATGACCGACGATTCCGAGCTGAGGGGTGAATACGAGCATGCGGCCGATTCTCTAGGGGAACTCGCCCCCCAAGACTATGCGTTGGAGCACGGCTACGACCCTTCCACCGGTGACAGGTACCGGAAGGTGTTGAACTCCTTCTATGCCGACTGGCACAGGCCGGAGACTCTTGCCCGCTCGAAATCCATCAGAAGGGATGCCTGTCTTCGCGCGAAACGGGAGAGGGGTGTGCCTGTCGCGCCAATCTGCCGTGAACTCGGACTGAATGTCGGGAACGTGAACGCGTGGCTCAAGAATGGGGACATGTCGAAGGTGAGCCTGGAGAACGCGACCAGACTGGCACGAGCGTTCCGCGCGGCGTGACCGGGCCTTTCCGTTATCGGGGTTCCGGCCTGTGTATCGGATGCATACGCCGTCCAGCGAAAGGCCTTTTATCATTCGTCCCGTCACCGGCATGTACTTCACGACGTACAATCGGGATATGGGAGAAATCACGATGGAACCGGCTTACCGCGGTATCGAGGAGGAGACCGTCACGCGTCTGCCGTCCAAGGCGTTCGACGAGTTTCTCAAGGCCCTCGACAGGCCGGTGCCGCAGACCGCCCGGGACCTTATCGGCATGGAGCCCGATTGGCTATGAGGTTCGCGTCCCCGCGTAGGGCCTGGTCCGGCGACGTGCTCGACGGGTCCGGCTGCGGCCGTCGCGCCCATCTACGAGCGGCTGCCACTTCGTGCGCGGGACGCCGAGAAACACGGACATCGGCCGTATAACGTAAGTCGGAAAAAACAGCAGGCCCTCCGCCGCGGGACGGAGGGCCTGCCTTCGGGCGGAGAATCAGATCTCGGCCAGCGCCTTGTCTAGGAGCGTGCGCACCGCATTGCTGCGGCTCATGTGGTGTTTGCGCATGTACCGTTCCAGCTTCGCGTCGCGTTCGTCGTCCAGACGGACGCGGATCACGTTGGAGGCAGGGGTGCTGCCCACGGCTAGGGGACGGCCGGGGGTTCTCTTCAGCGCCTCGGATAGCTGCTCGTCGGTGTAGCCCCTCTCGGCCTCCTCGGCATCGGCCTTGAGCATCGCGGCCTCGTCGGCCGGCAGTTCGTCGTAGGAGAGGATGTCGTAGTTCATGTCCATTGCCTGCCTCCTTCCAGCAGTTTCACGTATTGGGTCCTCATGCGCATCGCATGGATGAGCGCCGGCCCCCTCGATGTGTCGGCCACCACCACCTCCAGGGGAAGGCCGTCCGGTGATATACCCAGATACAGGACCTTGAGGGGGTCCTCACGCAGCACGAGGTCGCGAAGCGGATGCTCCACCACGTACATGGCGTCATCCGGTTCGATGCCGTGCTTGAGCGCCGAGGGGAATATGTTCACGGTAATATTGTGACACAAAATAGGCGACGGGTCAAGGACGTATGGGGGCACGGTCCGTCGCGGCCATTGTGATCCAGTCGACGATCGAGATTCTGGTAGGTGGCGATCTCATCCTGTTGGGCTTGGTCCTGCGTCAGGTCGCGTTGCCGTTGGAGGCCGCCTGCTGGTGGCGTTGGAGGCTGTCGCGTATGGACGCCGATGCCGCCCTGACCCTCGCCCGGGCGTTGTCTTCCTTCCGGGATTACGTCTCGGTTAGATGAGCCGCCCTGTTTTGTCCGCATATCGATGGCATGCGTCGCATGGCTTGAGTGACAACCATGACAATGATCAGGAGGAGGCGTGCGATGACGGGTTCGGCTCATGGCGGTCCGGCCGACGACAATGATGTCGGAGGTGTTTTCCGCGTATGCGTGGGCGTGGAAATTTCAATCCACGCACCCCAGTGGGGTGCGACCGCGAGAATGGGCATAGCATTCCATAATATGGAAGCTCCGTCTGTTCTCAAAACTGATTTTATCGCGAAAATCCATGTACATCGCTCAATACACAAATTCTCGAACCAAAAACATCAACAGACCATCCACTTTTGAGTTATCAAACGACGAGGAGAACATAATCAGTCTCCAAGCATTCATTAATCTCAGTGCGAAAGAACAAGTATTTCATGAGAACTCAGAGTTCGCGCTGGTCACATGGCTGCAGCATCAAGCATCGATGCTCAGCCACGATTTTAATCGTATCGTCCTATACTGTCCTACCTCGTTTTATCCGCCTTGGTCTTCATCACAGTAAGGTTTTGCATTGCCCAGTCATCATGGAAAACCGTCACACGAACCGACATTAGAGCATCATCACGTCATCGATTGGCAGGTGCCGCTGTCTTCCGCGATGCTCAATCTTCGAAGAATACTTCGCCCCTAAATTGTAGTAACGCAGGCTATCTTGCGATTCGTCCATTATTTCCGCCAAATCATGTTTCAAAATCAGATAGTCAGACGGTGACACCGAACATTCAAAGACGCTATTCTGCACGCGTTGGCCGTATTTCATGCAGGTTTTAGCCACGTTCCGTAGTCTGCGTTTGCCTTCAGGCGACTCCGTATTGACGTCATAGGCCACGACAACCATCATTCCAACACCTCATCCCGGTTTCCATCTCTAGTTGGCTCAAACTCCAATGCCCCTCGGCAAGACCAAAGTACCCTCCCAAGAAGAACTACTTCCACATGAACGGCGGGTAAGCGTCCAAATCGCCACGAATCGCACGGTTGAGCAGCAACGCCTGTGCATGGGGCACCAATCCCCACGGTATCTTCTCGTTGAAGAACGGGTGGGTGATTGTCTCCTGCTTGCGTTTCTGCCAAGCAGCAAGCACGGTTTTGCGCCCGCCCTCGGAAAGAAACACGCCGCCATTCTCTCGGATCTCGAACTGGGAAGGCTTGACCGCTCCAGTGTTGATGAGCGTCAGCACGAAACGGTCGGCGATAGCCGGACGGAATTCTTCAACCAGATCCAAGGCCAGGGAAGCACGTCCCGGTCGGTCAGTGTGCAGGAATCCCACATAGGGATCGAGCCCGACTCCCTGCAAGGCAGCGATGCAATCGCTGGTCAGAATCGAGTACACGAATGACATCAACGCATTCGTCCGATCCAATGGCGGTCTGCGGCTACGCTGCTGGAAGAAGAAATCGTCCTTGTTGCGCAGAATCAAGTCGTCGAAAGCGAAGAAATAGTCTTTGGCTGCCAGCCCTTCCACGCCGCGCAGCTCATCGATGGACGTGCAGTCGCGCGCGTTCAGCAGAGCCTGCCGCAGTTTCTCGCTTTGCTCCGCGATACGCTCGCTGTTGACGCGCAGCGCATGGTCGCGCTTGGTCCGCTCAAGAACCCAACGGCAGTTGTAGATCTTTCCTATAATGAACGACTGCGCAAAAGGCAGGGCCGCGTCTTCGTCGTCCGCGAAACGGAACTGCTCGCGACGAAGTAGTACGTTTCGATTCTTCTCACCAAGTATCGAGCAGTAGTAACGGCCGTGTGGAGAGAAGAACGAAAGGCCGACGCCAAATTCCGAACACTTGCCCATCAACGCCGGCGACGAGCCCTTATAAGAAAAACTCATGATGCCTTCTAGGGAGCGCAGTGGAATCCTCCCGAGCGTGGTATCTCCTTGCTGGACAATGACATTGTCGTTCTTCAACGATAGGTAAGCGTCATCGCTGGTGACATACAGTGTGTTAAGTAACTGCTTCATATGTGGTCTGACTTCTCCCCGATTTCCACTTCCCCACGCACGGCTTCCTCAATGAACTGTCTCGCCGAACGCGTCCTGACCAGTTTCGGTAGACAGACATCGCGCAGGGAGCACGCCCGACAGGCCTTCGACGGTCTGACCTTCGGCGTATGACCTCGAGCGAATAAGTCGTGCATCTCCCCCGTTATCGTGACGATTCGATTGCGCAAAGATTCGTCAAAACTGACCCGCTCCCGGTGTCTGGTCTGTTGGTAGAACAAAGCGCCTTCTGGAATCGCACAGGCCAGCATCTCCTCCAGACACATGGCCTCCGCGCAAAGTTGAAGGCGATCCGCATCCGTCTGCTTGGGCGCACCATGTTTGTATTCCACGGGGTAAGGAAGCCAAGTGCCGGATCGTCCATGCAACGGTACGCCAGCCTCCGATTGCCGGAACTCGACCACATCACACGCACCGGTAATTCCCAACCGCCGCGAAAACACACGCAGATCACGCATAATCAGCAAGCTGCCGCGCGTTTCCGATTCACTGTAATCGTGGGCCCTATCGTGTTCAAGAGAACCAGCCGTCGTGAGATAGTTATCCTCCCACTGCTGCTCGATATGAATTAAAGCCCACTGCCGCCTGCAAAACGCAAAATGCTGAAGGCCGGAAAGAGCCAGCCAATCATCCTCTGGATAATCCGATTGTGCATGCATACGCTTCCTCTCGCAAACAATTCGTGCAATTGGTTTTTTGATGCGCGTAAATGAAGGCCAGGGCTTGCTGAATGCCAACCCCGGCCTGAGTGGAGAATCACAGTGTATGATCGACCATTTCACTTACGTTGACGGAGTCTGGAATGGTCTCACGGTTCACATGGACTTCATAATCACCAAAGCTGCGAGCAACGTCCACCCCATCGCGCTTATGAACGTCGATACTGTCAAAAAGTTTCCACGAAGGAGCGTCACCAAGTGCGCTACTGTGTTTGAATACGTACAGTTTACGAACCGCCATATTGCCGCGTGCCGCAGAACGATCGAACTCGAACATGTTCAGAATTGCTCGCCATAGCATGTCAAGATCTTCATTGCAGAAACCGGTGACGTTCTGTGCGAGCTTGGCAGAAATGTAGCCGTTCATGCGATACAGGCCATAGGGAATGATGAATTTGTTGCCCATGGTGTTGTTCTTGTCGGCGGCATCTGCCTCCGTGGTGACTGCGATGCGGGTGATGGAAATTTCTTGGACATTAACCGGATCAATGGAACGGGCAAACCCGAGCTGCACTGGACCCCGTACCTGACCGCATGACAGGCTGCCTTTGACGAATGTGGTCATCACTGCACCGAAAGTTCGGATATCGAAGAATTGGCTGCACATATAATCTCGTAGACGCAAATCCAATGTGGGGTCAGATTTCTTCAATGTCTTAATTTCCTTGGCAAAATCTTTGCTCTCTGGACGAGCATCGATATGCTCCGCTTCCAATGCCTCACTATCCAGACGGTTGAGTGTCCGCCTGTTTTGGATGTAGATTCGCCAAGGGGCTTGCTCATCCATGGCTGTTTGCACATAGTCGCGAATCTTGCGCTTGATGCAAACATCTGTCGTTAATCCATTGCCGGTTTCAATATCGACTCGTGGCATGTTGCCAGAGTCCGGATCGCCATTGGGATTACCGTCCTCTACATCAAAGAGAATGGTGAAATCATAGCGGTTTTCGATGGGCGTACGGTCAGTCATTGTTTTCTCCTTGTTCAGCGTCTTCGGTGTTCTTGTTGGTCTTTTCAAATCGTTTTTGATTTTCGAAGTAATATCCGAGCTGGAATGCGCCACGTTCTTCAAGAGAGAGACGAGAAGGATAGCGATCTCCTACTTTTTTTGTCAGCGCACCAAGGGTCTTGTCCAGCTTGATTTTAAGTCCTTTCGATTGCCAAGTCTTTCGCATATGCTTTGCCGCAAGATCTCCCAGAATCGGAAAAATACGAGCTGGTGTTGTGGACGCACTAGTGAAATACTTGTCTTTGATTGTGGTGTTAATGCCAGGTATGGCCGCCAACTGAATCTGCTCATAGATGGAAAACATGCGACCAAGCACATATGGCAGGTAGTCGCTTTCTTCGTTGATGTCCATCTGTAGCACCTCCTTGAATTGTTCATTGGTTGTTTTGCGTAGGTAGTACGCCTTGATGATTGCGGCTTTGTCCGGTGAAACATCTCGTTCAGCGGTGATACGACGTTCTACTGCGTTAATCAGAGTCACTGGATATGCAGTGTCATTGAGTATCGCTTTCATGACAGCACCTGCCATTTCCGCTGATACTTTTGCGTTTTTGCTTTGCGCCCTAATGGTCTGATTCAGTAATCGCCAAGTCGGCAAAAAAGTTGTCGTGTCATAGTTGGGGCGTCGGATCGCAACATCTTGATAGTGCCGCTCGATATTGCAAGCGAACGCTCCGAACGTGTTAGTCAGGTAGAACCGAACTGATAGCCGGGCCGCATTAGGGGATAGTGCGAGTATATGGAATTTTTCATCTGGACTAAGATGAATTCCTTCGTAGTCGTAAGGTCGGCCTTGCGCCAAGGCATGCGTAGCATCCTTAACCGTCTTTTCATCCAGTTTGACAGCAGATTGTCCCATTGAGCCATTTTGCCACTGACTAAACAAATCGGGGTATACACCATTGCCGCAGTGTGCCCATGATATGACGGTATCGTCTCCAATGCGTTGAACTCGATCTCGATCGGCGAGCAATGTGTTCAATGCTGTTGTATATTCATAGGCTTCTCGTTTGCTCATCGGGGCATTCTCATTTTGTTCGGCACCATGAGAGCAGAATGCTGGAGCGTTGAATGATATTAATGACGCACCAGCTGATTGGGCTCCTGCAACACCTTTGATTTTGGGGTGAATTTTTTCCGGAACGACCTGCTTCCCGGAAACTAGGCTGGAGACTAGTGTTGATTCGTTATCATTTTTCTCCTGGTCATAGTAGGTATTCCAAGCTTCTTGTACGTTGGGAAAATCTCCGACAAATGTTGCTTGTGTCCCATTGTCATAGTACAAGGCGAAGTTCATCGTCAGAGACGATTTCCATGCCTCATCCCCCATAAGATATTGCGCAGTCTCCCATTGAGGAGCTTGTGTGAAGAAGGCACATATAGCGGAGGCGACAGGTCCCTCAACTCCATCTAATACACACAGATGTAATTCGGCGCACGCTTGGAATGCTTGCGCTGCGCGTTCGGGTTTCCCCTTGGTGTCATAGCCGAGCATGTATGTGACAGTGTCGCAGAGAAAGTTCGCTACAATACCTGACGATCGGGGGAAACGAGTCGGCGCTGAAATGATGTGAATGGGCTTCTTCCCGCTGAAGTCTCCCAGTGGACGAACCGCAACCAACGTACCGTCATCGTTAATAACGAGCCCATACGGAACGTTGATGTTGTCATGCCCATAAGCTGGAGCCTTATTTTGGGATACCAAAACGGAATATTCATCACAGAGATCACTGATAATCATGATTTGACCTCCACGGATTCAACATCTAGCACGCCATCATTCAACTCAGCACGGAAAAACTGTGGAATGGGATGGGCAGGGTTACGATAGTCAAAGTCGTAGAACATATAGCCCAGATCTCGATGGCCCTGTTCGAATCCGACAGGATCGCCGTCCCCTTCCCAAAGTTGGAATTCGGCTGGAAATTCCCGTGTGCCAAAGTATGGGTGGTGAAAACATTGTCCTTTGGATGCACGGCGTATGAACATGCTTTGGAATTTTTCTGCCGAATCTGTTGACGCCATCCTTGACCGATTAAGCTCAAAATGAGCGTCTATCACATATCGAACATCGCGCAAAATTGTAGATGATCGTTGTTGAATGGATTCAGCAGTATAGATGGCACCTCCATCCCCACGACCTTCTGCCATCGTTCGTATTTTGCTTACGTTGATGACACTATCAACCTCATTGCGACGAATATTGTTGAATCGAATAGGATTGAGCACATGAATCTTGTCGATTCGCCAGTGCATACCTGGATGCCAGAAAATGGCTTCCAACACTCCGCGCGCTGCAGATGGCGTCATGACATCATAGGTGACACGCTCTGTCTTGAATTCGCTTCTCGAGAAAAGTGCATTTTCTCCCCATACTTCCAAACGTATCGGCATTTTCGTCCTCCTTTCGTTGAAGCAATAGCTGTTTTGGGAACATCTCTGTTGCCGTTGACTCTTAATATACGCTTAATTGTAGACAAAAGCGAATAAGAATTATTATTTACACCTGCTGGAGCGACTGCTATCATATGGGGCAGCATCTGATAGCTACTGTCAGATGTGCGAAAATGAGTAATGCCTTCATAGGTATTATGGTTGTTCCTTTCTTGGGGAGCATGGATTGAAATTTATTGGCTTTTGTCTAGGTGGACTAATGGTACGACCGTGTGCCTAGCCGCATATGCGGCTAGGCACACGGATTATTTACACGAAGATGCCGTCTGCGGTCGCGTCATCCAATTTCAGCCCCAAGCGCGATGAGTACAAGTCTGGGTCCCGGAGAATAAAGCAATCCTCTTCGTCGTTTTTCCCCCGCCCAACCGCTAGTATCGCTCCCACCGATTGCAGTTTTTCAAGATGACGAGGCCATACGTTAACTGCATATTTACCCAGCTTCCGGAACAGCGTACGGTCTATATCGCCATGTTCGAGTTGTTTGCACAGGCGTGCGCCTTCATCGGGTAGTGGAATGTACACCGGTACAGTTGGTGTATCAATAAGCTTGAATCGTTTGGCAATGGTCGCAAAGGGCATGTTTTCATCAAACCTGTGTAACGGTAGGATGCGGTACTTATCAAGCGCATCATTGCCGGTGAGTTTGCTGGCAGTGTTACCATCTCGCAGGCATAAGATCTCTTTGAAATATGTGCGAATCGCGTCATCTGCAGTCAAATCAGAGTGACTGTTTGCCGTTGTCCGGAACGCTGCAATGCTTTGCTGGAGAAAAGGAGCGCAACCCCCTTCTGTGGAGAACACATAAACCATGCTTTCTGATGCAGAATGATGACCCTCTCGATTGCAACGTCCAGCTGTCTGGATAATAGAATCCAGTCCGGTTTCTTCGCGGTATGCAGTAGGAAAATCAATGTCTACGCCGGCTTCAATCAATGAAGTAGATACTACACGACACGTTTTTCCGCCATCAAGACGATTGCGGATTCCACTGAGTAGACGTTGACGATCAGCCGCGCACTGCAACGTGGTCAGGCAGAAGCTACCTTCAGCGTCGTCTTGTGCGAGACGATCATAGAGGTACTGGGCTTTTTTGCGCGTGTTTACTACGCATAAAACCTGTTCATGATTTCCTAGCTGATCTGCAAGCGCATCCAATGCAACGTCTCCGATACGTTTAATGGTCACACGGCGGAAGGAGTCTCGATCGTCATTTGTGAATGGTGATATCTCCGGAATTTGAACAGAGCCACTGTTGAAAGACTCGTCGAACAACGGTTGAAGTTCTGGTTGTGTGGCAGTGCATAATACTGCCGTAGAGCCATATCGCTCCACGAGTTCGGTAATTGCTCGTATGCATGGCCGCAGATAAGGTACGGGCAACGTTTGCGCCTCGTCAAAAACGATGACGGAATTTGCTATATTATGCAACTTGCGACACCGTGATGTTTTATTCGAGTACAGGCTCTCGAAGAATTGCACTGCAGTAGTGACCACAATTGGCGTATTCCAATTTTCTGCTGCAAGTACACGCTTGAGATCCGTCTCATCCATGTCGGACTCATCTTTGAGCTGATACGGCGCTTCGGAGTAATGAGGTAATACGGCGTCTGTTCCAAAGATTTCCTCAAATTGGCTAACGGTTTGGTCAATGATTGACGTGTAAGGAATCACATAGATAATACGTTGCAGGTTGTTCGTATGCGCATGTTTGAGCGCAAAAGCAATTGAAGAAATGGTTTTGCCGCTACCTGTGGGAGCTGTGAGTGTATACAGGCCAGTGCCATATGATGTGTTCTGTCCATAGGCAAGACATTGCGCGAGCAACTCACAACGTTTGATGTCAAGCGGCTTTTTATTAGGTTTATTGAGATATTGATTCGCCTTATTCTCTATGATTTTAGTCAGCCGCTCAATCTGAGACTGGTCTTCGGCATCGCATTCGACGGACATCGCCAAGGATGCTTGACGCAACGCACTCCATGTTGGCATTTGTCCATTCTCCAGCGCTTCTGGACCAAGGCGTTCTTTCAGATGTTCAAGCAAACGATGCTCGGCGCGATTTTCACGATTTGAAGTAAAGAACTCCGCATCAAGTCGGTCTCCATCTACTAGGGCGGAGAACAACATGCGTGTCAGCATCATGTCGGTGTAGAAAGACTGTTCTTTTGGCTGACCATCCATTGATGTCGTGCCTGAAACGAGTTTTGTTCCTTTTTGGAACGCCGACTGTGGAATATGCAACTGCACTTTCCCCTCGTTGGCCAGAGAAAGTGGATTGCGATCTCCTGCCGAGAAGGCCTTGTTCATGCGACCACTGTAAGTCGCCCCCTCCAACTCGCCTTGACTACCGAAATCAGCCAAGCCTGCATGGTGTCCGGCTACTGCCATTGAAACTAAAGGACAGCCATTTTGTACCAACAACATCGCACCAGCTGTTGAATGATCGACCAAGCCTGAATGATCAGGATTCTGGATTCTTCGTTGAAAAGCATCTGAGTATTTGCCCAGATCATGGACCAGGCCAGCCAGCAATCCATCATCAAGATGACCGAAACTCTGTGCAAAGCCTCCAGCTAGACAGCCAGTCATAGACAAATGTTCCACGCAGGTTTCATATCCGTGATCACTAGTTCGCGCGTAAAATGTTGCATTCATTATCGCCCCCTTGCCAATTGCACTGCATTGAAGAATCATCGTTGCACAACGTAAGCATACCGCGATGTACAAAGAATGGTCTCACTGCTTGGCGTTAAGGCCACTTCTATTAACGAACATGAAACTCTGGCATGTCGACTAGATTTCCATTTCATTGACTCTCCTATTTTGAAAAAACTGCATCAGTGAGGTTTTTTCAAAATAGGAGTGCTCACACAGACTCCGCAAGAATCGTAAACGCATATGAAAATGCAGATCCCCTATTCAATGTCGTTCATCAACACATGCAGCCATACAAAAAAAGAGTGGCCCCGCTGCTCAATCAGCAGCAAGACCACCCTCAGCGAGCAGGCGGAATCAGAACCTTAGCTCAGCCGCCCATCAGCATCACGCCTTAACAACCTCTACGCTCAGCTCGGCGCCTTCCTTCACTTCGAAGGAAGTCGCCAGCGTCTCGTGGGCGATCAGGTCGCGGAACTGCTCGACCTTGGCCACGTCGTCAGCAGGCACGGTCAGCGCCAGCGAGATGCGGTCCGCGATGTCCAGATCGGCAGCCTTACGTGCGTCCTGCACAGAACGAATCACGTCGCGGGCGTAGCCTTCAGCCAGCAGGTCGTCATCCAGCGCGGTGTCGAGGATCACGAAGCCACCGGTCGGCAGAGCGGCGGAGACCGAAGCGGCGGCCACGGTGGCGTTCTCCTCCTCCACACGGTTGATCAGCTCGTACTCGCCTTCGACCAGCGCAAGGTCGCCGGACGGCGTGGAGACCACCGGCGCACCGGACGCAGCATCGACATGCCAGTCGCCGGACTTGGAGGCCTTGATGGCGAACTGCACCTGCTTGCCGAGGCGCGGACCCGCAACACGGGCGTTCACACGCAGCTCGTGCACGATCTTCAGACCGTGGGCGGCGGCGTCTTCCAGAGTCGAGAACTCAATGTTCTTAATATTTAATTCAGACTTCAGCAACTCGTCGTATGCCTTGACGGCGTCCACGTTCTCGACCACCACGGTGAGCTTGGAAAGCGGCTGGCGCACGCGGATCTTGGCGGCCTTGCGCAGGGACAGGGTGCCGGAAACAACCTCGCGCACCTTCTCCATCGCATCCACCAGAGCCGGGTCGTCGACCAGCACGCGGCCGAGTTCGGTGTCTTCACCGGTCTTCTCGTCCACCACGAACGGCCAATCGGCCAGGTGCACGGACTCGCCGCCGGTCAGGCCGCGCCACACGGACTCGGCTTCCATCGGGGCCAGCGGCGCAAGCACGCGCATGAACGCTTCAAGCACGGTGTACAGCGTGTTGAACGCGGACGCATCCTCGTTCCAGAAGCGGTCACGGGTGTTGCGGATGTACCAGTTGGTGAGCACGTCGATGAAGTCGGAGACCGCATCGCAGGCGTCGGAAATCGCGAACTCGTTCAGCGACTTCTCGGCGGCCAGCACCAGGCGGCGGGTACGGGCCAGCAGGTAGCGGTCCATCTCCGGCAGACCGGCGACCTCGTCCGCGCGCAGCTGGCGGGCGGCGAATCCGGCCCCGCCGTTGG
>OGQQ01002071.1_pt1 | contig 13767 bp, 10 predicted proteins | sample 1553281 | NCBI WGS metagenome assembly OGQQ01 (sample SAMEA2579937, study PRJEB22360) | human gut metagenome | biome: human gut; feature: human-associated habitat; material: faeces | place: Denmark | collected 2008/2010 | reverse complement strand
ATGCTCATATCGGGGCGGGTCCTAAGGTCTTTCACCCACCTATGAGCAAGCTCATATGGGTTTATACCTTTTGACCCTGGTATCATACTATATTACCATAATATTAAGCTTCTGATGCTTCGCCATCCTCATCAGTATCAGTATCTGTCTCTGCATATGTCTGCTCTGTTACGCTTACAATAACCTTCTCTAATACATCAGGTGATATTGATACATCTTTGTCCTTAGCAATATCAAGGTCTCCTACCTTAATACTGTCGCCCGGCTTAAGTTCTCCTATATCAACGCTTACCTTTTCAACAAGTGCTGATTTAGTTGCCTTATATGGAATTTCCTCCATATGCTGTTCAACAACCCCCTGTACCTTGTCGTGATTAACTAATACTATCTCTGCAACTGAGTGAACCTTTTCTCCTTCTGTAAGTACCTGGAAATCAATCTCTAATGTCTGTCGCTTGATTGGGTCGTAATCAACTTCCTTTACAAGAACATCATAATCTGTTGTATCGATTGTAAGCTTTGCCTCACTACCTTTGTTGCAAACTGATAAGAAACGCTCTGCTTCTTTCTTCTCAATCTTTACCGGTATTGATTCTGCAAGGCTTCTTCCAAATACATTGCCAGTTACATAACCTTCCCTTCTTAATTTCTTTGCCTTGTCATCCATGCTTCTTTTTTCAGCTTTTAAAGTATTCATTTATCTTTTCCTCCAAAATTCTGAAACGCTTAGCAGCCTTCAACAAAGAGGTTTTGTTAAGTACTTCTTTTTTCTTTTTACGTCCCTTATTATAGTCACTTGTTTCAATTATGATTAACCAAACATAACTTTTTTTTAAGGGATTTTTTTGTTAAAATCTGCTCTTGTTTTTCTTGGAAAATGGAAGTATAAAATAAATGAATCACTCAAAATTTTCAGGCAGTTGTCTTCTCTGCCGTAAAAGGCAGTTTTCGCTCTGCAACCTGCTTCAATAATGCCTCACTATGAGATACCACGATCAACCCGATTTCCCGCCTTTTTACTTCTTCCAGCAGAAAATTCCAGATCTGGCTCTGCGTGATGAGATCCAGCATGGTACTGATCTCGTCTGCAATCAGAAACCTTGTCTCTTTTCCCAGTGCTCTTGCAATACAGAAACGCTGCAATTCCCCACCGGATAATTCCTGAGGATACCGGTTCAGCCAATCTTCTTCTATCCCCAGCCCCTCTATGATCCGATTTTCAACCAGCCCTCCATCAGACAAAATTTTTTCCATTTTCAGTCTGGGATTCACAGCCCTTTCCGGATGCTGCCAGATCATCTGCACCGGACAATACCCTTTCTTCGGCAAAGGCTTTCCATCCAGCAAAATCTGTCCTTTGCAAGGTTCCAGGTAACCCGCCAGAATTTTACACAATGTGGTTTTTCCATAGCCACTTGGTCCTGGCACCCACACTCTTTCGTTGTTTTCCACTTTAAATTTTATATTTGAAAAAAGTTCTGCGCCTTTTCTCTCATAAGAAAATGAAATATCTCGTGCTTCCAGAATCATTTTATATCTCCTGTTATAACTATTCAGTAGGCAATATGCATTAAAGTTATCCCCTATCTGACTTTACTATGAAAGTCCCGGATTACGAATGCTGTCGGCAGCTGTGGGAGTGCCATAGGCGCGGAACAGCTGACTTTCATATAAAAATAGTATTGTTTTAAACAGAAATGAACGATATAATTTTATTATTGGGAAGTGATGGGCAGGAGGAAAATTATATGGAAACAAACTATGCAAAAAGTGCATACAGAACCTTTTTATTCTGGGGAGTATGTTCTTCTCTTGGGGTTACCGTATCCACCCTTGTGGATGCTACTCTGGTAGGAAATTTTATAGGCAGTACCGGCCTGGCTGTGGCGAACATTGCAACACCGGTATTTCTGCTTTATCTACTTATGGGAATCACCTTAGGCGGCGGTGCAGGCGTCTTAATTGGGAAAAAACTTGGTGAAGCAGATCTGAAAGGTGCAAATCGGGTTTTCGGCTCCGTATTAAGTGCAGGACTGATAACAGGTGTGCTTTTCGCAGCAGCATCGCTCGTATTTCGCAGCGCATTATGCAGTCTGCTTGGTGCCACACCGGAGCTTTTGCCACAGGCACTGCAGTATCTGACTGTGGTATTTGCTTTTGCCCCGATTTATGTAGTGTATAATATTCTTTCCATAGCAGTGCGTACAGACGGCGCACCAAAGCTGGCTGCCATTTCTTCTGCTGGCGTTATTGTCACCAATTTAAGCCTGGATCTGTTATTTATGAAAGTGCTGAACTGGGGACTTGTTGGGGCTTCGGCGTCTTTATGTATTGCGGAAACAGTAGGAACTCTGATTCTGCTTACTCATTTTTGGAACAAGCAGGCGCTTTTAAGCTTTCATTTTCACATTCCTACAGGAAATGAGATCAAAGAATATGTGGAAAATGGATTTGGCGTAGGCTCTGCATTTATTTTTCAGGCGGTGGTTATGCTGGTGTTTAATACTATGCTGTTAAAGGGAAACTCAGAAAATGGCACTTTTTCTGTGGCTGTATTTGGTGTTATTTATACCATGAGTACCATTCCGGGGGCTATGTTTGACGGTGCCGGAGCAGCTGCTTCTACGGTTATCTCCATTTTAGGCGGAGAGAAGGACTGGAAAGGAATGCTGGCGGTGTATCGCGATGGACTGCGGATTGTTGCAGCAGCAGGAATGATTATGGCATTGTTTTTTGCAGCCGGGGCAAAAAACATACTGATATTCTTCGGTCTGAATGATGGTCCGGCACTGGAAACAGCAGCGACCGCATTTCGTATTTATGCATTAAGCGTGGCTCTGGCAGGAGTGAATGTGGTAACCACGTCCTTCTGGCAAACAATAGGAAAGACAAGATATGCTTCCGGGTTATCTGTTTTACGCAACTTCATTCTTATGCTGGTGGCCGGATTTTTGCTGATTGAGAAAAAGGGAATCGTAGGGCTTGCGCTTGTGTATGTAATAAGTGAGGGAGTTTGCCTGCTGCTGGTTTTTGCAATACAGATATTTGGAAAAATAAAAGATTACATAAAAGAAAAATACAGTTTTACCAACCGGGTTTTTGAGGAATATTATCCCATCGAGGAAGGCAGTATGGAAAAAATGTCCCAGAATCTGGAAGGGTTGTGCGATGAATGGGAACTTGATTTTAAACAGTCCTTCTTTATCCATCTGATCGTGGAGGAGCTGCTTCTGAATATTATGAAATTTGGTATCGGCGAAACAGATAAGAAATATTATGTATCCGTAAAAGTAATGGATAACAACGGTGAATGCATCCTGCGGATCCGGGACAATGTCAATTCCTACAATCCTTTCGACCTTCGCGGTGACGAGGTTGACCGTGCTGTAATGGAAATGATCAAGAAAAAGGCGAAGTATTATGAGTATCAGAGAAAGCTGGTGTTCAATTATCTTTATGTGACGATATAACTTGTTTTACATATGGCAACATGCTAAACTGAGTTTAAATAAATTACCAGATGGAGGTGACCACTCATGAGCCAGACTGTGTTTCTGGGAGAATAAGGATTCTGTTACCTTGATCACACGTTCCCGGTATTTGGAAAGACATTTGTACTTGATAAAAAGGTAAAGAAAGTCCGCCTGTATGCAACCGCATATGGTGTTTATGAAGTGGCAGAGCTGCTTGGGGCTGCACCGCAGGCGAAACCGCTTTATGACGCTGTTGTGAATGCACTGAATGCGAAATGTAAAAATAACAAATAACAGCTATTTATCCCACTTTTCTTTTCGATATTCCCCAGGTGTCACCTGGTAGTGCTTTTTGAAAGCTCTGCAAAAATAATCTACATTGTGAAAACCGGTTTCGGCTGAAATGGTGCTGACTTTTTTCTCTGTATGGGAAAGCAGAAGGGCAGCCTGTTTCAGCCGATAGTTTATGAGATAATTGACCGGCGTGATGTAAAGATAGCGCCGAAAAAGGTTTAAGGCAGAGCTTTTACTAATCATAGACTGTGCAGCAATCTCATCCAAGGAAAGATTTTTTCTGTAATTTTCGTGAATAAACTGCATCATCAGCTGGAGCCTTGCGCGGTTTACAGAGAACTGTCCAGTGATTTCCGGTGAAGTGGAAAGGTCTGTATGTTCGTATATTTCCAGCCAGAGCTGCTGCATAAGGGCAGAGGTCAGAAGATGGCAAGAAGAACCGGAAGTCTGCGCAGAAATAATCTGCTTCATAAGATCGAGAACTCTGGCCTGCCAGGAAATCTCTCTGCAAAAAATCCAAAAAGGAATATTCGATGTAACGATAGGCTTTACATAGTTCTGGTAGATATAGCTGTCTGTAGCTGCAAGGAAAGAGGGCATGCAGAGAAAGTTTGGGATGACAGCATCCACAGGAGAGGAAAAACGGTGAAGGAATTTGGAATTAATAAAAATGCCGCTGTCAGCTGGCAGCTCCAGCTGTTTTTCCCCAATCCATGCAGTTACGGTTCCGGATTGAATATACACAAATTCCAGCTCCGTATGCCAGTGCCAGTCTATGCAGTTAAAATCAAATTGGGCTAAATGCTCATAATAGTAGCGAAAGGGATAGTCCTGGCTTCCGTGGGGAATGGTCTCCATTAAATTTTCGTCGGTAATAATTTTGGTATATACGTTGGTTTCTTTCATGTCTTGTTTATCCTCAAATCGAGACCTGGAGCCTGTTTGAAAATCATTCCCGCAATCTGCACGCCCCACTTTGCGGTATATTTTGCAGAAAACCTTTTTCGAACCGCTCTGGGAAGTGCCCCGAAAAAATAGAAAATTAATGTTTTTACGATATTATACAATAAAAATCAGAAATAATCCAATGAAAAACACATTTAAATATAATATAATCCAATAAGACAAAAATCTTCTTTAAAGAAGAAAAAAAGGAGAACCAATCATGCCAAATTACCAGAAAACCAAACGAGCCTGTTATATGGGCTTTATCACCCAGGCTATAGCAGCAAATTTTGCACCTTTGCTGTTTCTGAAATTTCACACAGATTATCATATTTCCCTTGGAAATATTGCACTGATCTCCACCTGCTTTTTCTTTACCCAGCTGCTGGTTGACTTGTTTTGTGCCCGATTTGTGGACAAAATCGGATATCGCGTGTGCATTGTAACCTCTGAGATCAGTTCCGCTTTAGGACTGGTGGGGCTGGCATTTCTTCCGGAGCTTTTGCCAGATCCTTTTATGGGAATTATCATCAGTGTTATTGTTTATGCTGTTGGAAGCGGACTGATTGAAGTGCTGTGCAGTCCTATTATGGAAGCATGTCCTTTCGAAAATAAAGAAGCGACCATGAGTCTTCTTCATTCCTTCTACTGCTGGGGCTCTGTGGGAACCATTGCAGTTTCCACCCTGTTTTTCGCAGTTTTTGGAATGGACAGCTGGAAGTGGCTGGCAGTTTTGTGGGCAATCGTTCCGGCCGTTAATGTTTACAACTTTGCCACCTGTCCCATCGAACATCTGGTGGATGAAGGGGAAGGCATGAAGATCAGGGAACTGTTTCGTAAGCCTGTGTTCTGGATTGCCGTGTGTCTGATGGTGTGTTCAGGGGCATCAGAGCTGTCCATGTCCCAGTGGGCATCTGCCTATGCAGAGGCGGCACTTGGACTGTCAAAGACCATCGGAGACCTGGCCGGTCCCTGCATGTTTGCCATTACGATGGGAATCAGCCGTATGATCTTTGGAAAATACGGAGATAAAATGGACTTGATGAAATTTATGGCAGGATCCGGAATTTTATGCGTATTCTGCTATCTTCTTGCATCCCTGTCTTCTAATCCGGCAGCAGGACTGATTGGCTGTATTGTATGCGGATTTTCCGTTGGAATCATGTGGCCTGGAACCATCAGTATTTCCTCTAAGAAATTTCCGGCAGGTGGAACTGCCATGTTCGCCCTTCTTGCCATGGCCGGAGATCTTGGAGGCAGTATAGGCCCTGGAATCGTGGGCCGTGTCACACAGAATGCAGGAGATAACATCCGCGTGGGTATGGGCGTAGGCCTGATTTTCCCAGTGGTGCTGCTGGTGATGGTTTTTCTGCTGAAAAAGGTGAAAGTAGAGGAAAAATAACTGATATTTGAAAATCTACAGAGGGTTTAGAACGTGTTTGAAAAAGGCTTTCTGCAAAAAATTTCCATAAAGCAGGGAGTACAGATGGTGGGAATGATTTTCAAACACGCTCTGAAATATAATAGGAAGGCTGAGGTATTATTTAAAACGGGTTGGCGTAAATTAAAGATAAGTATATTCTGAGTATGCATATGCTGCAAAATGGAGGAAATATGCCAGATCAGAAGCTGGATAATCTTTTGAACCTTGCGCTGGATGCCACAGAAGAGGAAAGAGAGAAATCCCGAAATCTGAATGTGGGGTATGAGAAGCAGACACGAAAGTGGGAAATTATTGTGAAGTATAGTGAAATGGGTGATTCTGTTGAGGCGTTGCTTGGTGGATCCGGAATTTCCGTGGTTCCTCTCCTTGGCGGGTATGCCATTGTGACGCTTCCTGAAAGTATGCTGGAAGAATATTCCCGACGTCCCCAGATAGAATTTATAGAAAAGCCCACCCGTCTGTATTTTGAAGATCTTTTTTCGAAAGAGGCAAGCTGTATTACCCAGGTACAGCGCGATGAACCGGGGAATCTGCAGCTGACAGGGCGCGGCGTGTTGATCGGAATTGTGGATTCCGGGGTGGATTACAGGCATCCTGCATTTCTTACAGCAGATGGAAAGTCCAAGATTCTGCGTTTGTGGGATCAGAGCATTCCCGGTAATCCCCCGGAGGGCTATGCAACAGGAACTGAATATACCAATGAGGAAATCAATGAGGCGTTGTCCCTCTCTGTGCAGGAGGGGCGGCGCCTTGTTCCGTCTGAAGATGGAAGCGGTCATGGAACCGCTGTGCTTGGAGTGGCAGCTGGCAGCGATTTTTCCCGTGGGGCAGTGAACCGGGGTGTGGCATATGAAAGTGACCTTCTGGTTGTGAAAATGGGTATTCCAAGACAGGACTCTTTTCCAAGAACTACAGAGCTGATGCAAGGTGTAGATTATCTGGTTCGGCAGGCTATACGGCTTGGAAGACCAATCGCGCTCAATTTAAGCTTTGGAAATAATTATGGCTCACACAGAGGCGATTCTCTGCTGGAAACTTATCTGGACAATGTGTCCGGTATGGGGAAAAATGTGATCTGTGTAGGAATGGGCAATAATGGAAATGATGCTCTGCATACCGGAGAAAAGCTTTCGCCAGGTGAAATCCAGGAAATTGAACTTGGTGTTGGTGCCTTTGAGCCTACCTTAAATGTGCAGCTTTGGAAAAATTACGAAGATGAGATGGAAATCTATCTGGAACATCCAGCCGGGGAGCGTGTTGGCCCCCTTTTTGAAACACTGGGCGCCCAGCGTTGGCAGGCGGGAAATACGGAACTTCTGATTTCTTATGGAAAACCGGCACCGTATCATGTGACGCAGGAGATTTATGTGGATTTTCTGCCGCAGGATGAGAAAACCCCCTATGTAGACAGCGGTGTGTGGAAAATAATCTTAGCAGCAAGAAATATAAAAAACGGGGAATATTTCCTGTGGCTTCCAGGTGGCAAAACTTTAAATCCAGGTACAGCCTTCTATCTTCCACGTCCCCAGGGAACCCTCACAATCCCTGCCACCGCCAGGCGCGTGATCAGCGTCGGCGCCTACGACGCCCGTCAAAACACCTATGCTGATTTCTCTGGCCGCGGCTGTCGTGCCCTCCCCTATCCAAAACCAGATCTTGCCGCCCCTGGTGTTGATATCTATGCACCTCGCCCTGGTGGAGGCTATGCCGCCTTTACTGGCACCTCCTTTTCCACGCCTTTCGTTACTGGTGCAGCCGCTCTCCTTATGGAATGGGGAATCATCCGCCGAAACGATCCCTACCTCTATGGCGAAAAACTAAAAGCCTATCTCCGTCGTGGTGCAAAAGCCTTGCAAGGATCGGAAAAGTTGCCAAATGACTTAATTGGGTGGGGACGACTCTGTTTGGAAAGTAGCCTGCCAGAATAGGATAATTAATGTACAAGATGTAGCAATTTAAAGTGTTCCAATCTGAACATTTTAAAAAGCAGGTCGGATTATTGACTTTTACACCAAGTGTTTCCGAATGGATTAATAAAACGAATGCCATAAAAACTACTGTTTATGTAAAAAAAAGAACCGTTTATGTAAAAAAAGAACCGTTTATGTAAAATACAGCAGAATCTGCTGGAATATGATAAAATGCTCCTGCAAATAACAAAGGGAGGAAATGATTATGACAGGATTTTTAGTAAACTTACTGAGCCCGGTTTTCAGCAGTCTCGGTGTAAGTCAGGCTGACCTTACATCCTATATTGAGAAGCTGATCGGCTACGTTATCGCAATCTTTGCTTTACTTGTTGTGATGATCGTAGTAATGGTTGTGGCTCATAAAGCCAAAAAGGGATTCCGCCATGTGATCCGCTGGCAGGCTGCCATTGCATTTATTGCAATTGTTGCAGTGCTTGTAAATGTAATCTGCTACGGACCGATGTACAACAACGTATCAAGTGTTTTAAACGCAAAGAAAGTAGTACTTGCACAAGAGACTACAGACCAGAGCCATGCAACCATTCAGAAGGTTGCTGAAGAAGGAATGGTATTACTGAAAAACGATGGTATCTTACCTCTTTCCTCAGATACAAAGAAACTGAATGTATTCGGCTGGGATTCTACAAACCCGCTGTTTGGCGGAACAGGATCAGGATCTTCTGATTCTTCCACAGCAATCGGTATTCTGCAGTCCTTAAAGGATGCCGGATATGAGACAAACGAGTCTCTTACCAAGATGTATACTGACTACAGAGCTGACCGTCCTACAATTGCTATGGCACAGCAGGACTGGACACTTCCTGAGCCGACAAAGGATTATTACACAGACAGTCTGATGGACGAAGCAAAAGAGTATTCTGACACAGCTGTAGTTGTAATTGGACGTTCCGGTGGAGAGGGTGCAGACCTTCCAACCGATATGAAGTCTGTAATTGATGGAAGCTATGCAAAGATGGCAGAGGAAGTATCGGTTTCCCCGGATAATTACGGATATGTAAAAGGAAGCTACACAAACAATGGAGACTATGATGACTTCGATGAGGGAGAAAGCTATCTCGAGCTTTCCAACACAGAGGAAGATATGCTGGATACAGTATGCTCCCAGTTTGATAATGTTATTGTAGTTGTAAATGCAAATAATGCAATGGAACTGGACTGGGTTGACAAATATGAGCAGATCGGTGCTGTTATCTTTGCTCCTGGAGCAGGTGCAACAGGCTTCGAAGCACTGGGCGAGATCATCAATGGTTCTGTAAACCCATCTGGAAAAACAGTAGATACCTTTGTAAAGGATCTGACAGAGACTCCATACTACAACAATATGGGTCTGAATGCTTATACAAACGTAGAAGATCTGAAAGAGCAGATCGCAGCAAATGATCCGGCTTACGAAGGAAGCATGGGATTTGTAAACTATGCAGAGGGAATCTATGTAGGATATAAATTCTATGAAACAGCAGCTGAAGAGGGTCTTATCAAGTATGAGGATATGGTACAGTATCCATTTGGATATGGACTCAGCTACACAACCTTTGACAAACAGATTGAGAATTTCAAGGATAATGGAGATACCGTCACCTTTGATGTAACAGTAGAGAACACAGGCTCTGTTGCAGGAAAAGATGTTGTGGAAATTTATTACACAGCACCTTACACAAACGGTGGAATTGAGAAAGCAGCAGCAAACCTGATCGCTTTCGAGAAAACAGATTCTATTGAGCCGGGAGAATCCCAGACAAAATCCTTTACCATCAACAAAGAAGATATGGCTTCCTATGATTCTGAAGGTATTAAGATTTCCGGAGGCGGTTATATCTTAGAGGCTGGCGAATACACAATTTCTCTTCGTTCAGACTCTCATACAGTTCTTGGTGAAGAGAAGTTCACTGTTGATGAAGATATTGATTACAGCAAAGATGGTCGCTCTTCTGACAAAACTGTTGCAACAAACCAGTTTGAGGATTATGCGAGAGGCGACTTTGAGCAGCTTTCCCGTGAGGACGGTTTTGCAAATTATGACAAAGCATGCGGTGTGCCGGAAGAGGATGCTTATGTAATGAGCGACGAGACAAGAGCAGCCGTAGAAGAGAATGTATTTGGTATTTATGATGGAACCAAATATAACAATGATTCTGATGAAATGCCGGAAATGGGAGCAGACAACGGACTTCAGCTTGCTGACCTTACCGGAAAAGATTATGACGATGCAGACTGGGATAAGCTGTTAGACCAGCTCAGCTTCGAAGATATGACTACTCTGATCAATGTTGGTGGATGGCAGACTGCAGAAATCAAATCAGTAGGTAAAATTGCCACATCTGACTGTGATGGACCTGCAGGATTAAACAACTTCATCACAAAGGCATATGGAACTGCTTATCCATCTGAAGTTCTTATGGCTCAGACCTGGAACAAAGAACTTGCAAATGAAATCGGCGTTTCTATGGGACAGGAATATGTAGATGCTGACAACTACGGATGGTACGGACCCGCTATGAACATCCACCGTACAGCGTTTGCAGGACGTAACTTCGAGTATTATTCAGAAGACAGTCTGTTGTCAGGATACATGGCAGCAAATGAAATGAATGGAGCCGCCACCAAGGGTGTTTATCCATACATGAAGCATTTTGCATTAAATGATCAGGAAACAAACAGATGCTCCTTCCTTCTCACATTTGCTTCTGAGCAGACCATCCGTGAAGGATATCTGAAAGCATTTGAGCTTGCAACAAAGGGCTTTGAAGGAAAAGCAATGGCAGTTATGTCCTCCTTCAACTGGATCGGTACAGTACCAAGCTGTGCAAACAACGAGCTTTTGAACAACGTGCTCCGTGGAGAATGGGGATTCGTTGGAATGGTAGAAACCGATTATGACGGTTCCTATGGTTACATGATCACCGATCATTGTATCAGAAACGGAAATGATCTGATGCTTGGATTTAACAGTGCAGAGTCCAACAAACTGACAGATGAGAGCGCAACAGCAGTTCTTGCAATGCGTCAGGCTTGCAAAAATATCCTTTATACAGTAGCAAACAGCGGATATTATGCAGATGGAAATCCGGCAAGCGGAATGACCAATATGACAAAACTGTTTGTAATGATTGACGTGATTCTTGCAGTTGTTCTTATTGTAGTTGATACAATTGTAATTGTACGTTGGAGAAAAAAGAAAAAACAGGCTGTAAACGAATAATTAAACAGTAATCTGGAGACATAAGTCCCCCTTTTAAATCTGGAAAAAGCAGAGCAAGGAATCTGTAAAAGTTTCAGAGAAAAAAGGGGGATTTTTTTATGTGATTTTTGTCTTGCAGAGTGAGGGAAAATTATTTATTATGAAAGGAGTTGTAATAACAGGAAAAAAGGAGGACTGGTATGATCAGCATTGCGATTGTGGAAGATGAAGAAATGTATGCAAAGCAGCTTCAGCAGTTTCTGCATCAATATGAAGAAGAGAACAAAGAGATGTTTGACATTACAGTCTATTCAGACGGCGATCAGATTGTAAATAAATATAAATCCCAGTACGATATTATCCTGATGGATGTGGAAATGAAATTTATGGACGGAATGTCTGCTGCTGAAGAAATCCGCAAAATTGACACGGAGGTTGTGATTATTTTCATCACGAATATGGCACAATATGCGATCAGAGGATATGCAGTGGATGCGCTGGATTATGTATTGAAGCCGGTGTCTTATTTCGCATTTTCCCAGAGGCTTAACCGTGCTATCAGCCGGATGAAAAAGCGGGAAACGAAGATTATCATGGTGAATATGAAAGGCGGTATGGTCAGAATCAATGTTGCAAATATTTATTATATTGAAAGTCAGGGACATACTCTGATACTCCATACCATACTGGGAAACTATGAAACAACAGGGAAAATGAAGGAGATGGAGGAAAAGCTTGCAGAGATGAATTTCTGCCGTGGAAATAAGGGATATCTGATCAACCTCCAGCATGTGGAACGGATCCAGGATGGATGTGCTTTGGTGAAGGGAGAAAATCTGACATTGAGCCGTGCACGAAGAAAGGTCTTCATGGAAGCCCTGACCAGATATTGGGGAGAGGTGATAAAATGACAGAATATTATCTGCCCGATATTCCAAGACTTTATACGGCACTTGCAGAGTGGATGGCTTGTCTGATTTTTATTTTGCCTTTCAAAAAAAGATTTTCACCGGCTGTAACAGGTTGTCTTGTGGCAGGTGCATTTGGAATACAGAGCGTATTTCTGATTTCTACCGGTGGGGTAAGACTGATTTTTTGGATCCCCTGTATGATATTTGCGGTTTTTCTGATGGTTGCTTTTGTTTTTTGCTGCTGTGAGATCAGGCTGACAGATGCGGCATATTTTGGAATGATTGCTTTTGTAGCAGCTGAATTTATGGCTTCTGCCGGGTGGCAGATCCTGTGTTATACAGGGAAAGAAGCATGGATGTCCTGGTGGCAGCAGGGAATGGCAATTCTTCTGATCTATGGTGTGATTGCAGTGATATTGTACAAAATTCTTCATATTCATATGCCAAAGGATGGACAGATGGAAATCACCAGAAGGGAATATTTTTCCGGACTCCTGATCAGTATTGCCGTATTTGCTGTCAGCAATATGAGTTATGTGAATGTGAACACGCCATTTACAGGCAGATATTCTTTTGAAATGGGGAATATCCGTACTATGGTAGATGTTGCAGGAATTGCAATTTTATATGCACATTTGATACAGTGCTGTGAGCTCCGGGTGAGAAAAGAACTGGAGGCGGTGCAGAATGTGCTTCAGAATCAGTATGCGCAATACAAGCAGTCAAAAGAAAGCATTGAGCTGATCAATTATAAGTATCATGACCTGAAGCATCAGATTGCTGTGCTAAGAAGTGAAGCTGATCCTGGAAAAAGGGAAGCATTTCTGGATAAAATGGAAGCAGATATAAAGAAATATGAAAGTCAGAACAAAACAGGAAATAAAGTGCTGGATACCGTGCTGACTACCAAGAGCCTTTATTGCGCAAAGCATAACATAACCTTTACCTGCGTTGCAGATGGAACCCTGCTGGATTTTATGGATGTTATGGATATCTGCAGTATTTTTGGAAATGCATTGGATAATGCCATTGAATGTGAATTGAAGATTCCGGATAAAGAAAAAAGATTAATACACGTCAGTGTCTCAAAACAGAAAAACTTTCTGCTTCTCCGGTTTGAAAATTATTATGATACCGAACTGAATTACCAGGGCGGAGCGTTTATCACAACGAAGCGGGACAAAGAATTCCACGGTTATGGACTGAAAAGCATTCGCTATACGGTAAATAAATATGATGGCGCTGTTTCCATTGATACAAAGGAGAATTGGTTTGACCTGAAGATACTGATACCGGCCAGCGAAAATGCACAAAAACAGATTGATAAAATCGTATAATATATACAAAAAATGTATTGCAATGTTCTAAAAAAAGTAGTAAAACTTTAGTTAGATAAAGAGAAATGCATTGAACAGGACAAATTACAAAAGATAACCGGAACACAGAGAGCCGCAGACTGGTGAGAGGCGGCAGAAGGTATTTTGTGGGATCACCTGGGAGCATCCCGCTGAAAAAATAATAACTAATTTCA
>OGQQ01002067.1_pt1 | contig 13797 bp, 8 predicted proteins | sample 1553281 | NCBI WGS metagenome assembly OGQQ01 (sample SAMEA2579937, study PRJEB22360) | human gut metagenome | biome: human gut; feature: human-associated habitat; material: faeces | place: Denmark | collected 2008/2010 | reverse complement strand
TATTTCAGCAATGTTGCAGGATTGCCATATACTGTTGTTCCCGATTTTACCTTACGGACCGCAACAGAAGAAGCACCAACAACGGCTCCTTCTTCAACTTTTACATGTGGCAAAAGAATAGCACCGGTATGTAAAGTTACCATATTCTCCAATTGAGAGAATCCCCCCATAAAAGAATAAGTGTTCAAATGACAACAACTGCCTATAATAGCATCATGCCCAATAGTTACAAAAGGCTGGAAAGTCACAAAGTCAGCAATTGTAACATCGCAACTTATATTTACATTACGACAGATGATACATCCTATTCCCATATTGGTATTCTTACCAATTGTAGCTGATCGGTGGATGAGATTAATAAAATGTGCCTTCTTTGCCTGAAGGATATCTACATAATGTTTTTTATAAATTACATCACCTAACGCACAAATAAATACATCATCTGACTGCACCGCATAATTTTCTACTGAACTGATAATTGAAGGATAACCGTCATATCCATCTAAAACCTCCTTTTTATCATCCAAAAAACCTTTTATTGTAAATTCAGTACCATAACCAATGCTTTCCAATGCTAAATTGTATATCTCTCTCCCAAAGCCACGAGCCCCTATTATCAATAGATTCTTCATAAGATTTACATTATACAATCCAAAACTCTTTTTATATCCCCATCACCTAACGCATGATGCATCGGCAGACAGATAACACTATCTGCCATTCGATGCGCATTAATCAAATTTTCAGGCATGGCACTTTGCAAAGCCCGATAAGTACCGAACGTACTTATCAACGGATAAAAATACCTGCGTCCTAACACATTATGCTCTTTCATCCTGTAATAAAGTTCATCACGAGTCATACCATATTTCTCTGCATCTATAAAAATGGGGAAGTATGAATAGTTGTGCTTCACGCCCGGCATATCATCAAAGAATGTGATACCATCCACCCCACTCAACGCTTCACGGTACTTTATGGCAACCTGACGACGTGCAGCAATGGCGGAATCCACCTGCCTCAGATTCAGCAGTCCGTATACGGCACGCACTTCATCCATTTTACTGTTTATACCCGGAGCCACCACGGTCACCTCATCAGCAAAGCCAAAATTCTTCAAATAGTCTATACGTTTCTTGGTTTGTTCATCGTGCATGACCAAAGCACCACCCTCTATCGTATTATAAACCTTGGTGGCATGGAAACTGAGTGTGGACATATCCCCTGCATTCAGAATGCTTTTACCGTTTACTTCCACACCAAACGCATGGGCCGCGTCATAAATAACTTTCAAGCCATACTTGTCGGCTATCTCCTGAATACGCACGGTATCACAGGGCTTCCCATATACATGAACCGGCATAATGGCCGTTGTTCTGGGTGTAATGGCAGCCTCTATCTTATCCGGATCCATATTACCTGTAGACGGGTCGATATCCACGAAAACCGGAGTGATACCATTCCACCAAAGGGCATGGGTGGTAGCCACAAAACTATAAGGGGTGGTTATCACCTCGCCCGTTATTCTCAAAGCCTGCAAAGCAGTTATCAATGGCAGTGTCCCATTGGTGAAAAGACTGATAAAAGGTACTTTCAGATAAGCAGCCAGTTCCTTTTCCAGTTGCTTATGAAAAGAACCATTGTTTGTTATCCACTTGCTCGCCCAAATTTCCTTGAGCATTGCGTGAAAATCGTCAAGGTCCGGCAGTAACGGAGACGTTACTGTTATCAAACTTTTATCCATATCATTTTTTTTTAATTTATCTTTTTGAGAACAATGAGAACAGTTCCTGTAGTTCCTGAAAGCGGAGAATCCTTGTTACAGCCAGATAAAACCCACTGCCCAAAATGATGCCGCCCAGCAACTGGGCATACAGATTCTCAGTCATCCACTGAAGGGAAAACACAAGGACAAACATCAGCAAGGAAACCACCAGAGTGGGAAACAAATCGCGCATCTGCATGATAAAACCGACTTGTATCAGCTTTCCTGTATAAAAGGTATTGATTACCAGGCAAAGAAGGGAGCTTACCACTCCCCCAAAGCACATGGTTTTCAGACCTAGAGGAATGGTCAGGCAAAGGATGCTGACTCCTATCGCCTTCTTGATAATTTCCAACCGAAGGAAAAGATCGGAACGTCCCTGTACCTGTAACAGGTTCAGATTGATGGCATGAATGGGATACCACATCATCGAGAAACAGATGATTTGAAGCAGAACCGCACAGAATATCCATTTCTCACCCAACACAATCCGGATAAACGGAAAGGAAACCGCTGCAAGTCCTGTCATAAGAGGAAAGACCACATAAGCGGACAACTTGAGAAATTTACGATACACTCCCCGTAATCTGTCAATATCATTTTGTATACTGCAAAGCACGGGATAAGTCACACGTTGCAGTATCCCTGTAATATTAGAAGAGGGAAAAACAGAGAATTGCTGGGCCCGTGTATAATGTCCCAAATCACCGGCGGAAAAGACCTTGCCTATGACAATGGGATAAATATTGTTGTAAGTGGTATCCAGCAGACCGGACGCCAACAGTTTGGAGCCAAAGGAGAACAATTCCCTGAAAGATTTCCAGGAATAGGTTCTCATGGGCTTCCATTTTGAAAAGATCCATAATAACAAGGTGTTTATCCCCAGATTGACCAGTTGCTGGCATACCAATGCCCATATGCCAAATCCTGTATAAGCCAATATGATACCTGCCATACCGGAGATAACAGCAGCAATCAATGATGCCTTTGCCTGGGTCTTGAAATCTATCCTGACTGTCAGTAGTGCACGCTGGACTACAGCCAGTGAGTTAAAGATTATACCCAGGCATACCACTCTCATCACTAAAGAAAGTTCGGGAAGTCCATAAAAATCCGCCACCCAAGGCGCGGAGATATAGAATAACAGATAAAGTGCAAGACCGACAGCTATATTGAAATAAAACACAGTAGAATTATCTACTTCTGTCCGGTTTTGTTTACGTATCAAGGCCTGGGAAAATCCACTGTCTATCAATGATTGGGAAACAGCCAAGAATATGGTCAGCATTCCGACAAGGCCGTAATCCTCCGGAGTTAGCAGTCTGGCCATGATAATCATGATTACAAACTGAATACCTTGCACAGAAAAGCGTTCTATCGAACTCCAAAGAACCCCCTTGGTCGCTACTTGTTTTAAGGAATTGGACATATTATTGTCATTCAGTTAAATAGGGAATATAATATGTATCCTAGTCCACCTTTTCGAACGGAAAAGCATGAAGATAGCTGATAGCCACCGTCATATTTCCAAAAGCGAACACCAACCTTGTATTGCGATGCAGCCGCATGATGCACCCCTCCTTGCCATGAAAGATGCCGCCGGTAATGCGAATACGTTGTTTCTTCTGAAGATAAGCCTCTAAAGGACGGTTCAACAGTTCAATGTTGTAGGGCATGGATTCATATAGATAGATGAATTCCTCCATCTGACACTGGGGAATGACCGCAGCACGATGGGTAACGTAGTCCGTTACCAGATATTGGCGGGGGAGCATGGCAGACAAGATGCGCTGAAGTTGCTCCAAAGGAGCGCACACAAATAACCAACCGCTACTTTGTACTTCCTTTTCATCTGTCAGGGCATTGAGTTGTGAGGCAGAACCGGTGGAAAAGGCTTCCTTCACGATTCTGGCGGATTCACGGCGAGCAGCATACTCTTGTTTAGTATAATCACACTGTTCGAAACGTTTCCGATGACCTGCCTCGGTATAAGAAAATACTTTGAAACAGAAGTAACATTCCTCGGTTATCCCTTCCGAAGTACGGAGCTTTACTGCTTTTCTGCCACTGAAGACTGCAATATAACGCTTCAGTTCCTTATAGGAAAGATACATATAGTACCACGAGAGTTCAGGGTGTTCTTTCCCTATTCCAGCCTGTGGCTTGGTTACTGCATTTGACCCCGGGTCTGAAGCAGAAGCGATTGAACTGCAGAGCAGTAACTTAGGCGCTTCGCTCGTTATGTCTTGATTGTCATTTGTTGTTCCCATCAAAACATTACATTTTATCATACCTTTATTTGAAAAAGAGGAACAGATTTGCTATCAGATATCCTCTATATTTTGGGGTTCTCTTCGTAAGAGAACCCCAAAGTCAAGTTAGATCTCTGATAATTGAATATTTACTGGTTTTGTCGTATGCTATTTTTATAAACGAGATGCGCCTGTTTGCAACTTTTTCTTATTTTTCTAGAACAAAAAATTGCGTTTAAAGCAAATATGGGCTATATTTGCACAAAAATGGGGTTCTCTTACGAAGAGATTCCCATTTTTTATTATACCTAAATATGCAAGAAACACCTTTCTGCAAGCCCATTATACAATAACTCATCACTGCAACAAACCTATTTTCCCTATTATGTTTCTTTTTACAAGAGAGAAGTTAAAAAGAAGTAAAAATGGCAGACATACACAATGCCTTAGAATAAAAAACGGACTGTACAGTCTTTCTTTTCTGTACAGTCCGCTTAAATTATATACAATGTAAAGAGATGACGCTTATTCTTCGTCAGCAAACATCGGGTCCCATGCCGGAAGACGGATAGGTTTCTGTTTTAAAATATCCAGTACCTTGGCAGGAACATATTTCTTTTCTGCCACTACACGGAACATATATTCATCAAACCACTTATCTGTCATGATAAGGTGTCCTCTGTATCCGCTGGCACTGCCCCAACTGTTTTCCACCATCCATTTTTTCGATTTTCCCGCTTTATCCAAGTCCACCGCCATCAAGGTCATAGCATGGCTGCTGCCACTGGAGAAAGTTTGGATACGTTGTTTCTTGTCCATGCCGAAGGTGGTTCCCATCAATGATTCGTAATCATAATTATCAGGATCTAACAGGCCACGTTTGCTGTCGAGGAACTTGCCTACATCGCAAGAAAAGTACATCATGGTACTGTCCTTGATGGAAGCAATGGCTATTTCTTTGATATCTTCTATAGGCAGATTGACGTAGGTCCAGTTTTTGCCATCATAACGGTGACGGTCAAAGTCTATTTCATAGCATTTATAGAATTCGCGGCTGGGATCATTCATCAGCATCACGTAGTTGTTGGTCAGATCATTTCCCAAGAACTCTCTATAGAAAGATATCGGAGTGTATTCTTTCGCTTCTCCACCCTTCAGACTCCATGTAAAGGTGGAAACAGGTTCGCCAAGGGTCAACACCAGCATACGATAAACCGTTCCCAGCATTTCTGTCTTTTTCTTTTCCAGTTCGACCGGCTTCACCGGCAGCGGCAGCTTCTCGTAGTTGTAAACCAAATTCCTTCAGTTTTAATCCTATCAGGTTACTCATCTTTCCGGTATTCTCACTGCTGAAAGTTTCCACCATTGCACTCTTGGGGACCAGTCCGTATTTCTCTATAATATCCGAAACTCCTGTGAATTGTCCTCCATCGCTTAAAGGATGCTTGAACAGCCATTCCACCATTTTGTCGTCCATGGGCTTTCCACTGGTATCAATGATTCCCTGTAAGAATAAGTTTGCTTTTTCTAATTGGTCGTAGAAAAAACAATAGTTCTGTGAGAACTCCATCTCATCCAGTCCGTATTTGGCAATCATCTGGCTGCGGAGCACGTTCAGTCCGGTAAAAAGCCAGCAACGACCGGAAGATTGTTGGTCGGTTATCCCCTTGGATAGCACCTTGTGTGAAAATTCCGTATCAAAATCGGCACGGTTCTCTTGGTTCAATGCCAACGTGTTGATACTTGTTCCGCCTAAGGCGTTACGGATGGCTTTGTCGGCAGGGGTTGCCTTATAACTTTGTTTGATTTGATTCAGCATTTCACCTGAAATGCCTCCCTGCTGTGCCTGGGCTGTCAATGCAGCCGCAAACAGAAGAGCGAATGTGATGTGTTTCTTCATATTATTGTAAAAATATAAAATGATTTATTAGGGTGGGTAAATGTACAAGTTATTTTTGAACCCTGCTAATCTTTCACGTGAAAGATATATAATCACCAGATCCTATCATTATTATGACAGGCCCGGCTGTTCTGCTTTTTTCTTTATCTTATATCCCAGTATAGCAATTGTGATACTCATCAAGGGACTGATAATGTTAAAGAAGGCGTAAGGCAGATACACAATGGTGGGAACACTAAGGATAGTAGCCTGTGTCATACCGCATGTATTCCAGGGTATCAATGGCGAAGTGACTGTAACAGAATCTTCCGTCGTGCGGCTCAGCAGTTTGCTTTCATAACCGTTTGCACTATAGATGTCTTTAAACATATTACCCGTCAGGATAATGGATATATATTGATCTGCTGTAGCAAGATTCAGGAACAAGCCCGATGCAACTGTGGATGACACCATTCCTACCCGCTTTTTCGTAAAACGTACAAAGACAGAAGTGATACTGCCGAGCATTCCTCCGGCTGTCATCGCCCCTCCGAAACACATGGCGCAGATAATCAACCAGATGGTATTCATCATACCTGCCATTCCGCGAGTGGATATCAGTTCGTTTATTTCCGCATTACCGGTTTCCAATTGGGTTCCACCATAAAGCATTCCCATTCCTCCTTTGAACAAGGCGGCAATCCCTTCGGCTCCTTGTCCGGCGATTTCGCATAATAGTCCGGGCTGGAAAATCAAGGCAAAGACGGTAGCCAGAGCCGTAGAAACAAATAGAGTGATGATGGAAGGCACTTTACGTGCAATCAGTATCGCTGTGACAACGGGGACAATCATCAACCACCATGAAATATGGAACTTATCACTCAATATACGGGTGTATTCGGCGATATGACCGGTATCAGTGGCTTCATGTGACAATCCAGCTATGGTAAAGATTATCAAAGTGATGACAAGTGACGGAACGGTGGTAATCATTAAGTAACGGATGTGAGTGAACAGCGGTGTATCCGTTACGGAAGATGCCAGAATGGTGGTATCCGAAAGCGGAGAAACTTTATCACCGAAATAGGCTCCGGAGATAATCGCACCTGCAATCCAACCTTCACTGAAACCTTGCGCCTTCCCTATTCCCATCAGTGCGATGCCGATAGTGGCGATGGTAGTCCATGAGCTGCCTGTCATGACAGATACTACCGCACAAATAATGCAAGTGGATACCAGGAAAAAATGAGGATGAATAACCTGTATGCCGTAATATATTAATGTAGGGACTACACCGCTGACCATCCATGCTCCGGACAAAGCTCCGATGATCAGCAAGATAATAAGTGCGGTACTTACCCCGGCTATATTATTGGTGATAGCCAGTTCGAAGTCCTTCCATGGACGATGGAATCCCGCCATACCTGTCAGCACACAAACTGCTGTAGCCACTAACAGACAGACTTGGCTGCCACCGGACAAGGCATCGCTTCCAAATGTACGGATAGTGACAAACAATAATAAAATAAGTACGAATACGGGTAAAAGGGATACTAACGGTGAAGGGATTTTGTTATCTTTCATTCTTTTTTTATTCATTTTTTATTCAAAATGTAAATAGAACTATCAATTTAGTTTTCAGCGTGCAAAGTTCGGAATATTTTTTGAGTTCTAAAAGTCAATCGGCGGTATTTAAAGACTTTTTTTGTATTTGTAGGTAAACCTTTTTGCAAAGGGGACGTTATTAGTTCAAATTATAACCTAAAACTTAACAAATATGAATGAATTAGTTGGTGGCTTAGGCTACGCTGTAAAAAATTGGTGGATGTCCCTGTTGCTGGGCTTGCTCTACATTGCGGTAGCACTATGTTTATTGTTCGCTCCTGTGAGCAGTTATGTGGCACTGAGTGTCATCTTCAGTATCTCGATTCTGGTCAGTGGCATTCTGGAAATCTTTTTTGCTGCCGGAAACAAAAAAACAATCAGCAGTTGGGGATGGTATCTTGCCGGAGGTATTATTGATTTACTGATAGGTATTTATCTGGTATTCTATCCGTTGGTCAGCATGGAGCTGATTCCGTTTATTGTCGCTTTTTGGTTGATGTTCAGAGGGTTTACATTGTGTGGCTATTCCACAGATTTGAAACGCTATGGCACGAAGGACTGGGGATGGTATCTGGTGTTTGGCATTCTGGCCATTCTTTGCTCTATGGCTATCATCTGGCAACCCGGACTTGGCGCTGTCACCGTGCTCTACATGCTGTCCATCACTTTCCTTATTATCGGATGTTTCCGTGTCATTTTCTCCTTCGAGTTGAAAAGATTGCATAAAAACAAGTAAAAAAAATCGTTTATTTTGGGCTACGTCGTACGTTATTCGTATTTTTGTTAGCCCAAAATAAACAATGATTTCTAGTAAGAGTCTTAAGTACACTGTGCGTATTCTGCTAGGTACACTGATTGGTGTCTACCTGGGAATAATTGTGCTGCTGAACATACCGTATGTTCAGGGCAAATTATCTGTTTTTGTAACTAAAGAATTAAAAAACATACTGAATACGGAGGTTTCTATAGGACGGATTGATATGGGTTTGCTGAACCGCATCATTGTGGAAGATGTCCTTTTGCATGACCGGAAGAATCAGGAGATGCTGAAAGTAGCCCGCTTGTCGGCAAAATTCGATCTTCTTCCTTTACTGAACGGTAAAGTCACCATCAGCAGTGTCCAGCTTTTTGGATTTACGGTCAATTTGAACCGGGAAACTCCAGAATCTGCCCCTAATTTCCAGTTTGTGTTAGACGCTTTCGCATCCAAAGATACGGTTAAAACAAAATCTAATTTGGATTTACGAATTAATTCCGTGTTGATAAGGCGTGGCAGAGTGACATACGATATATTATCGGAACCGGAAACTCCCGGAAAGTTCAATGCCCATCATCTATCGGTAAAAAATCTCGCTGCGACGCTTTCACTGAAAGCATTGCGCAGCGACTCGTTGAATGCTGCCATCCGGCGGGTCAGCTTTGACGAACAATGTGGTTTTTCATTGCAGAAATTTGCCATGAAAGTTACAGCCAACAATAAACGTTTGGATATTAAGGATTTTGGTGTGGAACTTTCAAATACCGCTTTAAAGATAGATAGTCTGACCTTGAAGTATGACAGCCTGCCCGAATTGCCCCAAATGACAGAAAATGTAAGATACGATGGCTCTTTGAAGGCTTCAGTTATACTGAAAGATTTGGCTCCTTTTGTGCCTGCCTTGTCACGTTTTGAAGAACCGTTGGATCTAAATCTTGTTTTCTCCGGTCACGGCAAGCATTTGGACTGCCCCACCCTGCAGCTGGCTAACCACCACGGATTGATGATTGCAGGGGAAGCGGCCCTGAGTAACTGGGATGCAGGCATGGATATGTACATTTACGGCAAACTGGGTAACCTGATCATGACGAAAGAGGGCATAAACGTTCTGATGACGAACCTGACGGGAAAGGTTCCTCCCATTTTGCAACGTTTGGACTATATTCGTTTTAACGGGGAAGCGGCGGGCTATCTGCATGATCTCACACTGACAGGCTTGTTCTATACAGGGGCAGGCATGGTGAAAACGGACGTGATGATGAGCATTGATGAACAAAGCATGAGCAGAACCTATTCGGGTAGTGTGGCAAGTGCTGACCTGGATTTGGGAAAATTACTTAATCAGGAAAAGAAATTCGGCAAGGTGGATTTCAATGTGGAACTGAAAGGTTTCAACTATAAGAACCGGTATCCGGAGTCATACATCAAAGGAATCATATCTTCTTTTGAATATAGTCAATATCAATATGAAAATATCATGTTGGATGGCGTATATAAGGATGGAGGCTTTAACGGGCGCTTGTCCATGGACGACGCAAACGGTTCTGTCCAGATAGACGGTAATTTCAATGTTGCCAAAACAATCCCTGACTTTAATCTGAAGGCATCCGTAAAGAACCTGCGCCCCCACGACCTCCATTTGTCGGACAAATATGAGAATGCCAGTATATCGCTGGGACTCACGGCCGATTTCACCGGCAAATCCATTGACGACATGAACGGGCGTATTTCATTGGACAGCCTGCAATTAAACGCTCCCGATGAAAGAGGGTGTTTTCTTGACAATCTGACTATTACAGCCGGACAGGTAAGCGGTGAAAAAGAGTTGCGCATAAATTCATCCTTCATGACAGCAGTGATACGCGGTGACTATTCCTACCACACCATTCCGGCCAGCGTGGTAAAGACGGTACAACGCTATATTCCGTCCTTACTGACAATAAAGGATAATATGCCCGAGCCTCATAATAACTTCCAGTTTGATATCTGCTTGGAGAATACCGAAGTGCTATCCAAATTATTTCAGATTCCATTGGAATTATATTTGCCGGCATCTTTAAAAGGATATTTTAACGATGGCGAGGAGAAGTTGCACGTAGAAGGACATTTTCCGGAATTCAGATACAATGGAACACGTTATGATTCAGGCGTTTTATTTTGTGAGAATCCTTCCGACCGGTTCAAATGCTCACTGCGAGGCGGTATGTTAATGAAAAGTGGTGCAATGCTTAACTTCTCAGTGGAAGCCAATGCTAAAAACGATTATTTGGAAACAACAATTAACTGGGGAAACAATACTGATGTGACTTACGGTGGTAAATTTGCCGCCGATACCCGTTTCTTCAAAACGGAAGGCCCCCATCCTATTCTTCAGGCAGATATAAACATACAGCCCACAAAAGTAGTGCTAAATGATACGGTATGGAACATTCATCCTTCGCATATCGCCATAGATTCGGGACGCGTATTCATTAATAATTTCCTGTTTGAACATGAAGACCAATATTTAAGGATAGATGGTAAACTGACCAAGAAAGAAAGTGATTCCTGCTGGGTGGATTTGAGAAATATCAAGCTGGACTATGTACTGGATATCGTGCAGTTTGACGATGTAGAGTTTGGCGGACTTGTAACTGGAAAGGTTCATTTGAAAAGTGTTATGAAGAACCCCGTGATGCGAACCCGTCTAAATGTGCACAATTTCTGTCTGAACCGTTCTTTATTAGGAGAAGCCGATATTACAGGTGTATGGGATAAGGAATTGGGCGGAGTACGACTGGATGCCCAAATAGCGGAAAAAGGAATTTCCTCCACTCATGTGACAGGGTATGTCTCTCCCAAGTTAAAAGGTCTTGACCTGTTGATTCGGGCAGATAGTACGAATCTGGGATTCTTACAACCTTTTATAGAAGGAATTTTCAGTGAAATAAATGGTCGTGTCAACGGGAATGTCCGTTTATATGGTGATTTCAAGCATTTGGATCTGGAAGGTGAAGTGCGGGCCAAAATGGATGCTAAAATTGATGTGTTGAACACCTATTTCCAAATCCGGGATGACTCCATACATATATCTTCGGGCAGTCTGGATTTCAGGAATGTAAAAGTCTATGACCGTGAGGGACATGACGGACTGGTAAATGGTTATCTGCATCACACAAAGCTGAAAAATCTAATGTACCATTTCAATATACGAGGCAACAACCTGTTGATGTACAATACCTACGAAGCCGGGAATATGCCTTTTTACGGAAAAGTATATGGTACAGGAAATGTGGTGCTGGATGGTGGAAATAATGCGATGACAGTGGACGCTTCACTGACTACAGGCAGCAATACCAGCTTCACTTATATAACCGGAGTGACCACGGAAGCAGCGAGCAACCAGTTTATTACTTTTGTAGACAAAACTCCCAAGCGCATTCACGATGATGTGGAAACCGATCTTTACCACCACTCTAATGTGCGTAAGACTAAAGAGGAAGACGGACCTCCTATGGATCTCCGCATCAATATGTTGATAGAAGCAACTCCCAACGCTACCATGAAAATTATCATGGATCCTGTAGCGGGAGATAATATTACAGCAACCGGAAATGGAAATCTGCAAGTGAATTTTTTCAATAAAGGTGACTTTCGTATGTTTGGTAGTTATGTTATAGATCAAGGTATGTATAAACTAAGCATGCAGGAAGTAATACGCAAGGACTTTATCTTGAAATCGGGTGGTACGGTGACTTTCTCAGGTGATCCTTATCAAGCAAATCTTGATTTACAGGCGGTGTACACGGTTAATTCAGCTTCTTTAAGTGATTTGGTAGTAGATCCCTCGCGTAACCAAGGTACGGTGAAGGTAAACTGTCTGATGAATCTGACAGGAAATTTATCCAATCCGGATATTAAATTCGATTTGGAACTGCCCACTGTAAGCGAGGAAGACCGGGAATTGGTACGTAGTGCTACCAGTACGGAAGAACAAATGAATACACAGATTATTTATTTGCTGGGAATTGGTAAGTTCTACACCTATGATTATGCCAATAATGACCAATCCTCTAATGCGACCAGTTCTTTAGCCTTCAGTACACTTTCCGGTCAGCTGAATAATATGTTGTCCCAATGGATGGGCAATAAAAACTGGAACATAGGTGCCAACTTAAGCACCGGTGAAAAAGGTTGGACAGATGTGGAAGCAGAAGCTATGTTGTCCGGCAGGTTATTGAATAACAGGCTGATGATAAATGGAAACTTCGGCTATAAGGAGAATGTGATGGCAAATAGCAATTTCGTAGGAGACTTTGAAGCGATATGGTTATTGACAAAAAACGGAGATTTCCGTTTGAGAGGATATAATCAGACCAATGACCGCTATTTTACTAAATCTACCCTGACCACTCAAGGAGTAGGTCTCATGTATAAAAAAGATTTCAATACTTGGGACGAACTGTTCCGCTGGTTCTTATGGAAAAGAAGGAAAGGTTCGTTACAAAAACGAAGCGATGACTAATCAACCTATAAAGTTTATTTCATATCTTTGCGAAGTAAATTTAAAAATATGAATATGTCCTATTTACCTGCCGAATGGCATAAACAAAGTTTGATTCAACTAACGTGGCCCCATAAAGACACAGACTGGGCATGCATGTTGGAAGAAGTGAATGCCTGTTTTCTTAAGATAGCTTATGAGGTTTTGAAACGTCAGAATTTGTTGATTGTGGCTCCAGACCCCGATTCCATAAGAAATAGTATAGATAATTATGGAGCTGATATCCAAAAACTCATCACATCAAAAATCAACACAAACGATACTTGGGCACGCGATCATGCTTTTATCACCTTGTTGAAAGAAGACGCTACTCCCCTACTACTGGATTTCTGTTTTAATGGTTGGGGAATGAAGTTTGCCGCAAATTATGATAACCAGATTAATAACGAACTATATTTTCACCATCCTGTTCTGAAAGGTGAATATGTTTTCTGCCGGAATTTTATTTTAGAAGGAGGTTCCATAGAAAGTGATGGGAAAGGAAGCCTGCTGACTACAGAGCAATGCTTGCTGGCTAAAAACAGAAATGAAATGAACCGACAGGAAGTGGAGGATTTTCTAAAAGAAACATTCAACTTAAAACAGGTCCTATGGTTGAAACATGGTTATCTGGCAGGTGATGATACAGACAGCCATGTGGACACATTGGCACGTTTCTGTCCGGATGATACCATTGTGTATGTAAAGTGCACCAATGAAAAAGATGAACACTATAAGGAACTGGCAATGATGGAAGAAGAACTAAAAGCGTTCCGTACTTTGAACGGCAGGCCATACCGCCTGCTTCCGCTGCCTATGGCGAGTGCTGTTTATGATGAGGAACATCATCGCTTGCCGGCAACTTATGCCAATTTCCTGATAATGAATGAAGCTGTACTCTATCCTACTTATGCTGATTTTGTAAATGATATGTGCGCTAAAGAAGTATTGGCGGAAGCATTTCCCGGAAGAGAAATAGTAGGTATTGACTGCACTGCTTTGATAAAGCAACATGGC
>OGQQ01002057.1_pt1 | contig 13867 bp, 9 predicted proteins | sample 1553281 | NCBI WGS metagenome assembly OGQQ01 (sample SAMEA2579937, study PRJEB22360) | human gut metagenome | biome: human gut; feature: human-associated habitat; material: faeces | place: Denmark | collected 2008/2010 | reverse complement strand
ACGGCGCTGTTCCAGCCCCACCTCTACACCCGCACGCGAGATCTTTACGTGGAGTTCGCCGAGGCGCTGTCGCATGCCGACGAGGTCGTGCTGCTGCCGATCTACCCGGCGCGCGAGGAGCCGATCGAAGGGGTCTCGTCGGAGCTGATCGCCGGGCTGGTGACTGTCCCCTGCCGCATCGTGGAGCGCGGACGGCTGGCCGACGAGGTGGCCGCCATGCCGACCGACGTGGTGATCTCGTTCGGCGCGGGCAATATCGACGCCTGCTGCGGGGCGCTGGCCGAACGGCTGCGGGCGAAGAGCTGAGGCGGCGTCCCGGGCGGATGAATGGAAGCGAACGGAACAACGGACATTGAACCGGACTCTCAAATACGCGTTGCTGACGCTGCTCTGGGCGGCGGTCGCCGGATACATGCTCTGGGCGGCCGCTGCGGCGCGCCGTGCGCGGAAGGCCCGGACGGTCGCCCGCATGGAGATCGAGGTGGTGGACAGCACCTCGCAGGGGCATCTGGTGTCGGCGGCGATGGTCCGCGGCTGGATTTCGGACAGCGGGATTCCTACGATCGGCACGGCTGTTGATGAGGTGGACCTGTCGGGGATCGAGACGCTGATCGCCCGCAACGGTTTCGTGGACGAAGCGGTGGCCTATGTCGATTACGGTGCGGTGCTGCATATCGGGATCAGCCAACGCAAGCCGCTCCTGCGGCTGCTGACCGACGGCATGAACGCCTATGTCACCTCCGAGGGGTATGTGTTCGCCGCGCCGCGCGCCTCGTCGCTCTACGTGCCGGTGGTGACCGGACCGTACCGGCCGCCCTTCCCGGCCTCCTACACGGGCGACGTGAGGCGGCATATCGACGAGCGGTTGCAGGAGATCGAACGGCGCATCGAACAACTGGAGCGGGAGAAATATCCCTATTACCGCCGCGAGATCGAGAACGACCGCGACATCGCCGCGCTCCGCCGGATGCGGATCAAGCGGCGCTGGTGGCGGCTGGAGAGCTCCGGGGAGTTCGACGCCCGCGTCAGGGAGCTGCGGGAGAAGAAGGCGCGGCTGCGGCGCGATTACCGCTACCGGAGCCGGGTGATCCGCGAGCGGATCGAGGGGATCGCCGCGCAGCAGGAGGCCGAGCGGCGGGCGCAAAAAAAATTGGAAAAAAGCTACGAAGATTTCATGAAACTCCTTACCTTTGTGAAAATCGTCGAGGACGACGGTTTCTGGAGGTCGGAAGTGGTGCAGATCGCGGCTCGGACGACCCCCAGCGGCGCATTGGAGGTGGAGCTTACGCCCCGGAGCGGCCGTTTCACGATCCTCTTCGGCCGGTTGGACGACATCGGGGGGAAGTTCGACAAACTGTTGCGGTTCTACCGCAGCGGCCTTTCGTCGATCGGTTGGGACGAGTACCGGACGATCGACGTCAGATACAGGAATCAGGTGGTTTGCAAGAAATAAATTTGTACCGTGGAAAGAAAAAATTATACCGTAGCCGTCGATCTGGGCTCTTCGTCGGTCGTTGTGGCGGTCGGCTCGAAAGGGGCCGAAGGGACGCTCGACGTGGCCTGCGTCGTCTCGAAACCCGTCGAAGGGGTCCATGCCGGCAAGATCGAGAATATCGAGCTGGTGAGCCGGGCCATCCGCGAGGCGGTGGAGGAGGTCCAGGAGCAACTGGGCATACGCATCACGGAGGCGTATGCCGGCATCTCGGGCGATTTCGTCCGCTGCGCCCGCCATACGGACCACGTCTTCGTTTACGATCCGCAGAACGGCGTCAATCGGAAGGACGTCGATGCGCTGTTCGACAGGATGCGCAACGTGCAGGCGCCCGACGACGAGACCATCATGGAGCGCGTGCCCCAGAACTACATGGTCGATGACAGTCAGGAAGTGCGGAACCCGGTGGGGTCGTTCGGCAAGAAGCTCTCCTCGACGTTCAACTTCATCCTCTGCCTGCGCACGCCGATCCAGCGGCTCGAAATGGCGCTCAAGCGGTTGGGGATCAAAATGCTGGGAGTCGTTCCGGGGGCGCTGGCCTCGTCCGAGGCGGTGCTGCTGCCCGACGAGAAGGAGGAGGGCGCGGCCGTGGTAGATATCGGCGCGGGCGTGACGGACGTGGCGGTCTATTACCGCAATGTGGTGCGTTACATCGCCTCGATCCCGATGGGGGCGTCGGCCATCAACCGCGACATCCGGACGATGAGCGTTCCCGAGAAACACGTCGAAAGCCTGAAACAGAAGTACGGTTCGGCCGTCGCCGAACTGGCCTCGGACGAGAAGCTCATCCGGGTGAACGGCCGCACGGCCCGCGAGGCGAAGGACATCCTGCTGCGCAACCTGGCCACGGTCATCGAGGCCCGCGCCACGGACATCGCGGAGTTCGTCCTGCAGGAGATCCGCGATTCGGGCTACGACGGGAAACTCGCCTACGGCATCGTCCTGACGGGCGGCTCGGCCCGTCTGAAAGACCTCGACGAGCTGTTCCGCCGCGTGACGAAGATGGACGTGCGCGTGGCGCTTCCCGAGGCGGGGATTTCGGAGGAGTCGCAGGCCCGGATCGCCGATCCTGCCTTCTCGACGGCCGCGGGCATTCTGCTCCGGGGGGCCGAACAGGGCGGTTGCGCCTTCGCCGAGCGGCCGCAGTCGCCGGCGGACGCGTCCGGGTTCCGGCATGTGCCGCCCCGTCCGCATCAGGAAGAGGCGCCGGCTGCCGCTGCGGCCGAACCGGCTCCGGAGGAGGAGACCGCCGGGCAGCGGGAGCGGTCGGGGGAGCGTCCGGCGTCCGAAGCGCCCCGGCGCAAGCGCGACTGGGGCTCGATCTTCCAGAAGACGTTCGACAAGATCAACAAGAGTTTCTCGGCGGCCGAGGACGAGGAGATTTAGGGCGGGTCCGTTCGTCTGCATTCCGGTCGAAATCCCGGCTGAATCCCCGGCTGCGTCGCGGCAAGTTCCCTCCGAGGAGAGGGGTTTGGGAGAGGGCCGGATTTGTAAACGCCGCAGAAACCCGCTTACCTGCGGGAGAAAAGAAAAAGGGTAATTTAAGTTGTTTGGATAATTAGGAAATAACGATATGACAGACGAATTGATGTCGGAAATCAAGGCTCCGCGTACGGACGGGTCGATTATCACGGTGGTCGGAGTCGGCGGGGCCGGAGGCAACGCCGTGAACCACATGTGGAACCTCGGCATCCGGGGCGTGACCTTCATGGTCTGCAACACGGACCAGCAGGCGTTGGACAAAAGCCCCGTGGAGCGGAAAATCCGCCTCGGGGCCGAGGGGCTCGGCGCGGGCAACGATCCCGAGAACGGGCGCCGCGCCGCGGTCGAGACGTTGCCCGAAATCCGCCAGCAGCTCGAGGAGGTCGGTACGAAGATGATCTTCATCACGGCCGGCATGGGCGGCGGCACGGGTACGGGCGCTTCGCCCGTCATCGCCAAACTGGCCCGGGAGATGGGACTGCTGACGGTGGCCATCGTCACCTCGCCGCTGGCCGTCGAGGGCAAGATCCGTTACGAGCAGGCGTTCCGCGGCATCGAGGAGCTGCGGCAGAACGTCGATTCGCTGCTCATCATCAACAACGAGAACATTCTCGAGATCTACGGGCGCCTCTCGCTCAAGCAGGCCTTCGGCAAGGCCGACGACATCCTGGCTTCGGCGGCGAAGGGCATCGCCGAGATCATCACCGTGGAGAGCGATCTGGTGAACGTCGATTTCGCCGATGTCTCGAAGGTGATGCGCGACAGCGGCCGCGCCCATATGGCCGTGGCCGTGGCCGAAGGCGACAACCGCGCCGAGGCGGTGGCCGAGGCGTCGCTGCGCTCGCCGCTGCTGGACCACAACCTCATTTCGGGGGCGAAGAACATCCTGCTGAACATATCCGTCTCGGACGCCGATGCGCTCATGTACGAAGAGGTCGTGCGCATTCTCGAATACATCCAGGCCCATGCCAGCGTGCAGGACGACCGCGGCGTGATCCACAACGCCAACATCATCTGGGGTACGAGCGAGAAGCCGCAACTGGGCAACGCCATCGAACTGGTGGTGGTGGCCACGGGCTTCGAGGGCGACGAGGAGCAGCACGGAATGCATCCGATCGTGCCTGCGGCGCGCAATGCCGAGCAGCCTGCGGCCGAACCGACGGCTCCGGTGCTGGAGCCGATCAAACCCGCCGCGCCCAAACCCGCTCCGCGCCAGCCCGAACAGGTCGTGCTCGGCGCCAAACCGACACGTTACAGCAATATCGAGGCGCTGCTGGCCAAGCCCGCCTACCAGACGCGCAACTCGGCGTTCGTCGTGCAGACCTCGGGCGGCCGCAAGGAGGTGCTCCGGGACGAGGCGGCCGGAACGTCGAAGGAGGAGCCGAAGGGCGGCTCGCTGTTCGATTAACTAATCGTCGGAAAGTTTGGAAGAGACCGGTTCCTGGATCGTATTCAACGGGTTCGAACCCCGCATTGCCGCGCTTTGCGCGGTGACGCTTTTCCTGTTGTGTGTTTCGGCGCTCGTGTCGGGGGCCGAAACGTCGTTTTTTTCGCTGTCGCACAATGACGTGAACCGTCTCAAGGCGAGTCGGAGCGCATCGGCGGGGGCCGTGCTGCGCCTGCTGACGGACGTGGACATGCTGCTGGCGACGATTCTGGTGGTGAACAACCTGGTGAATGTCTGCATCGTCATCCTCACGTCGGGCATCATCGACTCGCTGTTCACCTTCCTGCGTTTCGAGTTCCTGTTCAAGACCGTGCTGGTGACCTTCCTGCTGCTGCTCTTCGGCGAGATCCTGCCCAAGGTCCTGGCGCAGACCGTTCCCGTGGGGTTCGCCTCGGCCGTGGCGCGGCCTCTGCTGGCGCTGCGGCGGATTTTCTACCCGCTGTCGTATGCGCTGGTCCATGCCAGCAGCCGCATCAGCGAGAAAGCGGCGCACCGGAGCGAAATTTCGCTCGACGAACTGGCCGATGCCGTGGACATGACGCAGAGTTCCTGCCGCGAGGAGCACGTGATGCTTTCGGGCATCGTCAGCTTCGTCAATACCGAGGTGCAGGAGATCATGAAGCCCCGCGTGGACATGACGGCACTCGATATCAAGGACGACTACGAAACGGTCAAGCGCACGATCATCGAATCGGGCTTCTCGCGCATTCCGGTCTATGAGGAGGACATGGACAACATCCGCGGTACGCTCTACGTGAAGGACCTGCTGCCCTATATCAACAACGACCGGGATTTCGCCTGGCAGCAGCTCATCCGCAAGCCCTTTTTCGTCCCCGAGCACAAGAAGATCAACGACCTGCTGGCCGATTTCCAGACGAACAAGATCCACATGGCCGTCGTCGTGGACGAATACGGCTCGACGCTGGGGCTGGTGTCGCTGGAGGACATCATCGAGGAGATCGTGGGCGAGATTTCCGACGAGAGCGACAACGACGAGTGCTTCTATACGCGCCTCGACGCCCGGAGCTACCTTTTCGAGGGCAAGACCCACCTGGGAGATTTCGAACGGATCCTCGAGCTCGGAGAGGACGCCTTCGCCGACGTGAGGGGCGAGGCGGAGACGCTGGCGGGGCTGATGCTCGAACTCAAGCGCGACTTCCCGCGCAAGGGCGACGTCTTCACGGCGCACGACATCCGGTTCACGGTACAGGAGACGGAAGGACACCGCATCGACAAAATCCGGGTCGATCTGTTATGAAAAGATTGCTGACGCTCGCCCCGATGACGGAGGCCGAGGCGGCGCCCTGGGTGACCGGTGAGGAGCTCGCAACGGCTGCCGGGTTCGGTTCGGCGGTTCGCCGTGCGGAATTCCTGACGTGGCGGGCCGCCGTGCGGCGCGAGCTGGGGCGCGACGTGCGGATCGCCTACGATGCGAACGGCGCACCCTGTCTGCCGGGGCGCGCCGAACGGATTTCCGTCTCGCACTGCCCGGGCCGGGTGGCGGTCGTGCTGTCGGAGGGACCGTGCGCCGTGGACATCGAATCCGAGACGCGGAACTTCGGCCGCGTGATCGCACGGTACATGACCCCTTGCGAACGGCGGCTTTTGGGAACCGCCCTTTGGCCCGCCGCCGCAGGGTGCGCCAAGGAGGCGCTCTACAAATATGCGGGGCGGAGGGAGCTGGACCTGCTGCGCGACCTGCGGCTGCTGGAGGCGGACCTCGGCGAGGGCTTCGATCCGCTGCCGGGGGGAAATTCCGGTGTCGGAGTGACGGCGGCGTCCGCAGGGACCGGCGTTCCGGGCGAAGAGCCTGTCGGCACGGCGGACGGTGCGGCGGGGAAGGTGACGGGTTCCGTCTGCGGCGGCGCGCCGGTGACGCTCTCCGTGCTGCGAACGGCGGGGTATCTCCTCGTCTTCCGGTATTAGAACGCCTCCGAAGCCGTGAAGAGGAAGGCCGAAGAGCGTTTCCGGTCCCACGGCAGATTCGGGTTGCCGTAGTTGCCCCAGCCGTAGTCGAGGCGGATATTCATGCGATTCTTGAATTCGAAACGGTAACCGCAGCCGAAACTGCAAAGCGTGTTGCTCCAGCGGAAGCGGTTCGTGCCCCATACCTGTCCGCCGCCGATCCAGGCCACGACGCCGTGGCGGCGGTAAATCTTCTGTCGCAGTTCCGCCTGCGCCTCCACGAGCCGCTTGTCGCGGTAGCGCCCCTCGTAGTAGCCGCGCATGCGTTCCATGCCGCCCATCTTGGCGTACATGTGCCACGAAGGGGTTCCCGCCGTGGCGTCGGCATAGAGGTCGCAGGCCAGTACGGCTCCTTTCCAGAGCCGCTGGTAGAAATCGAACGTCAGGGTGAAGCGGCCGAACGTGCGGCGCGTGTTGCCCAGCCACTCCGGATACCATTTGGCTTCGGCCTTGACGAAGACGCCTTTCGAGGCGTTGAACGTCACGTCGCGCGTATCGTACTGCGCGAAGATACCGACATGGGAGTTGAGGGCGTTGGGGCGGTCGCCCGTTGCGGCGATGTAGTTCGAGAAAGGATCCTGCTTTTCGGGCAGGTAGCGCCCTTCGAGCCAGAGGTCGTAGAGTTCGCCCCGCTGCCCGCCGGGTTTTTCGTACCGGCCGTCCCGGATGCCTTCGAGGTATTCCGTCATGCCGCTGCTCCGATAGGCGGCGCCCGTGTAGTTGAGGCCGCCGCTCACGCCGACGTAGAAACGTCCGGCGAGCGACGTGCAGTAGGAGACGTTGACAGTACCCATCGTCGTGGTGAGGTCCTGGGCGTAACCCTCCTTTCCGGCTTCGTAGCCGATGCCGTAGAAGGCTCCCGGGAAATAGACGAAGGCCCCCGAATAGCTCAGCCGTTGGCGGTTGTGGTTGAAGAGGTTGTCGCCGGAGAAGCGCAGCAGCACGAACTTCTGGGTTGTGAAGTTGCCGTAGATGGAGACGTTCGAGGGTGCGGTGACCGAATCCGTGCGGTCGAGGCGGTAGAGTCCGGCGAGCAGAAATCCGATCCCGAAGCCGACGTCGGAGGAGTAGTTGGGGCCCGGCGCGATGCTCCAGTCGATCTTCTTTTCGAAGGTGCGGTCCACATTCGAACGGCTGTAATAGTCGATGATGCGGCGGATCAGTCCGGGCCGTTTCGCTGCGGTGTCGCTGCGGAGGGTGTCCGCGGATGCGGCGGCGGGATATGCGCGGACCTCTCCGATTCGGTCCGGCGCGGTCCGGACCGAGGGGCGTGCCGTCGGGCATTCGGCCGTCTGCGCCGCGGCGGGGCGGATGACGCAGACGAGCAGCGTCGAGAGCAGCAACGCGCTCTTTATCAGAAATGTCACGTGCATATTCCGAACAAAGGTAGCAATTATTTCCTATCCGGCAAAAACCTCTGTCGGCCGTTCCCGTTTCCTGGACGATCTTCCGGAAAATTCCCTATCTTTGCGGACGTATGGAACAATCCGCATCTCCGGCGATCGCCCCTCCGCGGCTGCCTCCCGAATCCGGAGCGCCGGCCGGTCCGGCCGTGCTCGTACCGGAGGGTGAGATCGAGGGCCTTTCGTTCCGCGGCGTCGCGCTGCCGTCGGAGGATTGCAGCCGTCTCTCCGTGCAGGGATGCCGTTTCTCGGGATGCCGGCTGGGAGGTGCGGTGTTCCGCGGCTCCCGTTTCACGGACGTCCTCTTCCGGAACTGCGACCTGTCGGTGGCCGACTTGCAGGGCGCGAGTTTTTTCCGTGTGCGGTTCGAGGAGTGCAAGATCGCCGGGGCCGGATTCGCGGAGACGACGCTGCAACACGTCGTGTTCGGGCACTGCAAGGGCGAATTCGTCAATTTCTCCCGTTCGCGGCTGCGGAGCGTCCGCTTCGCCGGGGCGCAGCTTCGGGGCGGTTTCTTCGACGGATGCCGCTTCGAGCGGGTCGTGTTTTCGCAGTGCGGGCTGGTGACGGCCGACTTTTCGGGAACGCGCCTCGCGGGGATCTCCTTCGCCGATTCCGACATTCGGGGCATCCGGCTCCGCGAGGTCGTTTCGCCCGAGCTGAAGGGATTGCGGGTCAACCCCGAGCAGGCCGTTGGGCTGGCGCGCCTGCTGGGCGTCGAGATCGGGGAGTGACCGGCCGGCGGCCCTTTTCTCCTATACGTAATCATGCGCGCGGCCCGCTCTTCGGAGAGCGGGCCGCGTCGTGTCTGCGCCGTTGCGGCGAGGCCTATTTCAGACCCAGCTTTTTGGCGATCTCCTTCGGAATGGCGTTCTTGTTCACCATGATCGAGGTGGTTTTGTAGGCCACGAAGGGTTTCGAGAAGTACCAGAATCCGTCGTAGGGAGGCACGGTGTTCCACGAGTTCTGCACCTTGTAGTAGGGTGTGCCGTTCTGGTCCTCGGCGATGCCCATGATGAGCATGCCGTGGTCATCGGTGGTCTCGAAGTTGTCGAACGCCGTCTGACGCATCTCCTGCGTGATCGTGCGCTCCTTGCCGGGCTTGTCGAAGGAGTAGAGCGCCTTCTCCTTTTCCTTGTCGGTGAGCTTGCCCCAGCGCTCGGCTTCCGTGCCGCTCATGCTCTCGGTGTCGGCTTCGGGAATGACGCCGATGGCCTTCGTGCGGCTGAAGCCCTTCTCGCTGACGTCCGTGCCCCACGATACGGTGTAGCCGTTGGCCAGCGCGTGGTCGATCGTGGCCATCATCTCCTCGAGCGGCAGGTTGTAAACCGTGCCCCACATCCAGTTGTCGGGAACCTCGATGATGAAGCGCGTGTAGAAGGGATGGTGTGTGAACGACGAGAGGTCCACGTAGTTTTCCATGTCGATCGGCAGCGATGCGGCGAACGATTCGGGCGTGTACTCCTTGCCCTCGTAGGTGAACGTTTCGGGCATCGGGCCGAAGTACTCGTCGAGGAGGGCGTTGAAGCCGCGTTTCCAGGCCGTCGAGAGGGGCTTGCCGCTCTCCGCGGCCTTGAGCACGCCGTCGAGGTAGGCTTTGAGCACGACCGACAGCTCGTGGAAATCGGGTTTCTCGGTTCCGTAGTTCAGGCCCGGATAGACCTCGAAGGGGACGATGCCGTGGGCCTTGATGCCCTCCGTCACGTCGTGCGAAGCGCCTCCCTCGGCGAAGTTCAGCTCTCCGTGCAGGCGGATGTACTTCTCGGCCTTGTCCATGAACGAGTGGCGGACGATCCACATTTCCGAGAGGTGCATCTCGGGGCCTCCGGCCTTGAGGATTTCGCTCTCGAGGAACGACAGGGTCGAGAAGCACCAGCAGGTGCCGCTGCGGCTCTGGTCCTTGACGGGCGTGGTCGGGATGAGCTTCACGTCGGTGAATTCGTAACCCGACGCGGAGTCGTTCTGATCGGCGGTCTGCGCCGTGGCCGTGCAGGCGAGGCAGACTGCGAGTGCGGAAAGCAGCAAGTTTTTCATAGCGTATTGGGGTTTTGTGTCGTTGTGGTTCTGCGAATCATTTCTTCGACTCCGAAACGATCTTCAGACAGTCGTCCAGCGTCAGGGTTTCGGGCTTGGTTCCCCGCGGCAGGCGGTAGTTCTTGCCCTTGTAGGCGATATAGGCGCCGTAGCGGCCGTTCTTGACGAGCATGTCGGGGTCTTCGGGGAAGGTCCGGAGCGGCGTATGGGCCGCAGCGGCGGCCGCCTTGTGCTCCCGGACGAGCTCCACGGCCCGCTCGTAGGTGATCGTGTAGGGGTCGTCGGTCCGCGCCAGCGAGGCGAACGACTTTCCGTAGCGGACGTAGGGTCCGTACTTGCCCAGTCCTACGATGAGCTTCTCGCCGTCGAGCAGTCCCAGGTCGCGCGGCAGGGCGAAGAGTTCGAGCGCCTCGTCCAGGGTGATCGACTCGATGAGCTGCCCCTTTCTGAGCGAGGCGAAGCGGCCCTTCTCGCCTTCGGCGCCCTCGATCTCGACCATCGGGCCGTAGCGTCCGATGCGGGCCTTCACGACATGTCCCGTCGCAGGGTCGTTGCCCAGGATGCGCACTTCGCGCGTCCGGGCGGGCTGCATGGCGATCGCCGAGTCCACCATTTTGTGAAACGGTCCGTAGAAGTTGCCGATCATCTTCTCCCATGTGATGTCGCCTTCGGCGATGCGGTCGAACTCCTTCTCGACGTTTGCCGTGAAGTTGTAGTCGATGATCGGGCCGAACTGCGCCTCGAGGTAGTCGTTCACCACCATGCCGATGTCGGTCGGCGAGAGGCGGTTCTTCTCCTTGCCGAAGCTCTCCGTGAGGGTCTTCGTCGTGAGTTTGTCTCCCGTGAGCGTCATCTGCGTATAGCTGCGTTTCGAACCCTCCTTGCTCTGGCGGACGACATAGCCGCGGTTGATGATCGTCGTGATCGTCGGGGCGTAGGTCGAGGGGCGGCCGATGCCGAGCGCCTCCATCTGCTTGACCAGCGACGCTTCGCTGTATCGGGGCGGAGCCTGCGTGAAGCGCTCCGTCGCGGTGATCTGCGCCGGCGTCACGCGGTCGCCGGCCGTGAGTTTCGGGAGCAGCCCCTCGCCGCTCTCGGCGGCCTGGTCGTCGTCCGTGGATTCGGAATAGAGGCGCAGGAATCCGTCGAAGCGGATGACCTCGCCCTGGGCGACGAACTGGTGCTCCGAACCGCTGATGTCGATGGTGATGGTCGTGCGGTCGAGCTCGGCGCAGACCATCTGCGAGGCGACCGTGCGTTTCCAGATCAGGTCGTAGAGTTTCTTCTCGGCCGGCGTGCCTTCGATCGTCTGGCGGTCGATGTACGACGGGCGGATGGCCTCGTGGGCCTCCTGCGCGCCCTTGGTCTTGGTCTTGTAGTTGTGCCACGACGAGTATTTCTCGCCGTAGAGTTTCGTGATCTCCTCCTTGCACTGCGCGAGCGCCTGCTGCGAGAGGTTCACCGAGTCGGTACGCATGTAGGTGATCAGACCCTGCTCGTAGAGGTGCTGCGCCACGGACATGGTTTGCGAGACCGACATGCCCAGCTTGCGGCCCGCCTCCTGCTGGAGCGTCGAGGTCGTGAAGGGCGGCGCGGGATAACGCTGTGCGGGCTTCTCCTCGGCTTTCGACACCGTGAACTCGGCGCCGGCCGAGCTGCGGAGGAACGCTTCGGCCTCGGCGGCCGTCTCGAAGCGCGAGGACAGCTCGGCCTTGAAGAGTGTCTTGTCCGCATCTCCGGCGGGGTAGAACTGCGCCACGACGCGGAAATAGGGAGTCGAACGGAAGGCGATGATTTCGCGCTCGCGTTCGACGATCAGCCGCACGGCGACCGACTGCACACGGCCCGCCGACAGCGCCGGCCGCACCTTTTTCCACAGCACGGGCGAGAGCTCGAAGCCCACCAGCCGGTCGAGGATGCGGCGCGCCTGCTGGGCGTTCACCAGGTCCATATTGACCGTGCGGGGTTTCTCGATGGCTTCGAGGATCGCCCGCTTGGTGATTTCGTGGAAGACGATGCGTTTCGTCCGATCGACCGGGAGCCCCAACACTTCGGTCAGGTGCCATGCGATGGCCTCTCCTTCGCGGTCTTCATCGGAAGCGAGCCACACGGTCTTCGTCTTCGCGAGTTTCGCGAGCTCGTCCACGACCTTCTTCTTGTCGCCCGGAATCTCATAGACGGGCTTGAAGCCGTCGTCGATATTGATTCCGAGGTCCTTCTTCGAGAGGTCGCGGATGTGTCCGAAGCTCGATTTTACGATATAGTCCTTGCCGAGGAACTTCTCGATGGTCTTGGCCTTGGCAGGGGACTCTACGATGACTAAATTGTCCTGCATTACGTTGTTTTGATGGCTTTTTCAGAAATGCGAAAACCTAAGCATCTTCAACACTTAGGTTCCGCACAAGGGTTTCTCTTCGGTTTATTTGATCATGTTGTACGCCAGTTCGAGCCGGATCGGAGCGTTGTTTTCGCCGCCGTCGGTCGCCATGCCCTGCAGGATGCCGAAGGCCGTGGTGTAGAAACCTCCCGCCTCCGGGGCGAGGTAGATCGTGCGGTTCTGCACCTTCGAGAGGTCCACCGCACGCCCCTCGGCCGCGGCGGCCTGCTTCTCCTTCATGTAACTGTTCCAGAGCGCCTGGGCGTAGGCCGTGATATTCATCTTGTAGCATCCCTGGCTGCGGTTCACGTATCCGCCGTAGTCGAGCGTCGTGTTGTACTGCGACTCGTAGGTGTAGTTGTAGTCCGCAATCGGGGTCCGCGTCTTGTAATTCGTGTAGAGGCCCAGCCGGGAGGGGGCGGCCGTCATTTCGTCAGTCAGCCGCACGATGTCGGGACCCGAGCCGTTTCCCGGGACGATCTCCTGCCAGTCGTAGGCGCCGTCGTTGAAATAGACAGACATGGTCACCTGGCTGAATGCCAGCGTCCTGAAATCCTTGCCTTCCGCTTCGTTCGCTTTCTCGATCTCCCGTTCCAGCGCCTCGAAGAACGCTTCGGTGAAGGTGATGTCGCTCACCACGCCGCCGAAGCCCTCCACGCGTACGCGAGCCGTCTCCGGGCGTTCGTCGGCCTCTCCGGCTGCCGGTTCGCGGGCGTCGGCGATTTCGAACAGCGCCTCCTTCGCCTGCGAATAGTCGTGGTAGGCCGTATTGACCGAAACGTTGCCGTGATCGACCGAACCTTCGTAGAAATAGTAGAGCATCTGGAGCGTATCCTGGATGAGCGAGGGGTCCGCCTCGACGCGGTTACGTCCGTAAACGGCGAATCCCGACGACTCGAGCGTCGTGCCGAAGATCGTCCCTTCGCCCCGGTCGGCGGTCAGCGGCATGGCGGGATCGGGACAGATGTAGAAGCCCCGGAATTCCTCGACCCACTGTTCGAGACTGTCGATGCTGTATATCGAGTAGTCGTCCTTGTAATCTCCCTGCTGCAACATCAGCCGTTGGATGTATTCCCGGCCCGATTCGGTGGGCTCCAACGTGACGGCCGTGGTGGCGGGGCCTTTGTCCTCGCCGCCGAGCGTGAAGTAGAACAGCGGCCCCTCGGTTTCGTCGATCACCCCCTCCTTCACCGGGTCGAAGTTGAGGTAGAAGGTCGTGTCGCGCTCCGATTTTCCGGCGGCTGCCGGTTTGTCGGTGATATACTTGTTGCTTTTTACCTCATAGACCGCGAACCGCTGTTCGGTCAGCGTATCCCTGCCGTAGGAGGCGATGGAGATGAGCAGTTGCGCCGAGTCGAAGATCGGTTTGTATCCGAAATACCCCTCCTTGATTTCGGAGAGGTTGATCATCTGCGTCAGGAATCCCGCCGTGCGGAGGCCGAGCGTGTCGTTGAGCTGCGAGCCGAAGTAGCCCGACGAGAGGTTCGACGAGACGACCGAGTCGCTCTGGAAAAGACGCGTGGTGACGTATTTCGCCTTGTCCTCGCCGCTCTCCGGGAACCGGACGAATCCGGCGCGCATCTGCTGGTTGTCCGGAACGAGATTGCCTCCCAGCGTGTCGTCCACCGAGGTGCAGCCTCCGAGCGTCAGCGTGACCGCCGAAAGGA
>OGQQ01002044.1_pt1 | contig 13948 bp, 8 predicted proteins | sample 1553281 | NCBI WGS metagenome assembly OGQQ01 (sample SAMEA2579937, study PRJEB22360) | human gut metagenome | biome: human gut; feature: human-associated habitat; material: faeces | place: Denmark | collected 2008/2010 | reverse complement strand
AAGCGCATCAGCCTGTCCATGAAGGCTCTGCTGAACGACGACGCTGAGTAATCAGCCCTTCGTGCAAAAGCATAGCTTCTGACACAATGCGATCTGCAGCCCCGTTGCCGGGAAAACGGCGGCGGGGCTGTTTTTGTTAAGATAGTCATGATGAAATTTTTCAAAAAGCACTGGGAAGTGCTCAGTTATCTGATCTTCGGCGTGCTGACCACCCTGCTGAATATTGTGCTGTATGCGCTGTTCAGCCGCCTGTTCGGCTACACCGCCGCCAACAGCTGGGGCAATGTGCTGGATAACGCTTTGTGTATCCTGTTTGCCTACTGCACCAACCGTGCGTTCGTGTTCCGCAGCAAGACCACCGGTAAAGCGATGGCGAAAGAGTTCGGCACCTTTGTCACCTGCCGTCTGGGCACCATGGTGCTGGATGCTGTGATCATGATCGTGGGCGGCAACCTGCTGGCCGCGCAGGGCGCGGCGCTGGTGGACACCGCCATGCAGGGTCTGCTGGGCGCCGTGGCGGGCTGGCTGGGTCCGGATACTACCCTCTACATGGCAAACAGCTTTGCCGGGAGCCATGCCGCCGTGGCAGATGGCTCCGCTGCCATTGCCGTCATCGGCGGGGCGGACGGCCCCACAGCCATCTTCGTCACCAGCGCCTACGATGCTCAGGCAATGTGGGGCCTTGCCGTGAAGGTCTTTTCCAATGTACTGGTGATCGTGCTGAACTATGTGTTCAGCAAGCTCATTATCTTTAAAAAGAAACAATAATTTTCAGGAGGTACGGTATTATGAAACGTGGTCTGAAAGGGTTCGCATTCCTGGTTTCCGGTCTGGTGCTGGGCATCATTGGTGCAACGGCATCGGTGACTGCGATCGCACTGAGCGCTGTGGGCATGGCAAAGGTCCGCCGTGCCAGCAAGAATTGATGGAGGAAAATAATATGACCCGTGAAGAAATCCTCTCCCATGTCGATCATACCCTGCTGAAGCCTGAGGCCACCTGGCCCCAGATCCAGACCATCTGTGATGAGGCCATTGCCAACCACACCGCATCCGTCTGCATCAACACCTGCTATGTAAAGCAGGCGGTCGAGTATATGGCGGGCCGCATCCCGGTGTGCTGCGTGGTGGGCTTCCCTCTGGGTGCCATGGATACCGCCAGCAAGGCCTTTGAAGCCAAGACTGCCATCGCCAACGGCGCAGCCGAGGTGGATATGGTCATCAACATTGGCCGCCTGAAGAACAAGGAGTACGATGCTGTCCGTGAGGACATCCGTGCCGTGAAGCAGGCTGTGGGCGATAAGATTCTGAAGGTCATCATTGAGACCTGCCTGCTGACCGAGGAAGAAAAGGAAAAGATGTGCGACATCGTCTGCGAGGCCGGTGCCGACTACATCAAGACCAGCACCGGCTTCTCTACCGCAGGTGCAAACTTCCACGACGTGGAGCTGATGGTCAAGGGCGTGCATGGTCGCTGCAAGGTCAAGGCTGCCGGCGGCATTTCCACCGTGGAGGATATGGAGACTTTCCTTGCACTGGGCGCTGACCGTCTGGGTACCTCCCGCGCTGTCAAGATCCTGAACGGCGAGCAGGCAAAGGGCTATTAAGTTTTCTGCAAAAAATGTATTTCGGCAAAGCTCTGGGCTTGGCTGAACTGCAAAGGATGATCTCTCAAGGGCTGCTGCACAAATTGCTGTGCAGCGGTCTTTTTTGCGCCCAAGCCTTGCAAGCAGGGCGCGGCAGGGTGTATACCTACAGATAGGTACTGTATAAAATAGGGGCTGTTCGCCTTGTGGGGCAAGGCGGGCAGAGGAGGAAATGCAATGAATATACCCGAGATCCTTGTGGCCAATGGCACAGGGGCGGTGCTGGTAAGCTTTCTGCTTTTATTGCGGGTGCGCGGCGAGAGTAAAAACAGCGTGGGAACAGCGCTGTTTTGCCGGATTCTGGTGGTGACGCTGCTGGCACAGGCCACAGAGACGATCAGCTTTCTGCTGGACGGCGTGCCCGGCGCGGCAAGCCGGTTCTGGCTGTACCTGACCAACACCGTCTGCACCGGCGCTACCGTGTGCGTGGGCTATGCGTGGTGTTTGTATGTGGACTTCCGGGTCTACCGCAGCATTGGACGCCTGCGCAGAAGGCATCTGCTACTGGGTGCGCCGCTGCTGGCGCTTTTGGTGCTGCTGGTGGCAAACCTTTTTGGCACGGGGTGGATCTTTTCCATTTCGGCGGACAACCTTTACCATCGGGGCCCGCTGAATATCTTGTTGTATCTGCTGCTGTTCAGCTATTACGCCGAGAGCGTGTGGCAGGTGCATAAGGCAAAGCGCGATGGCGTTACGGTGGAATTTTTTCCGGTGTACTACTTCGTGGTCACCTGTGCGGTGGGCACGGTGCTGCAGGGCGCATTCTACGGCATGGCCTTCGGCTGGCTGTCGGTGGCCATCGCCTTTGTGTTTGTGGACAGCCAGACCCGCAGTCTGCGCGGCTATACCGATGAACTGTCCGGCCTGTTTGGCCGCAAGTACATGAACTACTGTCTGGACCGCATCCACGCCACGCAGGAGAAGGACGTTTACGGCATTATGATGGACGTGAATTGCTTCAAGGAGATCAACGACACCTACGGTCACGCCGAGGGCGACCGGGCCATTCAGGAGATCGGGCACATCCTGTCCGGGGCGCTGGTGGCAAACTCGGTAGCCATCCGCATGAGCGGCGATGAGTTCATGGTGTTGATCCGGCACGGCTCGGAAGAACTGCTGGACGAGATCTGCGCCGCCATTGAGCAGCGGGTGCAGCACTATAACGCCACCGCTCCGGCGGGCAGCTTTCAGCTGTCCTTTTCCACCGGCGTAGCAAAGTATGAGGGCGGCAGCGTGGAGAAGTTTCTGGTGGAACTGGACCAGCGGATGTATGCGGAAAAGCGCGCTTTCCACGCCGCGCGGGACGGCCATGCCGCACCGGAGCAGGGGAATGCTCCATCAATTTAAAAGGAATGTCTAAAATAAGTGCGACTTATCTTGACAATCTGACGCTGCAATGATAGAATATGGGACGTACCAATTGAATACCGACTTATCAAGAGCGGCTGAGGGGACAGGCCCTGTGAAGCCCGACAACCTGTGCGAAAGCATAAGGTGCCAAATCCTGCGGGAAACCGAAAGATAAGAGTGCAAACGCTCAGAGCTTCGGTTCTGAGCGTTTTTGTTTGCGCAAACTTGATGGATGTGTATGAAGCTGTGCAAGATTCACCACACACATGGAGGACAAAATTTATGGCAAGACACCTGTTTACTTCTGAGTCCGTCACCGAGGGACATCCTGATAAGATCTGTGACCAGATCTCCGATGCCATCCTGGACGAGATCCTGACCCACGATCCCGATGCCCGCGTGGCCTGCGAGACCTGCGCTTCCACCGGTCTGGTCCACATTATGGGCGAGATCACCACCAGCTGCTATGTCGATTTCCAGAAGATCGTCCGCGAGGTCATCTCTGACATCGGTTACACCCGTGCAAAGTACGGCTTTGACGCTGACACCTGCGCCGTGATCTCCAACATCGACGGCCAGAGCCCCGATATCGCACTGGGCACCAACGACCAGGTCGGCGGTGCCGGTGACCAGGGCATGATGTTCGGCTATGCCTGCGATGAGACCCCTGAGCTGATGCCCATGCCCATCAGCCTGGCCCACAAGCTGGCCAAGAAGCTGACCGAGGTGCGCAAGAGCGGCGAGCTGGATTACCTGCGCCCGGACGGCAAGAGCCAGGTCACCGTGGAGTACGACGAGAACAACAAGCCCATCCGCGTGGATGCAGTCGTCATCTCCAGCCAGCACAGCGAGAGCGTGACCATGGAGCAGCTCCGGGCCGACATCATGGAGAAGGTCATCAAGGCCACCATCCCTGCCGAGCTGCTGGATGAGAACACCAAGTACTACATCAACCCCACCGGCCGCTTTGTTGTGGGCGGCCCGCAGGGCGATACTGGCCTGACCGGCCGTAAGATCATCGTGGACACCTACGGCGGCTATGCACGCCACGGCGGCGGTGCTTTCTCCGGCAAGGACCCCAGCAAGGTGGACCGCAGCGCAGCCTACGCTACCCGCTGGGTGGCAAAAAACATCGTGGCTGCGGGTCTGGCAAAGCAGTGCGAGGTGCAGGTGGCCTACGCCATCGGCGTGGCAAAGCCTGTGTCCATCATGGTGGATACCTTTGGCACCGGCACGGTGGCAGACGAGAAGATCGAGCAGGCTGTGGAGAAGGTGTTTGACCTGACCCCCGCCGCCATCATCCGTGACCTCGACCTGCGCAAGCCCATCTACCGCCAGCTGGCTGCCTACGGCCACATGGGCCGCGAGGATCTGGGCGTGAAGTGGGAGAACACCGACCGCGTGGATGCCCTGAAGGCTGCCGTGGCTGCCCTGTAAAAAGCGTTTTACCCTGATAGAAGGTAAGTGAAGAGAGACCGCTGCACCCGACCGTGCAGCGGTCTTTTTGCGTCACAGGGAAAAGAAAATGGTACGGCAAAAAGTATTACTTTTCCTCAAAAATCAGATAAACTTTGCGAAACGGTAAAGATTTGGTCGCGTTTTTGTAAGAAACTCACATTCTCTTGAAGGAAAAGGAAAAACAGCTGTGCAAGGCGCAGAAAATCGATACATGAAACAAATTGATATGGAACAATCGACAAAATGTGATAAAATAAAACCAGATATGCGCACTTGTGTGCATGGTACGGATGGTAAACAGCAATAAGGAGTTATGTGACTATGTCTATTGAAATTTCCCCGAAGTCTTTCTTTGAGCAGCCCAGTGTGGCGGATATGCGGCTGATCGCCTGCCCCGGTGCCGAGGAGCTGACCGGCCTGATTGACAAGCACCTTGTCCGTTGGGCAAAGGCTGCCGGAATTGAAAAAGACACCTTCATTATTTCCTGCGACTGCCCCCGCTTCCAGAGCGGTGATGCCAAGGGTCTGGTCAAGGAGTCTGTCCGCGGTGACGATATCTTTATCGTGGTGGACCCGGGCAATTACAGCGTCACCTACAAGCTGTTCAACTACGAGAACCACATGTCCCCGGACGACCACTTTGCAAACCTGAAGCGTCTGATTCAGGCTGTGGCCGGTAAGGCACACCGCGTTTCCGTCATCATGCCCAGCCTGTACGGCGGCCGTCAGCACCGCCGCGTGGTGCGCGAGAGCTTGGACTGCGCTGTGGCCCTGCAGGAGCTGCAGACCATGGGCGTGCGCAACATCATCACCTTTGACGCACACGATCCCCGCGTGCAGAACGCAGTGCCCCTGATGAGCTTTGATAACGCCATGCCCACCTATCAGGTGCTCAAGAGCCTGCTGAAGAAGGACCCCACCCTGTCCTTCGACAAGGAGAAGTTCACCGTGGTCAGCCCGGACGAGGGCGCTATGAACCGCAATATGTACTTCTCCAGCGTGCTGGGCTGCAACCTCGGCATGTTCTACAAGCGCCGCGACTACACCCGCGTGGTGAACGGCCGCAACCCCATCGTTGCCCATGAGTATCTGGGCGAGAGCGTGGAGGGCAAGACCGTCTTTATCGCAGACGATATCATTGCTTCCGGCGAGAGCATGCTGGAGGTTGCCAGCAACCTGAAGGAGCGCGGCGCTGCCAACATCATCGCCAACGCCACCTTCCCCCTGTTCACCAGCGGTCTGGAGAAGTTCGACAAGGCTGTGGCAGACGGCACCCTGACCTACGTTGTGGGCACCAACCTGACCTACCGTATGCCCGAGCTGCTGACCCGCGACTGGTATGTGGACGTGGACGTTTCCAAGTATGCTGCCTACTTTGTGGTGGCTCTGAACCACGATATGTCCGTTTCCAGCATCATCGACCCCCTGAAGAAGATCGAGAGCCTGCTGGCAAACCGCAAGTAAAAAGCTGTTCCAAAGCCCCTGCACCCTGCGTGCAGGGGCTTTTTGCGTTTTTAGGCGTTGTCTGTTAAGTTTTTGAAAATTCGCGCCGGGAGCTTTGCAAATCCCGGTGGATTTATGCTATATTTAAGTTGAAATACTTTGCATTCTGACAGAAAGGAAAAACGCCATGGAGCATTTTGTGGAGTTTGAAGATGTCTGTAAATATTACCAGACCGGCAGTGTGAAGATCGCTGCCGCCGACCACCTGAATTTCTATGTGGACAAGGGCGAGTTCTGCATCATCGTGGGGCCCTCCGGCGCGGGCAAGACCACCCTGCTGAACATTCTGGGCGGCATGGACAACTGCGACGAGGGCAACGTCTGGCTGGACGGCCGCAACGTGAGCCGCTTTTCTGCCCGGGAGCTGACCACCTACCGCCGGTACGATGTGGGCTTTGTGTTCCAGTTTTACAACTTGGTGCAGAACCTGACCGCGCTGGAAAACGTGGAGCTTGCCAGTGAGATCTGCCGCGACCCGCTGGACCCCGCCGAGACCTTGCGCAGCGTGGGGCTGGGCGAGCGGCTGAACAACTTCCCGGCGCAGCTTTCCGGCGGCGAGCAGCAGCGGGTGTCCATTGCCCGCGCACTGGCCAAAAACCCCAAGCTGCTGCTCTGCGACGAGCCCACCGGGGCGCTGGACTACCGCACCGGCAAGCAGGTGCTGGGCCTTTTGCAGGATACCTGCCGCAAGACCGGACGCACCGTCATTGTTATTACCCACAACACGGCACTGACCGGTATGGCTGACCGCATCATTCAGGTGCGCAGCGGCCGCATCGTGTCCAATCAGGTCAACGAGCACCCGGTGCCGGTGGAACAGATCGAGTGGTGAGTACTGTGCAGAAAAGTTACCGCAAAAATATCCTGCGCGAGATGAAAAGCAGCATCAGCCGGGTGGTGTCCCTGTTTGGCATCGTGGCGCTGGGGGTGATGATGCTCACCGGCTTGATGTGCATTGCCCCCGATATGCGCACCGCTGCCCAGAAGTACTATGTGCAGCAGAATGTGTTCGACCTGCGGGTGTTGTCCACCCTTGGCCTCAGTCAGAGCGATATCAGCGCGATTGCCGCTGTGGACGGGGTGGACGCCGTGCAGGCGGTGAAGTATCAGGACGTAGAAGGCCACTGGACAGGGGACGACCAGACCACGGTGGCGCGGCTGTATCAGCTGCCTGCCGACCCGCAGGCCGATACGCCGGAGAACATGAACCGTCCGGTGCTGCTGTCTGGCCGGATGCCGGAAGCTGCCGGGGAGTGCGTGGTGCACGTGATGGGCCACGGCAGCCCGGTGGAGCTGGGCACCCAGCTGACCCTGCCGGAAGAGACCGAGGGGGTCAGCGGGCAGGTGTTCACGGTGGTGGGCACGGTGCAGGACCCGCTGCATTTTTCCTCCGATTCCGAGAGCAGCACTGTGGGCGATGGCCAGCTGGACTGCATCCTGTTTGTGCCGGAGGGCACTTTGACCGCAGATTATTATACGGTGTGCTATATCAAGGCAGAAAACGCCGGATTGTATGATAATTATTCCGATGAATATCAGGCGGCAGTGGATGCCGTAGCGGAAAAGCTCAAGGCCATCCAGAGCGTGCAGTGCACCGCCCGGCGGGAAGAGCTGATGGACACTGCCAACGACAAGCTGACCGAGGCGCGCGCCGAGTACGACAGCCAAAAGGCCGAAGCGGAGCGTCAATTTGCCGAGGCGGAGGCAAAGCTTGCGGACGCACAGCAGCAGCTGGATGCCGCCAAGGCGCAGCTGGAAGCCGGGGAAAAGGAGCTTGCCGCCCAGAAGGCTGCCCTGCCGGACAACATGCAGAGCGGTGCCGACAAGCTGGTGAGCAGCGAGGAGCAGGTGCTGGAATTTGAGGAACAGCTGCAGCAAATTGAGATGCTGGTCAACCTGAAAAAGGTGGCAGACCCCCTGCTGACCTACGCGGAAGCAGCCCTGCGCAACGCCGAAAAGGCGCTGGACGAAGCCGAGCCGGAAGACGAAGACTACATTGAGCTGCGGGATGCGCTGGCCAAGGCGCAGGCCGCTTACGACAATATCTATAACCAGCTGCAGGGCTATCAGCAGCAGCTGGACGCGGGCAAGCGGCAGATGTACAAGCAGGGGCTTATCTCCTCGCCGAACCTCTCCAACGACCAGCTGGTGACCGAGGCCAAGGCTGCGCTGCGCAAGATGAAATTGCAGCTTTTGCAGGGACAATTGCAGCTGACCACCGGCACCGCCAGCGCCTACACCCAGTTCGATGCCGCACAAAAGCAGCTGGAAGAGGGTTGGGCAGAATATAACGCCGGGCAGACCCAGCTGGAAGAATCCCGCACCGAGTACGAGAGCCAGAAGGCCGAGGCAGAGCAGAAACTGGCAGACGGTCTTGCCCAGCTGAACGATGCCGAGGAGCAGGTGAGCCAGATCAAAAAAGGCGAGTGGTATGTGCTGGACCGCACCTCCACCATGAGCTGCGTCACCTTTGCCCAGTATGCCGACCGCATGGACGCCATTGCCCGGGTTTTCCCGGTGTTCTTCTTCCTTGTGGCGGCGCTGGTGGCTACCACCACCATGACCCGCATGGTGGACGAGAACCGCCTGCAAATGGGCACCTTAAAGGCGCTGGGCTACTCCAATTTCAGCATCGCGGGCAAGTATTTGTTCTACGCGATGCTGGCCACCATTCTGGGCAGCATCGTCGGCATGGTGGTGGGCTTTGTGGTGTTCCCCATCATTATCTGGAACGCCTATCAGCTGGTGTTCAGCCTGCCCACCTTCACCCTGTACTTCTACCCGGGCATGGCGGCCGCCAGCGTGGGCATCAGCGCCGCCGTCATCGGCTTTGCCACATGGTACGCCTGCCGTTCCAGTCTGGCCGAAAAGACCGCAGCTTTGCTGCTGCCCCGGGCTCCCGTGGCGGGCAAGCGCATCCTGATGGAGCGCATCACCCCGCTGTGGTCCCGGATGTCCTTCTCCCAAAAGACCACCGCCCGCAACCTGTTCCGGTATAAAAAGCGGTTCTTCATGACCGTGCTGGGCGTGGCGGGCTGTACCGCGCTGCTGCTCATCGGCTTCGGCATACAGGATTCCCTGCTGCCCATCGTCACAAAGCAGTCTACGGAGCTGACCCACAACGATATGTCCATCACCCTCAGCGACCCCAAAGCCCTGACCATGGAGCAGGGGCTGGCAGAGGAGCTGGACAGCAACAGCGCCGTGCAGAACTGGGGCGCGGTGTATACCAAATCCACCACCATCTACAATGCCGAAGGCGAGAGTGCAAGCGTGAGCATCGTGGCTGCGGCCAAGGACAGCGACCTGACCCGGTACGTCACCTTCCGCACCCGCAAGGGGCACAAGGCCATCAGCTTTGACAGCGGCAGCGCCATCCTGACCGAAAAGACCGCCGAGAACTTGGGCCTGCACACCGGCGATACCTTCTGGGTGGAGAACACCGAGGGTGCCCGGGTGGAGCTGACCCTGACCGGCATCACGGAAAACTATATGTTCACCCGGCTGTACCTCCCCCGCGCACAGCTGGAAAGCCTGCTGGGCACGGAGGATATCCCGTGGAACACGGTCTACGGGCAGACCACCTGCACCGATGCTGCCGGGTACAACGCCCTGCGCACCGACCTGCTGGACTGCAACTATGTCAGCAGCATCAGCTTTACCGAGGACACCACCGAACTGTTCGATAACCTCATCGTCAGTCTGGACTACGTGGTGGTGCTGATCATCATCTGTGCGGCGGCACTGGCGGCTGTGGTGTTGTATAACCTGATCAGCGTCAACCTTGGGGAGCGCAAAAAGGAGCTGGCGACCATCAAGGTGCTGGGCTTCTACGATCAGGAAGTGTACCGCTACATCTTCCGCGAGATCGAGCTGCTGGCGCTTATCGGCTCCGGCGTGGGTCTGGCACTGGGGGTGCCGCTGCACAAGTTCATTGTGTTGACCGTGGAGATGGATCAGCTCATGTTCATCCGCACCATCGCCCCCCGCAGCTACCTGCTGGCGGTGGCGCTGACCATGGTGTTTACCGTGGTGGTCTGCTTTGTGATGCGGCGGCACGTCCGGCGCATCAGCATGGTGGAAAGCATGAAAGCCCCGGAGTAATTACAAAGCAAAAGCATAAAAAGCACCCCCTGCGGCCTGTACGGGCAGACCGCAGGGGGTGCTTGGCTTTTTTAGACGCTCAGGGAATTAAAGGCACACGTACTTGAGGATGAACAGCACGGTGAGCACATACATCAGCGGGCTGATCTTCTTCTCCTTGGCCTTGCCGGTGATCACATTGATGATGGTCCAGGAGATGATGCCGATGGCGATACCCTCGGAGATGCTGTAAGCGGTGGGCATAGCCAGAATGGTCAGGAAGGCGGGGATGCCCTCGCTGGGATCATTGAAGTCGATCTTGACGGCAGAACCCATCATGTAGAAGCCCACGATGATCAGAGCCGGAGCGGTAGCAAAGCTGGGGATGGTGAGGAACAGCGGGCTGAAGATGGTAGCCAGCAGGAACAGCACGCCGGTGGTCATAGCGGTCAGACCGGTGCGGCCGCCCTCGGTAACGCCGGAGGCGCTCTCCACGAAGGTGGTGGTGGTGGAAGTACCCAGCACAGCGCCCACGCAGGTGCCGATGGAGTCTGCCATCAGTGCGCCCTTGATGTTGGGCAGACGGCCGTCCTCGTCCAGCATATCAGCCTTGGAGGCCACGCCGATCAGGGTGCCCAGCGTGTCGAACAGGTCCACGAACAGGAAGGAGAACATCACGGCGAAGAAGTTCAGCAGGCCGACACCGGAGAAGTCGGTCTTGAACACCTGACCAAAGGTCTCGCCCAGTGCGGAGAAGTCGAAGCTGACAAAGGCGGTGGGGATGACGGAGTACATACCGGCATCCACATCGGGGACGTAGATACCGGTCAGCTCGCACACGATGCCCAGCAGCCAGGTGATCAGGATGCCGTACAGGATGCCGCCCTTGACCTTCTTGACCAGCAGGATGGCGGTGATGACCACGCCCAGCAGAGCTAGAATAGCGCCCACGCCCACGCTGTGGAAGGTTGCGCCCTTGAAGTGCTGGTAGGTGACCAGCGTGGAATCGCTGTTGACGATCAGCTTGGCGTTCTGCAGGCCGACAAAGGCCACGAACAGGCCAATGCCCACGCTGACGGCGCTCTTCAGGGTCATGGGAATGGCGTTGAAGATGCCCTCGCGCACATTGGTCAGGGACAGTGCAATGAAGATGACGCCCTCAACAAAGACGGCCATCAGAGCCAGCTGCCAGCTGTAACCCATGGTCAGCACGACCGTGTAGGCAAAGTAGGCGTTCAGGCCCATGCCGGGAGCCAGGGCAAAGGGGTAGTTGGCCAGCACAGCCATCAGTGCGGTGGCAATAAAGGATGCCAGCGCGGTGGCAATCAGCACAGCCTTGGAATCCATGCCTGCTGCGGACAGGATGTTGGGGTTGACGGCAAGGATGTAAGCCATGGTCATGAAGGTAGTGATACCAGCCATGATCTCGGTCTTTACATCGGTGTGGTTTTCTTTCAGGTGAAAGAACTTTTCTAACATGAGAAACCTCCTGCTTCCAATAAAACACTCCGCCGGTTGCGGACGGCGGAGAAAGAACAGCTCCCATTCTATCAGCTGAAAACGTTTTTGTCCACACCAGAAACACACAAATTTCGCAATTTGTTCAAATTTTCTTAAATAAGTATGACTTATCTCACAAAAAATTTAGCATATTTTAGTAATTTGGACGGAATGCAGGCACCTTGTGCAGAAAAAATGTGTGAGGGAAAAAAGTAGTTCCGAAACACCCTGCGGGTGTTTCGGAACTACAAATAAAATATTTTTTACAAATTACCGGCGCTTACAGCGTCTCTACCCGGTCGAACAGATCCTTTGCGGCTTCCACGGCGTCCTTGCTGCCAAAGGCCACCCGCACGCCGCCGGACAGCACATCAGACAGGGCGGCGGCCTGTGCTTTGAGCAGGGCGGCGTCCACGCTGCACAGTGCCTTGCGGTCGGCGGCGCGCATCTCGTCCGTGATGCCGCAGAAGTACCGGCGGTCCAGCTCCCGGGCGGCGGCACGCGCCTTGCGGGGCGTGTCCAGCTTGGCGGCGGTGCCCACGATGAACTCGTCCAGATCCCGGGCGGTGTAGTCCCGGGCGGCAAGGGCAGCGGGGGCGTCTGCAAAGGTGTCGTAGCTTTCCCGCAGGTGGGGGTCCCGGTAGGTGTACAAAAACTCGATGCCGTCGGCACAGAGCATTCCGGTGCCGTAGGCACCGCCCACCTCCCGGATGGTGTGCCACAGGTATTCGTAGCTCATCACCCGCGCCAGCACCCGACGGCGGCTGTCCCGGGGCATGGGCCAAGCCAGCACATCGTAGTTCACGCCGCCGTCGATGATGAAGGCCTCGTTCACCGGGGCTGTCAGCTCCTCCGTGTAGGGCTTTGCCTCGCCGCGCTTTTCTGCCGCGAAGGCACTGCCCGGCAGAAGCTTTTTCAGGGTATCCAGCGCCGCGTCGCTGCCGTGGAGGCTGACGGTCAGGGCGTTCTTTTTCAGCACACTCTTCCACAGCTCTTCCATCTTTTTGCCCAGAGCGGTCCAGTCGGCCTTTTCCAGCAGCTCACAGAGATAGTGGTAGTAGCTCACGCCGTTGCAGCGCTCACTCAGTGCGGATTCCACCGAGAAATGTGCCGCCGCCCGCATGGCGGCGAAGGCGTGGCCCTCCCGCAGGAATTTCTGCTCCATGAGCAGCTTCTGCTGGCTTGCCACCCGCTCCATCGCAGCTTCGGCCTGCGGGCCGCTGAACTTTGTCTCATACAGCCACTCACTGCCCAGCTCCACAGCCTTTTCGAGGCTGCGTTCCAGCATGCTCATCCCCACGATGAGCTTTGCGTGGCAGGGCCTGCCTTCCTGCCGTCCCGTCCAGCAGTCCATCCACGCACCACTGCTTCCCAGCCAGGTGTTCCGCAGCGTGTTCAGTTCCTGAGCCGTGTGCTTTTCGGTGTCCAGCTCATCCATGACATCCGTGAGCAGATGCAGGCAGGACATATCTTCCGGTGCCATGCCGCCCAGATCATAGTAAAGGTACAGGTAGGTATTGCCTGCCGAGGGGTGGTGCAGCAGTTCTGCACCCGCCAGCAGCTCCTTGCTGCCCGGGGTCTGCTTTTTGCCCTCGCCGAGGTCGGCGGCTGTCAGTGGATGGTCCAGCACCAGCTTGCCGTCGGTGCGGGCGGCGCGCCCCTCTTCCTCTTTCCTGGGCAGGGTCGGCACCTGGATGATCTCCACCGGCGCAGGCGCGAACAGCTCCCGCAGCAGCTCATTGAACCAGCCCTGTTCCAGCTTCTCACGCAGGGAAGCGAACAGAGCGTTCGTGTGGAGCAGCAGGGCCGGGTCGCCGGTGTGGAGCCAGCCGGCAGATGCATTGATGGCGTCCAGCACACCGTCCGGGATGCTGCCCGGCCGCTCAAGGGAAGCGAACTCGGTGGAGTTGAGGCTTGCCATCAGAAGCTCCTCGGGGATGCCCTTTTCGAGGATGCCGTCCACGGCCTTCCGCACGGCGGCGGCAAATTTGCCCGCCGACTCTTCCGTCGCGCCCCGCAGCACAAGCTCCAAGGTCGGCTGCAGCGTGCTGTCATCGAAGCCCACGTCGATGTCCGCGCCCAGTTTTTCTTCCAGCAGAGCGGCTTTCAGAGGCGCCTGGTTCGTCCCCAGCAGGGCGTCCAGCAGGATCTCCACGCCCAGCTGGCGCTCCCGATCAGCAAACGCGCCGGTGTACCAGGCCAGCGCACACTGCACCTGATCCGGCTCGGGGTTTTCGGTGTAGTACGGGATGTGCACACGCACACCGTTCTGCTGGTCCTGCACCGTCAGCCGGGGGCGGCTGGTGCCCTTGGGCATCCTGCTCAGGTAGTGCTCATCCAGAAAAGCCAGCTTCTCGGCCATATCCATCTTGCCGTACAGGGTGATGCAGCAGTTGTCGGCGCTGTAAT
>OGQQ01002035.1_pt1 | contig 13986 bp, 9 predicted proteins | sample 1553281 | NCBI WGS metagenome assembly OGQQ01 (sample SAMEA2579937, study PRJEB22360) | human gut metagenome | biome: human gut; feature: human-associated habitat; material: faeces | place: Denmark | collected 2008/2010 | reverse complement strand
AACACGTGCCGTAAACAGCTCGTATCGGCCGCCGACCCACTGATGGGCTAAGACTCCAGACGGCATACGTCCTTCCGGGCGCACACCAATCGCTAATCATACACATGGGGGACGGACGAGATGCTCCGATTCACCTACATCGGCATGTCTTAAAAACGTCAGGCCCGAGTAAGCACTCCCCTATCCATACGATAGGTATGGTCCACATAAGCAAGCGCGTCCGGATCATGGGTAACCATAAGTACCGAGGTACCGTCATCCGCTACTTGCCGCAGCAGCCGCATGACGATTGCGGTGCTTTCGGCATCCAGATCTCCTGTCGGTTCATCGGCGATCAGCAGTTTCGGCTTGTTCATCAACGCTCGGGCGATGGAGACGCGGCGCATCTCGCCACCAGAGAGCTCCTTCGGATAGCATGTCGCAAGCTCGCCTACAAGCAGTTGATCCAACAGATGTTGCGCGCGTTGCGTCAAATGGTCGGGCTGAGATGAAGAAGCCGTCTGCGTCGAAGCTGGTTGGATGACGTCGGGAAGGCCATCGACCACGACGGAAGACGCCGTCTGTTCCTGTGATTGTGCGTCATTCGTCCGTTCATCGATTTCGGTTTCATACCGAGACGGGTTGCGATGCAGCACTGCGGGAAGGACCACATTGTCGATTGCGGTGAGGTTCGGCAATAGTGTCTGGATCTGCGTGACGAAGCCGATGGTGCGGTTGCGCAAAATCGACATCTGTTTGTCGTTTAACGTGGTCACCTCGTTACCGGCCAGCAGAATCGAACCGGATGTAGGTTTCAGCAATCCCGTGACGAGATTGAGCAAAGTGCTTTTGCCGTTTCCGGATCTGCCGACGATCGCCATGAATTCGCCTGAATCGAGCGTGAGATTCACATCATCCACCGCGGGGAAAGGTTTGCCTCGTCGTACGAATTCACGGGTAAGGCCACGAACCTCCAATATGGGCTGTTCCGGCATCACTCCCCCTCCCTCAGCGTCAGGTATGCCTGTGGGGCGGAAAGACGCACCGCTGTGGCGAGGGATGCGACCAGGCCCGTAAGCACGGCGAACAGGAGAGCGACGACTATCAGTACCGCCACTTTACCGACGCCAATCTGCAGATACGGCAATTGAAGTTCCTTAGCGATCAGACCACTGAACGGAAACACGACCAACGAGGTACAGGTCACACCGATCACACCTCCAATAGCTCCGATGGTCGCCGATTCCTTGACGATAATGCCCACCAGGGTCGCACGATCGGCGCCGAGAATACGGTACGCGGCGAATTCACGCTTGCGTTCGTTCATAGCCGACGAAAACACCGCCAACATCACGACCAATCCCATAGTCCAGAACACCGTGATGAACACCGCCACATAGCGGATGATCACCTTGAGATTCGTTTTCGTCGTAGCCGTGATACCGCCCGGATACACATATCCCAGACTTTTGATCCCCGCGGCTTTTGCGATATTCGAGGCGACCTGTTGTGCGGAATATCCGTCCTTGACTTTGACGAGCACGGCGGATACCGCTTTGCCGGCGTATTCTTCAGGAATCGCGGCATGTCCGACCTGCGCGGAATAGGAAACGACATCCGGCACCGTGTCCAGGTTCACGAATACGGAATTGTCCAGTGACGTTCCGGTATCGGCCAGTTGCGCGGCCACGGGGAATTCATGACCGTACAGTTTGACCGTATTGTTGTCCGACACGTTGATGCTGGCGCCTGCTATGATTTGGCCGCGACGGAGTGTGCCGTCGAATTGCGAAGCCACCCAAGGAGTGATGACGAAGTCGGTGTCGGGGTTGAAGCCGATGATCTGCACCTTTTCGTCGCAGCAGGCTGCCGCAAGCGAGGAGATGTACGTCTGCACCGTGCTTTCTCCCACACCGTCCGCTTCGGCGATTTGGCCTCCAATGTCATTGGTGAAGTAGAACGTGCTCGAAGAGTTTCCCGTGAGCAACGCCTCAGCCTGGTTTTTCGTGTTCTGCGGCGTGACCATCAGATCGGCGCCCATACGTTCCCGCATGCTGTTCAACCCGTTGTTCAGGTTCATGGAAAGCAGCGCGCCTCCATAGAACGCCACAGTGAGCATGACGACCACAATGACAAGCGCCGAAGTGCGGAATGGTTTGCGACGCAGATTGGCCAGCGGTAGTTTCGCAAGGGTGATATGCGGCACGTCAGCCACGCTTTGCCGGCTTGAGATCGAGATATGCGGCGACTGCTGCGAGCACCGCCAGCAGCACGCCCAATACGATAAGCGTCGGCATCGTCACCATATGGCAATGCATCATGGAGCCTCTGCATACGCCTACCAGCATGGTCGGCACCAGAACGACAAGCACGCCCAGCACGGCATTGGCGATATCCAATCCGGCCCTGACCCGGCTTGGCGCGAAAAATCCGATTATTGCCAGCAATGCGATGACGACGCCCAGTCCCAGAGCGACCCGAGCGGTGTAGTGGCATGCCATGGGCATGTCTTTGACGGCACACACATGCGCGAAGGTCTGCGGGGCGATGACAATCAGCGCGCCCAGAACAATCTGAGATATCGCGGCGAACAGTTTTCTTGGCATGGTTCTTCCTCTCGAAAAGCAAACATCGCCGATTATCGCAACAAATGCTCCGAAAGAAAAGACTTGTTTTTTCACTCAATCCGTGTTATGAGCCCACAACGGCGCCGCCACGAGGGGCGCCTATTGGAAAAGACTTCAGAGCTTTTCAATGGGCGCCACACGAAGCAGCAATCGTTTGACGCCATCCGTGCCGAAATCGACGGTGATCACCGAATTCGCGCCCTTGTCCTGCGTTTCGATGACCTTTCCCAAACCGTAATGGTCATGGGTGATTCTGTCGCCTATCTGGAAATCCGAGATGCTCAATCCGTTGTTGCCGCCCAACGAACTTGCCGGAGCCGATTTCGTCAGATCCTTTGGCTTGGCGCGGCGCGTGGTGACCTTACCGGATTTGCCGGAGGGCTTGCCGGAGCCGTATGACGACCGGGATGAGCCATACGAACCGTATGAGGACGAGCCAGAGTGCGATCCGCCAGAGAAACGGCGGCTTCCCGAGGAGGACCGTCCGGAACCATACGAGCTGTGCGATCCATGAGACGACCCATAAGTGGGATGCGATCCGCGAGAACCGGAACCATACGATGAGGAACCGTATGTCGACGATCCGTACATCGATCCGCCGAAGGAAGTGGATCCGAAATCGTCATCATCGTCCCACCCGCCGAACTCGTCGTCATCTCCCCAGCTGGCGCGCATGCGCTCCACACCGGCCTCACGACGTTTCCAATCGATGAGTTCATCCGGAATCTCATCCAGGAACTGGCTGGGCATCATGTCATTGGCCTGCCCCCATTGGGCACGCACCGCCGCACGGGTCACATACAGCCGACGCTTCGCACGGGTGATGCCCACGTATGCCAGACGACGCTCCTCGGACAGCTCGCTGGTGTCCTCTATGGCACGCTGGTGCGGGAACGTGCCCTGTTCCATACCCGTAAGAAACACATACGGATATTCCAAACCTTTGGCCGTATGCAAGGTCATCATCGTGACCTTGCCGGAATCCTCGCCCTCTCCCGACAACTGATCCGAGTCGGCGACCAATGCCGTGGTCTCCAGGAAACCGGCCAACGTGGCATCCGGCGTGTTCTGCTCGAATTCGGCGGCCACGGACTGCAACTGGGAAAGATTGTCCACACGCGAAGCATCCTGCGGATCCTCGGAACGTTGCAATTCCTCCAGAAGACCGCTTTTGTCCAGTACTTCGGCCACCACTTCGGATGGTTTCGAATCATGTTCCTTGGCGAAATCGGCCAGCTCGTGCATCAGATCACGGAATGCGCCCAACGGTTTGGTGGTACGGCCTGTCATGCCTTCAATCTGGTCCATATGTTCAATGGATTCGAAGAACGTGAGGCCATGCGCGTCCGCGTAGCCGGCCACCAATCCCTCCGCGCGTGCGCCGAGTCCTCGTTTAGGCACATTGAGGATACGCCGCACGTTCACATTATCCGCGGGATTCACGATGGCCTGCAAATACGCGATGGCGTCCTTGACTTCCCTACGTTCATAGAATTTGGTGCCGCCGACCAGCTGATACGGCAGATTGGCGTTGATCATGGCCTCTTCCAGCGAACGTGACTGCGCGTTGGCTCGGTACATGATGGCGATGTCACGGTAAGCGACGTCTTCCTCGGTGTGGATTCGTGCGATTTCGTTCGCTATCCATCCGGCTTCCTGCTGTGCGTTGTCGGCGGCATAGCCGACGATTTTGTCGCCTTGACCAAGCGCCGTCCACAGTTTCTTCGGCTTGCGGTTTTCGTTTTTCGCGATCACCGCGTTCGCCGCGTCGAGGATGGTCTGCGTCGAACGGTAGTTCTGTTCGAGCATGATGGTTTTGGCGTTCGGGAAATCCTGTTCGAAGTCTTGGATGTTACGGATGTCCGCACCTCGGAACGCGTAGATGGATTGGTCGGAATCACCCACCACGGTAATCCAGCTCGGTCCCACACGGCCCGCTCCCCTCGCCTGCGGGTCGGGCTGTTCGTCCGAATCGATGCCGGACAATTCACGTACGAGCACATATTGGGCATGGTTGGTGTCTTGATACTCGTCCACGAAGATGTAACGGAACCTGTGCCGATAGTATTCGCTCACCTGCGGGCAGGTTTGGAGCAATTCTACGGTGCGCATGATCAAATCGTCGAAGTCGACTGCGTTGGCGAGCGCCAGACGATGCTGGTATTCGGCGTAGACGACGGCGACCAGTTCGTCGACGTCGCCGGCGCTCACCTGGTATCCGCGCTGTCCCGGGATGTAATCGCAGTTCGCTTTTTTCAGCTGGTCTTTCCAGGAAACCAACGCGTTCTTGCAGTCGGATATCTTGCCCAGCAGCATGCGTGGCGTATACCGCTTCGTATCGATGTTCAGGTCGGCTGCGATCAGTTTGACCAGTCGCTCGCTGTCCGCGGTGTCGTAAATCGAGAAGCCCGATTTAAGGCCGATTTCCTTGCCGTCGCGGCGTAGGATGCGTACGCAGGCGGAGTGGAAGGGGGAGGCCCCCATGCGCTGGGCCACCGGGCCGATCAGCGAGCCGAGTCTTTCGCGCATTTCGGCGGCGGCCTTGTTGGTGAAGGTGATGGCTAGAATCTGGCTCGGCCATGCGCCGAACTGGCTCAAGATCCAGGCGATGCGGCGGGTCAGCACTCGGGTTTTGCCGGAGCCTGCACCGGCTCCGATCAGCAGCGCCTGACCGCGGTATTGCACGGCTTCCGCCTGCTGCGGGTTCAGGTCGCCCACGAGTTCCTGTGCGCTGCGTGCGATGACTTCCGGCTCGTCGTACACTGTTGCCTCCCTTTGAATCGCGACATTCATGTTTACCACATGCACGGGTCAGCGCAGGACAACGTACACTTACGAGTATCCATATCATTCACTGACATACAACAATGGGAGGTTCAATGCAGGAACTTGAGGAGCGAATCCAAAGCGAGGGAACGGTGAAGGCGGGTAATGTGCTCAAGGTGGACGCGTTTCTGAACCACCAGTGCGACGTACGCCTGTTCGACCGCATGGGTTCGGCATGGGCCGCTCATTTCGCCGGCAAGCACATCACCAAGATTCTGACCATCGAGGCGTCCGGCATCGGCATTGCGTGTGTGGCGGCCCAGCATTTCGGCAATGTGCCGGTGGTGTTCGCCAAGAAGGCGCAGTCCATCAACCTTGACGGCGACCAGTACACCACCACGGTCTATTCCTTCACCAAGCAGAAGGAGTTCCCGGTGATCGTGGCCAAGAAGTATCTGAACGCCGGCGACCATGTGCTGCTTATTGACGATTTTCTGGCCAACGGCAAGGCGTTGCGCGGTCTGATCGATCTGTGCGAAGCAGCCGGTGCCACGGTCGAGGGCATTGGCATCGCCGTGGAGAAGGGCTTCCAGGGCGGCGGTGACGCGCTGCGCGCTGAAGGCTACGATGTGGATTCGCTGGCCATCGTCGAGTCCATGAATCCCGAGACCGGCGAAATCACATTTAGGCACTGAGCACATTGGCTGCTCCCGCCGGCGGGAGCAACAGAGAGAAGAAGAGAATCATGTCAGAGAAGAAAACCAATCATTCCGTATCCTTTGAGGCGTTGTCTTCGCTGGACGCGCCAGTATCCTTCTGGAAGGGCATTCCGTTCGGCCTGCAGCATGTGATGGCCATGTTCGTGGCGAACCTCGCCCCGATCTTCATCGTCGCCTCGGCCGCGAAGATGACCCCGGCCCAATCGGCCACCATCATCCAGTCCGGCCTGCTGGTTGCGGGCCTGGGCACTTGCCTGCAACTGTACGGCGCGTGGCTCATCGGCTCGCGACTTCCGATGGTCACCGGCATCTCCTTCACCTACGTGGCGGCCGCCGTGGCGATCTGCGCGGACAAGGGCTATGGCGCGGTGGTCGGCGCGGTAATGGTCGGCGGTCTGCTGGAACTTGTGCTGGGTTTGACGGCCAAGTATTGGCGTCGGTTCGTGCCGCCCATCGTCTCTGCCATCGTGGTCACGTCGATCGGCTTCTCGCTGCTCAACGTGGGTGCCACGAGCTTCGGCGGCGGCAGCGGAGCCAAGGACTTCGGTTCCTGGCAGAACCTGACGCTCGGGCTTATATCTTTGGTTGCCTGCCTGGCGTTCCAGCTGTTGATGAAGGGCACGGCCAAGCAGCTGTCCGTGCTGTTCGGTCTGGTGGTCGGCTATGTGGCGGCTATCTGCATGGGCAAGGTCGATTTCTCCGGTTTCCAGAACCTCGCCATCGTGTCCGTGCCGCAGTTCATGCCGTTCAAGCCTGAGTTCGACTGGGGCTCGATCATCTCCATCGGCCTGCTCTACGTCGTCTCCTCGGTCGAGGTGCTGGGTGACACCGCCGCGCTGACCAAGGTGGGCCTGAACCGTACGCCCACCGAACGCGAGACCGCGGGCGCCATCGCCGGCGACGGCCTGATCTCCACCGTATCCGGCCTGTTCGGCTGTCTGCCGCTGACCTCGTTCGCACAGAACATCGGATTGGTGGCCATGACCAAGGTCGTCAACCGCAAGGTGATTCTCTCCGGCGGACTGATTCTGGTGCTGGCGAGCTTCGTGCCGGCCATCGCCGAGGTGTTCAACTCGCTGCCGCAGGCGGTGCTCGGCGGCTGCACGATCATGATGTTCGGCAACATCATTCTTTCGGGCTTCCAGATGATTGCCGAGGCGGGCTTCACGCAGCGCAACATCACGATTGCGGCGCTTTCGCTGACCATCGGCATCGGCTTCACCCAGGTGAGCGACATCTTCACGCAGTTCCCGGCACTGTTCCAACAAATCTTCGCCTCGAACTGCATCGCCGTGGCGTTCGTGGTGGCCGTGATCCTGAACACCGTGCTGCCCAGCGAGGAGCACTTCCTCTCTGCGCCCAAGGAGGCACCGGCCGCGGACGCCGAGTGATAACAACGCAACATATCAGCTGCGCATAATCACATGATGATGCCCTATCGTCTTGCAGGATGATAGGGCATCATTGATTTTGGGAGAGACTACAAGTTGAACCATGAGTTCGAGCCGGTGGCGTGTCGATCAATCGTCATCTTCCCATTCGAGGATGTCTCCGGGTTGGCAGTCGAGTGCCTTGCAGATGGCGTCCAACGTGGTGAAGCGGACGGCTTTGGCACGTCCGTTCTTCAGAATGGACACGTTGGCGGGAGTGATGCCAATTTGTTCGGCGAGCTCGCCGACGCCAATCTTGCGTTTGGCCATCATGACGTCGAGATTGATGCGAATCGTCATCTCAAATCACCTGCTCGAGTTCGCGCCCGAGCCGGACAAGGAGAACAGTTTCCATACGGCCACGAACGCCGCTTCGATGCAGAACAGGAACAGCACGCCCATAATGAGATATGGCCAGCGCATCGACGTCTGGCTCGGGTAGAGGCCGGCCAGCGCGCCGCTCAATCCCGGTACGGCGAATAGTTGGCCCCATAGGCAGGCCAGCCAGACCAGAATCACGATGGCTTTCAACGCGAGCAACACCCATCGGTTCATGTAGTTTTTCATAGCCCGGTCCTTTCAGGTGCCGACGTTTTTTTGGCGACACCGCGAACATCGATATGACTATATCGAAAAACGATATACCTTGCAAGGCGTATTGCGTCAACCGGCATTGGTCGCTCGTATACATATAGGCTTCGGCAGACTGTCAGCAGACCGTCAGCTCAACGGAGCGAACGCCATATGAGCCACCCATTCGCGCACGAGCGTGATGACGGCTTCGGGTTGGTCGATGTGCGCGTTGTGACCGGCATTGTCCAGCGTCACGAAGGTGGCGTTGGGATAGTGCGGCAACAGGGCTTGCTGATCTTCGTATCCGACGATCTGGTCTTGCTTGCCGGTGACGATGAGCACCGGACCCGCATATGTGCCGAGCATTTCCTCGGGATTATCGGCCAGCCAATAGCGCTGATCCAGTCGTTCGCATGCCGCACGGTCGCACAACGCCACGCCGGGCAGGATGAACCGTTGGTAGCGTCGCCACGCGTCGAATGACTGGTTGACGCCCATGGTAACGAAATCGAACACCTGTTCCTGCGGCAAGGAGTGCGTCAGCTTGGGATTGGGCTGTGCAACCACATGTTCGGCCACATGCCGGCCGGCATGCTGCGGGTCCACGACCGGCGCGATCAATGCCATACCGGCCACTCGGCGAGGTTCGCGCGCCAATACTTCGCGGACAAGCGCACCGCCCATCGAGTTGCCGACCATGGCGAATGGAGCCGCTTTACCGACAAGACCGTCAATGGCCGTTTGCAGCCAATCCGCCATTTCCGGCAGCCCGCAGGCATGCTCGGGCAATGCCGGCGTACGGCCGAAACCGGGCAGATCCAGATATATACGGCGAATTGAATCATTGCCGTCAAACGCCTTGTCGAGCATCATCAGCGAACGATGGTCCACACCCATGCCATGCACGAACACGACGGGCAATCCATCATCATTGCCCTCAATCGCGCAGTACGGCTGCAATTGCGCCATGTGTTCCTCTCCTTCAACCCGGTACAAATCGCCTTTCACACAATAGCGGCAGCAGCTCCCTTGGTGTCGGAGCAATCCCGACCGCCATTCTCGGTTTCGAGGGGCTGATTTGCGCGGATGTCATGAAGCGTGAAGACTTGTCACAAAGTCACGTGATGACGCAGCCGCCGTTCAGGTGGATATGCCACGCTGTCATGATGACGGCCGAGCCGGAACACGGCAAATCCCGCATGCTGCATAGGCTAGCCGGTCACGGTCAGCCATGACACCGAAATATTGGAGGCGCAATGGGACAACAGGTGCGGTACGGCAGACGCCGCTCCCATGGCGCGGGCGCGCTGATTGCAGCCGTCATACTTGTTGTTGCGGCGCTGATCGCGGCATGGACGCTGCTGCCACGGCTATTCACGCCTCGCGAGACCGCGCGCACGGCCGAGGAAGCATATTGCGCGGCGGTGTCGTCCGACGGAGCCCGCCGCACCTTGACGCCTGATCAGGCGCAGAACGCGGCGCTGATTGCGAACATCGCCGTCACGCGCGGACTGCCGGATCACGCGGCGACGGTGGCCATCGCCACGGCCATGCAGGCGACCGGCGTTGCGACGGACCGCGTGGGAACCAGCATTTCCCGTATCTACACGAACATCAGCAAGGGGTCCAACGCCACAAAGGCACAGAAGGCCATGTGGGAGGAGCTGGGCTTCACCGCTGAGGGCATCGCAAGGTCCATGCAGAGCGACGGCATCGGGACGCTGAAATCGGTGTTCCAGGCCATCAACAATATGCCGGACGAGCGCAAGGTGGCTGCCCTGAACACTCTGTTTGGTCAGTGGGCCATCGAAGGCGGCGCGAAGATCACGCAGAACCTCGCGCTGCTTGAGAAGACGCTGGGCGAGGTCAACGACCCCGGCCTCTATACGGGCAGTATGGAGCGGGAGTTCCTGATCGAGGCGAGCACGCCGGAGGCGGTCGATCTAATGCTGTCGAACGCGAAGGCGGCGTTGATGCAGGACATCGGCCAGGCGTTCCTTCCGGCAAAGAAGGAGTTCAGCCTGTCGATGATCGACTTCCTGAACCAGATCAGGAAGAATATGCCGGAGCTGACGACGTTGGCGAACTCGCTGGGCAAGATCGCAAGCGACGGCGTGGAGCGCCTGGGCGATGCCATGGAGCGGGCGCTGCCCTACATCCAGAGAGGGCTTGACTATCTGGCGAACAATGGGCCGCAGGTGGCCTCGACGCTGGGCAAGCTGGCGGCGGTGTTCGTGGGCATGAAGTTCGCGCCGGGCATCGAAAGCCTTTTGAGCGGCGCGGGGAGCCTGCTGCTGGGCAGCTCTGTCGGCGGCAGCGGAAAACGCACCGGCGGTCTGCTGGGCGGCATCAAGAGCCTGTTCCAGGGCGGACAGAAGGCGGCGGGCACGGCTGGCGGCTTCCTCTCCACCTTCGGCGGCGCGGCCAGCGGAAACGGCTTTTTCCAAACGCTGGGGAGCGTGGCATCCAGCCTGATCTCCGGCAACGGCATCAAGGGCACGGCGGGGCTGCTGGAAGCGGCAGCGGGAACGCCGGGCCTCTTATCCGGTTACCAGGGCGCGGGAAGCGCACTGAAAAACAGAATTGCAGGAAGCGGCATCGGGCAGTATTTCGGCAGCGTGTTCTCCTCCCTGGGGAGCTTCGGGAGCACGCTGGGGAACACGAAGACCGGCGGCTTCCTTTCGGGCCTGCTGGGCAAGGCGGGCGGTGCGCTGGGCAACCTGACCATGCCGCTGCGCCAGGGTATCGCAGGTATCGGTGCTGCGGCGACCATTCAAGGCAGCATCATCCAACAGAACCTATCCGGCCTGCTGGGTAAGGCGGGCGGCTTTGTGAGCGGCATCGCCAACTCCGGCGCGGGAAAAGCCATCGGCGGCGTGCTGGGGAGCCTGGGCACCGTGGCGAAGTCGGGAGCCGGTGTGCTGGGGACCGTGTGGGGTCCCATCGCCTCCGGCTTCGGAAGCATCTTCGCGGGAGCCGCGCCGGTGATCGGCGTGATCTCCTCCATCATCGCCGTGGTGAGCATCCTGGGCGACCACCTGGAAGACATCCGGGGCATCATCCAGAATGTATTCGGCGATACCGGCGTGGCCGTGTTCGACAAGTTCATGGGCGTGCTGCAAAACGTGGGCAGCTTCATCACGGGACTGTTTGCGGACGGCGGCGTGGCAAATGCGCTGGCCCCGCTGCGGGAGACCATCACGAACCTGTTCGGAGAGGATGCGGGCGCGGCCTTCGACGGGCTGACGACCATCCTGCAATCGGTGATGGGCGTGGTCGGGCAGATCGTGAGCTTTGCACAGACGACCGTGAAGCCGATCATCCAGGACATTTTCAGTTTCCTGACGGGAACCGTGGTGCCCATCATCCTGCAAACCTTCACAGCGGCGGCTCCGTCTATCGCTGGCATCATCAGCGGCCTCGGCTCCGCCATTATGACGGCTATGCAGATCATCGGCTCGGCCATCCAGGCAGTCATGCCTATCGTGCAGAGCATCATCACCGTCATTATGAGCATCGCTTCCGTCGTGGTGCCCGCTGTGCTGGCGGGTATCTCGGCACTGGCGCAGGGCATCGGCCCCATCCTGGAAGGTATCAAGACCGTATTCGACGGGCTGATCGCTTTTATCACGGGCGTATTCACCGGGAACTGGTCCCAGGCATGGGAAGGCGTAAAGCAGATATTCGGCGGCGCGTTCGACGCGCTGGTGGGCCTGCTGAAAACGCCGGTGAACGCGGTGATCGCGCTGATCAACAAGGCCATCTCCGGCATCAATGGACTGGGCCTGGACATCCCGGACTGGGTGCCCATCATCGGCGGCAAGAGCTTCCACATCAGCATCCCGGAGATACCGATGCTGGCAAAGGGCGGCTTCACCGACGGCGTGAGCATCGCGGGCGAAGCCGGGCGCGAGGCTGTGATCAGCTTCCAGCGCGGCGTGCGGGCACAGAACATCGCCACCTGGGCACAGGCGGGCCGGATGCTGGGCGTGAGCGCCGAGCAGGCGTTGAGCGCGGCGGACGGTGCAGAGCTGAAAGCCATCGACCCCGGCGAGGGCGGCGGAGGCGGAGGCAGCTTCACCTTCGCGCCGAACATCGTCATTCAGGGCAACGCCGACGCAGACGTGCTTGAGGAAGCGCTGCGGCGGGCCAAGGAGGAGTTTGAGGCATGGTACGAGCAGATGATGCGCAAGCGTGCCCGGACGGCCTATTGATGGGAGGAAGCTATGTACACGACAAAGAGCGGCGACACCTGGGACGTGATCGCCAAGGAGGTCTATGGCAGCGAATACCACGCGGACGCGCTGATGGCGGCCAACCCGGAGCACATCGACACCTTCCGCTTTTCCGCCGGGGCCGTTTTGAAAACGCCGACGGTGGAGGACGCACGAGCGGGCACGCTGCCGCCATGGAAATACGAGGCGCAGTATGAATAAGGCAAGAAGTATCGACCTTGCGGTGCAGTACCGCAGTACCCCGTATTCCGCGCAGGTGCAGGCAAGCGCCCAGGTGGACGCGGCGGAGGGCGGCGGGAGCGCCGCTTCCTCCGCCAGCTCCGGCTCCGGCGCGGCGGCGGGACAGGCGGTAACGCTGAACAACACGCCCCTCTACGTGAGCAGCGTGGCGAAGAACCCAGCGACCCACAAGACGGGCGTGTATTACTTCTACGACGGTATCTTGATACGCGGGCGCTACCGCATCACCAACACCCCGTCGAGAGTGGGCAAGACCCCGGTGGGACAGAACGTGACCGGCTGGGCGGACGCGGCGGACTGCGGCGCGGTGAGCACCACCAAGGCCACGCCTAAGAAGGAGACCTCCGACCAGGAGGACGCGACGCTGGGTGCGGGCACGGGAACGGACATCGGCCTTTCCATCGAGAGCCTGACCTATGTGGACAACGCGGCGGACGACAGCGACAGCATCGACCTGACGCTGGACGCCCAGGACAGCAAGTGGCTGTGGGGCTGGATGCCGCAGAAGGGCGCGACGCTCTACCCCCGCCTGCTGGGCCACGACTGGGAACGGCCCGGCGACGAGCGGGCCATGGACTGCGGCCTTTTCGTGGTGGACGACGTGAACTACTCGGACACGCCGACCACCTTGCAGCTCGGCGGCGTGAGCAAACCGAGCGACAGCAATTTCAGCGAGACAGATCGGAAGGTGACGTGGAAGAACACCTCCATCAAGCGCATCGGCCAGACCATCGCGGCGCGCTACGGCCTGGGATTCACCTATGACGCTGAGGACTACGACATCGAGTGCGACGAACAGGACGGAGCGGACAGCAGCTACTACAATACGCTGTGCCAGAACTACGGCCTGGTGCTCAAGGTGTACGCCCGGCGGCTGTGGGTCTACGACCGGGAGGCATACAAGGCAAAGCGGGCGGTGCGGACCTTCGACCGCACGGACATCATCCGTGGGAGCCTGAGCTGGACCACTACCCTTTCCGGGACCTACACCGGCGGGACCTTCGACTACACCGACGCGGACAAGGACTGCGACATCTCCTGCAAGGTGGGCGGCGGAACGCACATCAAGAGCGTGAACCGCAGGGCCACCAGCGTGCAGGATGCGGCGGTCCAGCTCTGCGCGGAGCTGAACCGGGCCAACCATGGCACGATCAAGCTGCGCTTCACCGTTCCGGGAGACTGGACCGTGAGTGCGGGCAACACGATCAACATTACCGGCTACGGCGGCCGCCCCCCCCGCGGGGGGCCCCGCCTCGGCTCCGGTGAGGCCCAGCTCCTCCCGCGCGGCGGCCCGCATGATCTCCTTGGCCTCGGCCAGGGTGGTGCCCTCGGGAGCGGTGACCAGGTTCTCCTTGGTCATCACGTTGTCGATGAGCTGGTTCATGTCCGTCTCAAACTTCATGTCCCGGTTGGTGAT
>OGQQ01002034.1_pt1 | contig 13986 bp, 14 predicted proteins | sample 1553281 | NCBI WGS metagenome assembly OGQQ01 (sample SAMEA2579937, study PRJEB22360) | human gut metagenome | biome: human gut; feature: human-associated habitat; material: faeces | place: Denmark | collected 2008/2010 | reverse complement strand
CGAGGTTCCTTCCAGGATCACGCCGTCGATAGGCACCTTTTCTCCCGGCTGTACAATAATGACGCTGCCGATCTCCACCTCATCCGGGTGCTCCATGGCATAGTTGCCGTAAATGTCGTGGCCGCGGCCGCCCAGGCCTGCGATGACCATCGTGATTCTTTTCATTGCATAACCATCCCTTTCCCTTTTCCCCGTTCCGGCTCTTTCGCGGGCCGCGGCGCGGGGGCGCCTGTTCTCAAAAGCATTTGGATGCGCTTGCGATCTCGCGCCAGAAATACACGCCGTGCAGGCGGCTGGTGCCGGGTGTGCGCAGCAGGAGCAGCCGCCCCTCTTCCAGCTCCTCCAGCTCCTCCAGCTCTTCCAGCAGTTCGAGCAGCTCTTCCAGCAGCAGCTTTCTGGCACCGTCGTGCACAAGCTCGGCGTCCTGTGCATACCGCAGCAGGGCCTGCCGGATCTCCTCGGCCTTGTCCGACACCGGGAACACCCGGCGTCCCCGCTCCACCTTCAGCTCTACGCCAAGACCCTCGAACAGCTCCATGGTCTTGGCGGGCGGGAAGGCCCCCAGCGAGGAGAACAGGAAGCGCGGGTTCGTCCGCACGTGGCGCAGGAACTCCTCGGCGGTGCAGTCGTTGGTCACGTTGCAGCGGCCCTTGCCGGTAACAAGGATCTTCTGGCCGGGCTTGTCCATATGCTCCAGCACCGTCACCTTGTGCCCCTGCCGCACCGCCGCGCCGGCGGCCATCAACCCGGCTGCGCCGCCGCCCACGATCAATACGTTTGCCATCCTGTTTCCTCCCGTTCCAGTTCTCTCGTCGAAATTTGTTCTATTGTATCATACCAGAATCGGCCCGCAATTGCAATCCGCAGCGGTTGGAAAATGCGTACAAAAAACCCGCCGGGAGCACTTGCTCTCCGGCGGGCTGCCGCGATTTTAGTTCCTGCACTTTGCGGGGTCGAGGTAGGCGTCCCCCTGCTTCACTTCAAGGTGGATGTGGTCTTCCTCGGCGCACTCGCAGCCGACGCTCCCCACCTTGCCGAGGGTCTGCCCGGCGGCCACGATGTCGCCCTCCTTCACCTTGGGGCTGGCCACGCCGCAGAGCCGCCAGATGCGGCCTGCGTCATCCTTGATTGCAACGGTGGGGCCCCAGCTCCCGTCGGAACCGGCCAGCACCACGCTGCCCGCCACCGGCGCGGGCACGGCCTCCCCCGCCTTGGCGGCGTAGTCGATGCCGTTGTGGGTGCGCCAGTCCCCCAGCGTCTTGTTGTACACCAGCTCATCGCCGCTGTAGCCGTTCAAGATTTTGCCAAAGCCGGACTGCGTGGAGGCAACCGCTGCCGAGCTGCTGGCAGAGGAGGAGCCGCCTTGCAGCGCGGAGGGTTCGCGCACCGAACCAGAGCCAGACGCCGCCCCAGAAGAGGGCGAAGAGGACGAAGCCGAGGGCGGCTCGGCCTTGGGCACATTGGCCACACTGTTTGCGGCGGGCGTATCGGGCTGCTGCCATTCGGGATATTCCTCCTCCGGGATGAGTGTCAGGTCTTGGTCGATGCCGGGCAGGGTGGAAGTGCTGTCCGGTGTTTTCAGGCCGTCGAGGTTCTCCTTCAGCTCGTCACGGACGGTGCGCACCGCCCAGACCCCCGCCGCTGCCGCCGCCACCAAGCACGCCAGCAGCGCCAGCACAAACCCTTTGTCCCGCAGAAATTTTCGGAATTGTTCCATGGTTCGTTACTCCAATCATCGTTTGTGTACGGTTCAAATCCTGATGGTAGTGTGCGACCCCTGCGGGGACTTTATTCAGTTCGGTGCATAAAAAATGAGAGGTACCCTCACCGAGAGCACCTCTCCTATAAATCAGACGAATCAGTTGCGGCGGCGGCTGTTGCCCAGCAGACGGACCACATACAGGAAGATGTTGATAAAGTCCAAATACAGCGTCAGCGCACCGTAGACGGAAGCCTTTTCGGCCATCTCAGAGTCGGCGGCGTAGTAGCTGTACATCTGCTGCAGCTTCTGGGTGTCGTAGGCGGTAAGCAGCATGAAGACCACCAGACCAATGCCGCAGTAGAGCACCGAGCCGCCAAAGCCGAAGCCGAACAGCATCCCCACCAGACCGGTGACGATCAGGGCTACCAGTGCCATCATCAGGCGGGGGCCCCAGCCGGTGAGGTCCTTATGTGTGGTGGTGCCGTAAACGGCCATCAGGCCGAAGTACACGGCAGTGGACAGGAAGGCTAAGATCAGCTCCCCCACTGAGAAGGCGAAGAAGTAGTAGCTGAGCACCATGCCGTTGAGCAGCGCGTACCCGAAGAAGGCGGCGCGGGCCCCATGCACGGACATATTCTGCACACGGGCGCTGAGCACATACACCAGCGCCAGTTCAGCGATGGTAAGCACAAGGTAAAGCGAATCGACCAGATAGATCAGCGAGGTCGTCGCGGTGATATAGGCCATTGCGAAGGTGATGAGCAGCCCGCACGCCATCCAGCGGTAGGTGCGGGTCATATAGTCCGATGCGCTCATCGTAGGCTCCGCATAGCCGCGGTCATAGTGGTTGTAATCCATGGTAAGATCCTCCAGTCTTGTTCCGGAGCCTTGCCCCGGTCTGTAAAATATAGTATACTGCATAGAAATGAACGTTTCATGAAAAAGGCAGTGATATTTCGTGTCTCTTGGACTTTATCTGCATATTCCTTACTGTTTTTCCAAATGCCGGTACTGCGATTTCTATTCTGCACCCGGAAAGCGGGGCGTTCCCCGCGCTTACGTGGATGCCCTTCTGCGGGAGCTGCACCGCTTTGCACCGGACGCTCCCCTCCGGCCGGACACCCTCTATTTCGGCGGCGGCACCCCCAGTCTGCTGGACCCGGCGGACGCGGCCCGGCTCATGGAAGCCGCGTCTCCCCTGCCCGGCGCAGAGATCACCTTGGAGGCCAACCCGGAGACGGTCACAGAAGAATCCCTCCGCGCCTTCCGGGAAGCCGGCGTCAACCGCATCTCCTTCGGGGTCCAGTCCGCGCGGGACAGCCAGCTCAAAACGCTGGGCCGCCCCCACACCGCCAAACAGGCGCGGGCCGCGTTCCGGGCGGCACAGCGGGCCGGGTTCGAGAACATCAGCGGCGATATCATGCTGGCCCTGCCCCATTATACGCAGGCCGAGTTCGATGAAACGCTGGAGCTGATCGAATCCGGCGGGGCCACCCACATTTCGGCCTACCTATTAAAGATCGAGCCGGATTCCGCCTTTGGCAAGCACCCGCCGGAGGGTCTGCCCACCGGCGACGAAGCAGCGGACTTCTACCTCTATGCCGTGGAGCAGCTGGAACACCACGGCTACCAGCAGTACGAGATCTCGAACTTCGCGAAACCCGGCTATGAGGGCAAACACAACCTCATCTACTGGGACTGCGGCGATTACCTCGGCCTCGGCCCGGCGGCCCACTCCTGCATGGGCGGCAAGCGGTTCTACTACCCTGCCGACACGGAAGCCTTCCTCAACGACAACGCCGCACCCGTCTTGGATGGCGGATGCGGCGCGGAGGACTATCTGATTTTGCAATTGCGGCTGCGGAAGGGGCTGGACTTGGCCGAATACAAGGCCCGCTACGGTAAGGAATTTTCCACTGCCCAGCTTACCTTTGTCAAAAACTGCGTCAAAAGCGGCTACGCCGCCTTCGACGGCCATACCCTCGCCCTCACCCCCGCCGGGCTTATCGTGCAGAACAGCATTCTGGCAGAACTGCTGTAAGGCAAGCGGGCTTGCCCTGCCACCCAGCAGCCGCGTTGCCAGCGGATGACCGGGTGTTTCCCGGTTGTCCGCCGCTTACCCCAACTCGATAACCTGCCACCCCAATTCCTCAATGGCCTCCCTGTCGTGGGTCGCCAATAACACGACCTTTTCGCCGCAGCGTTCCTTCAAGAGCGCCGCGGCTTTTTTCATGGTGGCGGGGTCCATGCCGGTGAAGGGCTCGTCCAGCAGCAGGGTGTCGCTCTCGGCCCAGAGAGCCCGCAGCAGCGCCGCCCGCCGCTTCTGCCCGCCGGAAAGCTTCCGCGCCGGAAGCGCAAGGGCTGCTCTGTCCAGTCCAAATTGTAGAAAGTCCGTTTCAATTTGCTCTTTGTATTGTTTTTTTCCCTCCGGCAGCACCAGTTCGACGTTCTGGACGGCGTTCAACTGGGGGCAGAGACGGTCCTCCTGAAAGACAGCCCCCACCCTGCCAACGCCGGAGACAGTGCCGGAGGTAGGCACTTCCAGCCCCATCAGGATGCGGAGCAGGGTGGTCTTGCCCCAGCCGCTCGGTGCCCAGAGGATCGCCGGGCCGGTGACGGTCAGGTTCAGATCTTCGAAGAGCGTCTTTTCTACAAATCGTTTTGTAAGGCTTTGAATTTCCAGTTTGTACTGCATCGTTCACCCCTCCTCTCCCGCTGCGCGGGCCACGGCCTTGTCCAGCAGGGCCAGAAACAACTTCTCAAATGCCGCGCTCAGCACGATGATGACGAAGGTCCACGCGAACAGCTCCCCGGTGGAAAGGGTGATCTTGGCCCGGTAGAGAGCGTCGCCGATGCTGCCGTCCGGCAAACCGATGACCTCCGCCGCAACGCCGCTCTTCCAGCAGATGCCCAGCGCTACGCTGCATCCCTGCCGGAACGCAGGCAGCACCGCCGGGAGCCAGATGGCCTTGACCCGGCACGGGAGGGGCAGACGGAAGACCCGCGCCATCTCCAAAAGCTGCCCGTCGGTGCTCTCGATGCCGGTGCGCACCGCGCCGTACAGCACAGGCAGCACCATGAAAAAGCTGATGAGGATGGACAACGACGACCCGCTGACCCACACCAGCGCCAGAATGATGAAGCTGGCCACCGGCGTGGCCTTGACCAGCTGCATCACCGGGGAGAGCAGGGCTTCCACCCACGCCCAGCCCTCGGCGGCCACGGCCAGCACCACGCTGGACACGGCCCCCAGCAAAAAGCCCAGCAGGATGCGCCCGGCGCTGAACCCGATGCGCTGCCAGAACTCCGGCTGCGGCAAAAGCTCCAGCAGGGTGCCCAGCGCCTGAATCGGCGACACCAGAAACACTTCCTGCCCGATGGCCATGGCCGCCAGCTGCCACACCACCAGCCAGAACACAACAGCTGCCCCGTACAGCAGCCTTTTTTTCGTTTTTTTCATGAACTTTCCCGTTCTCCTCTCTTTTTCCCTTATAAGATAACACATCATGTGGAGGAATACAATTCTTCACCTTTCTTTTTCTTGACATGAAGCCAATTTGCTTCTACACTGGAACGTGTTCAACCACTTCACTTTCGAAAAGGGGGCATTTTTATGCAGGACCTGCGCGGCAAAAAACTGGTGCTCCTCGGTTTTACGCTCTTTTCCATGTTCTTCGGGGCCGGAAACCTGATCTTTCCGCCCCACCTTGGTGCGCAAGCCGGGGCAAACCTCTGGCCCGCCTTTGCGGGGTTCGCCGTCAGCGCCATCGGTCTGCCCATCATGGGCGTTGCCGCCGTGGCCAACGCGGGCGGGCTGGACCGGCTGGCCAGCCGGGTCCACCCGAAGTTTGCCCTCGCCTTTGCGATTTTGGTCTATCTCTCCATCGGGCCCTGCCTCGCCATCCCCCGCACGGCCAGCACTTCGTTCGAGATGCTGGTGCCGCTACTGGGCGGCGGGCGCGGGCTGCAGCTAGGGTATTCCGTCGTCTTCTTCGCGGCGGCCTTCCTCGTGGCGCTCCGGCCCGAAAAGCTCACCGACCGGCTGGGCCATGTCCTCTGCCCGGCCCTCATCGCCCTGATTTTGATTCTTTTCGCGGGCGGTCTGCTCCACCCGGTCGCCGCACAGTACGGCACCCCTGCCGCCGCCTACGCTCAGTTGCCCGCCTTGGAGGGCATCCTTGGCGGCTATCAGACCATGGACACCCTCGCCGGGCTCAACTTCGGGGCCGTCATCGCGCTGAACATTCAGGCGCTGGGCATCACTGAGCCGAAAGCCGTCCGGCAGGGCACCATCCGGGCCGGCATCCTAGCGGGCGGGCTGCTGCTGGCCATTTACGCCATGCTGGCCCATGTCGGCGCGCTGACCGGGGCCGCCTATCCCGACTGCGCCACCGGTGCCGAGACTCTGACGGCCCTCGCCAGCGCCCTCTTCGGCCGGGCGGGGCAGGTGCTGCTGGCGGCCATCTTCCTCTTGGCGTGCTTCAATACCTGCGTCGGGCTCATCTCCTGCGTGGGGCAGTATTTCCACACCCTGCTCCCCCGCATCCCCTACCCGGCCATCGCAGGCTTTTTTGCCGCAGCCAGTATGCTCATCTCCAACATCGGCCTTGCGGGCATCATCCGGCTGTCCACCCCGGTGCTCCATGGGCTTTACCCGGTCGCCATCGTGCTGATCGTCCTTTCCTTCCTGCCCGCGCAGTTCCAGAAGCGCCCGGCCTACGTGGGCTGTGTTGCACTGACCGCCGCGCAGAGCGTCCTCGCGGCCCTGCCGCTGACCACCGTGTTTGCAAACGCCCTGCCTCTGGGGCAGTTCGGCTTCGGCTGGGTCGTCCCTGCCCTCGTCGGCCTTGGGATCGGGGTTTTCTGCCGTTAACGAAAAGAAGCGATGCCGCAGGGCATCGCTTCTTTTCGTTTGACCTCACTTTACGGAAGCGACCAGCCTCTCAAAGGCTTTCTGCACCCGCTTGGCAACGGTAGCCTTGGTGTAGTAGAAGTTGCCGTCCGGCAGCTTGCCGCCCACGGCTGCGGGGGAAGCATCGTACAGCACCTGCAGGTAGGCGTTGACGTCGGCCTTCATCTCGTCACCGATGCGGTAGACGATGTTGCACTTGGGCAGAGCCTTCTTGGCAATGGCCGCCTTGGCCACGACGCCCACCTTCTCGCACAGGGCAGCGGTGCCGCCGATATCGTTGTTGGCGGCCTCCACGCTCTTCTGGTAATCCTTCAGGAAGTTGATGACCTCTTCCGGGTGATCCTCGGCGTAAGCGGTGCGAACCACAGTGACGCCGGTGATGAGCTGGGTGTCACAGACCTTGTTCCACTCCTTCGTCAGGTCCAGCACCACACGCAGGTCGCTGTCCTTCATCTGAGCGGCCGTCACATAGGGCTGGGGCAGAACAGCGATGGCGTCCTTCTTGGTGGCAGCCATCTGGGCGGTCACCTCGGAGGCCTCGCTGTAGTATTCGATCTTCACATCCTTGTCCGGGTCGATGCCGTTCTTGGTCAGCAGGTAGCGCAGCACGTACTCCGGCGTGGTGCCCTTGCCGGTGGACAGGATGGTGCGGCCCTTCAGGTCGGCAAAGCTGTGGACGGTGTCTCCCTTTTCCACCACGTACAGCACGCCCAGCGTGTTGACGGCCATGACCTGAATGCCGCCGTTGGTCTTCTGGTACAGGGTGGCGGCAAGGTTTGCGGGGATGGCCGCGATATCCACTTGGCCCTTGATGAGCTTGGGCACGATCTCGTCGGCTGCGCCGTAGAGCTGCAGATCATACTTCTGGGAAGCGGTGCCGTTTTCCTCCATGGCCAGCAGGTTCACCAGACCCATGGTGGTGGGACCCTTGAGGCCCGCCACCCGGACGGCGGAGTTGGTCTTGGCCGATGCGCCGCACGCCAGCAGACTGACCAGCAGCACCACCGACAGCAGCAGAGATGTCAGTTTTTTCATCATTGTGTTGTTCCTTCCTCTCTCGATTTGTTCCAAACCCGAACAAATTTGCAAATTTTTCGAAAAACATTTGCTTTACAGGCTCAAGTTTACTATAATAGAGCCAAAAATACCGTTGCACGCGCAACGGAATCATCAAAGGGCGGTGAGGGCCCGGAGAACGCCTCACAGGACGATTATGGAAAACATTCTTCCTTTGTTGCAAACGACCTCTCTTTTCACCGGCATCGAAGCCGACGCGCTCCGTATTCTGCTGGGCGAGCTGGGCGCTGTCATCCGCAGCTACGGCCGGGGGGAAGCCCTTGTTCAGGCCGGAGCCACCAACCGCCGGGTGGGCGTGGTACTGACCGGCAGCATCGAGGCCTACCGCCCCGCGCCGGGCGGCGCACAGGTGCCCATCGCCCAGATGGGGCCCGGCGGCGTCTTCGGCGACGTGCTGGGCGGCTCCAGCCTCGACAGCCCCGTGACCGTAGTTGCCGCCTCCGGGTGCGAGGTGCTGCTGATTCCCTACGACCGGCTGCTCCTCTCGGACGGCAGCGCCGCCCACCAGAGGGCGCTGCAGAATCTTGTCCGCACCATCAGCGACAAGTATTTCCTCCTCTCCCGCCGGGTGGACCTGCTGGTGCTGAAGAGTCTGCGCGCCAAGGTCTGCGCCTACCTGCTCAGCGAAGCCGAGCAGCAGGGCAGTCTGACCTTCTCCATCCCCTACTCCCGCATCCAGCTGGCGGACTACCTCAACTGTGACCGCAGCGCTCTTTCGCGGGAGCTCAGCCTCATGCAGCGCGACGGTCTGCTGGACACCTACCGCTCCAGCTTCAAACTGCTCCAGCCCGACGCGCTGCGGCAGATGGTGCAGTAAGGGAGGTCTTCATGAAAAATCCCCGAACCAAGCGCATCCTGCTGGCCTGTGGGCTGGCGGCGGGCATCTTGTTCCTTGCGCTGCTCTGTTTTTACCATCTGGACTACGGTGAGCTGATGGACTGGGATGAAGCCCGCCACGGCGTCAGCGCCTACGAAATGCTCCAAACCGGCGAACCGATCGTCACTACCTATGCTTACTCGCCTGACTATTGGAACCTGAAGCCGCCCCTCAGCGAGTGGCTCATCGCTTTGGGCTATAAACTGTTCGGGTATAACGCCTATGGTCTGCGCTTTTTCTCCGGCGTTTCCATGTTTCTGAGTGCGCTGCTCTGCGCCGCCTTCCTCTGGAAACGCTATGGAAAAACCGAGGCCGTTTTCTCCCTGTTCGCCTTTGCCTCCTGCGGCAAGCTGTTTTACTACCACGCCGCCCGCAACGGCGATGCGGACGCGCTGTTCATTTTTTGCTACACGATCGCCGTCCTCTGCCTGTGCGAAAGCCGCCGGAAATTTTCATGGACTTACGGCGCTTGCCTCGCATTCTCGTTTGCCTTCCTCGCAAAAGGCTGGCACGCCGGGACCATCGCGCTGCTCGTCCTGCTGACGCTGCTGTTCACCGGGCGCTTTTCGCAGATGCGCCTGAAGCACTATGCCCTCTGCGCCCTTTCCAGCCTTGGCCCCGCCGGGCTCTGGGCGCTGGCCCGCTGGCGGAAAGACGGCCTCTCGTTTCTGATTTCCATGTTCACCTACGATGTGGTCAACCGCGCCACCGGCTCGCTGGAAAACCACGCCGCCCCTGTCTATTTTTATCTGGGCGTTCTGGGCCGCAGTGTCAGCTCGATTTTCCTGATCCTGCTTTCGCTGTTCGGGCTTGTTTTGCTGCTGCGCAGCAATGCGTTCCGGCAGCGCAGCGCCCCTTTTTACGATGCACTGGTCTGTGTGCTGGCGGTTCTGGTGCCTTTTGTTCTTTTTTCGGCGGCCTCTTCCAAGCTGTTCTGGTATATCCTCTGTGTCTATCCGGCCATCGTCCTTCTGAGTGCTCTTGCCGTTCATCAGGCAAAGCACCGGCTTCCTTCCGCCGCATGGCCCAAGCTTCTGCTGACCCTCTCTCTGGGGCTGGTGGTCTGCTTTTCGGCTCATAATGTCTGGCGGTACGCCGTGGAACCCTCCCGCTCCGTGACCGGGCTTTCGCTCCTTCTGGCCGACTGCTCCACCCCCGCGAAGGCACATTATTATACCGACGCCGGAAAATGGCAGCAGATCAAGCTGATGGAGACCGAGTGGCTCACCGATGCCACCCCCTGCGACGGTGGGGTGGAGGCCTTCGCCGCCGACAGCGGCTCTTATCTGATCACTTCCGCTGCCGCGCTGGATGCCTACCCGCAATACGAGGTCATCCGGCAGACAGAGGAATTTGCACTGCTGTACAATCCATAAAAACGAGGTATCATTTTATGTCCAAACCGATTCTCTGGATCGTGATCCCCTGCTACAACGAGGAGAAGGTCCTGCCCATCACGGCACCGATGTTCCTGCAAAAAATCAAGACCCTTGCGGAAAAGGAGATGGTCAGCGACAAGAGCCGGGTGCTCTTCGTCAACGACGGCTCCAAGGACGCCACTTGGGAGCTGATCTGCAAATTTGCACAGGAAGACGAGCATTTCATCGGCATTTCTCAGAGCCGGAACCGCGGCCACCAGAACGCCGTGCTGGCCGGGCTGATGGAGGCCAAGGAAAATGGCTGCGACATCACCATCTCCATCGACTGCGACGGGCAGGACGACATCGACGCCATGGACGAGATGGTCCAGAAGTATCTGGACGGAGCCGAGGTGGTCTACGGCGTGCGCAGCCGCCGCGACACCGACACCTTCTTCAAGCGGTTCACCGCCGAGGGCTTCTACCACCTGATGAACGCGCTGGGCGCGGACATCGTGTTCAACCACGCCGACTACCGCCTCATCAGTGCCCGCGTGCTGGAGAGCTTTGCCGACTACAAAGAAGTTAACATCTTCCTGCGCGGCATGGTGCCGCTGGTGGGTTTTCCCAGCGCAACGGTCAGCTACGAGCGCCATGAGCGCCTCGCCGGCGAGAGCCACTACCCCTTGAGCAAGATGCTGGCGCTGGCCTTTGACGGCATCACCAGCCTGTCCAACAAGCCCATCCGGCTCATCACCGGGGCGGGCATCATCGTCAGCCTCATCAGCTTCATCGGCGTCATCTGGGCCATCGTACAAGCGGCCATGGGCAGCGTGGTGGCGGGCTGGGCCTCCACCGTCTGCATCGTCTGCTTCATGGGCGGGGTACAGCTCATCTGCCTCGGCGTCATCGGCGAATATATCGGCAAAATCTATATGGAGACCAAGGCCCGCCCCCGCTACATCATCAGTGAGCGGACATGGGCCCCCTACGAAAGGAAGTATCACGGATGAGCAAACAGAGCTGGAAAGGCAGCACCCTTCTGAACCCGGAGCCGCCGGTGCTGGTCTCCTGCGGCGGGCTGGAAACGCCCAACCTGATCACGATCGGCTGGACCGGCACCATCTGCACCCAGCCCAGCATGGTCTCCATCAGCGTCCGGCCGGAGCGATTCAGCCACCACCTGATCCAAGAGAGCGGCCAGTTTGCCATCAATCTGCCCACCGAAGCGCTGGTCCGCGCGGTGGACTGGTGCGGCGTCAAGAGCGGCCGCGAGGTGGACAAGTTTGCCGCATGCGGCCTCCACGCTGCGCCGGGCTCGGTGCTGACGGACTGCCCCCTCTTGGAGGAAAGCCCCGTCAACTTGGAGTGCAGGGTCACACAAGTCCTCCCGCTGGGCAGCCACGACCTGTTCTTGGCTGAAGTCGTGGCCTGTGACGTGGACGAATCCCTGCTGGACGAAAGCGGCAAGCTCTGCCTCGACAAGGCCAAGCTCATCGTCTACAGCCACGGCGAGTATCTGGCCCTCGGCAAAAAGCTGGGCACCTTCGGCTACAGCGTGCGGAAGAAAAAGAAAACACGCCGATAAGTAAAAAAAATCCATCTGACACCATCAGATGGATTTTTTCTTTACTGGTTCAGCAGCTCCGTCAGGCACTGCACCGTGCGGCCATGGTAGCCGGTCACGGTCTCGGCGTGGAGCAGACTGCTCAGGACGCTTTCCTCCACGCACTCGGCCACCGCGCGGAAGAGCGGGTTGATGGCGTCGTCGTGGAGCATCTGCAGGGGGAGGATGGCCGTTTCAGAGTCATGCGGGACCCGGTTTGCTGTGGTGAAGGCGAGGACGATCTCGCCGCTGCCGTTGCCGCACATGGACCCGGTGCGGGACAGGCCCACCAGCGCCCGGCGGCAGAGCCGCCGCAGCTGACGCTCACTGAGCGGGATATCCGTCGCCAGCACCGTGATGATGGAGCCTTTGTCCTCATGGGGCGGGATCGATTTGTCCAGCAGGTCGTGGATCGGAGTCCCCGCCACGATGAGGTCGTCGAAGACGGCGTGGTTCGAGAGAACGAGGGCACCGATGGTGTACCGTTTCCCGTCCAGTTCCAGCTGCCGGGAGGCCGACCCGATGCCGCCTTTCAGGCCGTGGCAGCGCATTCCCCGCCCGGCCCCGACGGCACCCTCGGCAAAATCAGCCTTGCAGTCGGCCAGTGCAGCGAAGACGTGTTCTTCGGTGACGTGAAGGCCCCGGATGTCGTTCAGGCCGCTGTCGTTGCACTCGCAGACCACCGGGTTCACGCTGCCGGTGGTCTCGCAGATGTCGGGGTTACGGGCCAGCATGTACTTCACCAGCGCCGTCTCCACGGTGCCAACACTCAACGTATTGGTGAACAAAATCGGCGTTTCCAGCGTGCCCAGTTCATCGATCTGGACAAGGCCGGTGGTCTTGCCGAAGCCGTTGATAACATAGCTTGCCGCCAAGAGTTTGTCGTGGAAGACATCCCCCTGATGGGGCAGCAGAGCCGTCACGCCGGTCTGGATGTTTCCCTCCGCCAGCGTGCAGTGACCCACCGTCACCCCCGGCACATCGCTGATCTTATCCAAGGGGCCGTGGGGCAGCCGCCCCACCGTGAACCCCCACTTGTTTCCTGCAATTCCCATGCTGCTTCCTCCTAAAAATGGGCCGTCGCCGCGCGGCAGCCCTTTTCTGACATATTATCTGGTTTCGTGCTTCACCCGCTCGATGGCACCAAGGTCATAGGGGGTATTCTGGTAGACGTAATAGTTCAGCCAGTTCTCATACAACAAATGTGCATGGGCCCGCCAGCGGAAGAGCGGCGGCTGCTCCGGGTCATCGTTGGGGTAGTAGTTCTTGGGGATGGCAATGGGCAGCCCCTTGGCCACATCCCGCTTATACTCGGCATCCAGCGTATACTTATCGTACTCCGGGTGGCCGGTAACGAAGATCTGCCGCCCGTTCTCGGTGCTCATCAGGAAAGGCCCGGCCTCGTCGCTCTCGGCAAGGATGCGCAGGGCCTTGCAGCCGTCCACGTCCGCGCGGGAGATGCCGGTGTGGCGGCTGTGGGGGGCGTAGAACACCTCGTCAAAGCCGCGCACCAGAGGGTTCGCCGGGCGGGTGACCCGGTGCTCGAACACGCCGAACATCTTTTCCGGCAGCAGCTGCTTGCGCACGCCGTAGTGGTAGTACAGCCCGGCCTGTGCGCCCCAGCAGACATGGAGGGTGGAGTAGACGTTCGTTTCGCTGAAGTCCATGATCTCGCACAGTTCGTTCCAGTAGTCCACCTGCTCAAAATCCATGGTCTCCACCGGCGCGCCGGTGATGATCATGCCGTCGTAGCGGTTATGCTTCACCTCGTCAAAGGTCTTATAAAAGGCTTCCAGATGGGCCGCGGAGACGTGCGTTGCCTCATGGCTCATCGTCTGCAGCAGGGTCATGTGCACCTGCAGCGGCGTGTTGGCCAGCAGCCGGGCGATCTGGGTCTCGGTGGCGATCTTGGTGGGCATCAGGTTCAGGATCAGGATCTCCAGCGGGCGGATATGCTGGGACGCTGCCCGCTCCCGGTGCATGACAAAGACATTTTCCTCGTACAGTGCATCGTAGGCGGGGAGCGTTTTCGGGATGATGAGGGGCATAGATGGTTACTCCTTTGGTGCGGATATTGATAGCGGCCTCGCCCTCTCCGTCACGGCTTACGCCGTGCCACCTCCCCCAAAGTGGGAGGCCTTGGCAAAACCACAAAGTTTATTTTTCGCCAGAGGCTCCCCCTTTGGGGGAGCTGCTGAACGAAGTGAAGCTGAGAGGGCGAGCCCGTTTGCCTTTTAAATTTTATCCAAAGCCTGTGCGATATCTGTGATCAGATCCTCGGCGCTTTCCAGACCGCAGCTCATGCGCACCAGCTCTGCGGGCACACCGGCGGCTTTCAGCTGCTCATCGTTCATCTGGCGGTGGGTGCTGGAAGCCGGGTTCAGGCAGCAGGTGCGGGCATCGGCCACATGGGTCTCGATGGCGGCCAGCTTCAGGTTTTTCATAAAGGTGCTG
>OGQQ01002029.1_pt1 | contig 14025 bp, 8 predicted proteins | sample 1553281 | NCBI WGS metagenome assembly OGQQ01 (sample SAMEA2579937, study PRJEB22360) | human gut metagenome | biome: human gut; feature: human-associated habitat; material: faeces | place: Denmark | collected 2008/2010 | reverse complement strand
TATTCACTTTTTATTTTTTTAAATTTATAAATTTAAAGTTTTCAATTATGAACAAGAAGTTTCTAAGTGTGACCCTGTTCAGTGCCTTGATGTTGGGTACTGCAGGTACGTTCACGTCTTGTAAGGATTATGATGATGACATCAAGGACTTGCAGGAACAACTGGACAAGAAAGCTTCACTTGATGACCTGAATGCAAAAGTTACTACGTTGCAGACGGCTGTAGATGAAGCCAAAAGTGCCGCAAACGAGGCCAAGAACAAAGCTCAGGAAGCTTTGGACAAGGCTAATTCGACAGAAGGCGGAGTATCCGAGGCAGATTTGACTGCTTTGAAGAAAGAACTGGAAAAGCAAATTGAGAAGTTGGCTTCTTTGGAGGCAGTTGAGACTAAAATCAACGACTTGAAAGAAGAATTGGAAGGCGGCTTTGTTACAGACGAAAAACTAAAAGACTTGGCTGCTGAGGTTGATGCATTGAGCGCTCAAGTTATGTCTATTATCGGACATCGTTTGACTAGTCTGGCTGTAATTCCTACAAGTCATATCAATGGTATTGCAGCTATTACATTGACTACTCTACAGTATACTCCACAAGAGTACAAGGCAATGGCAAAACATGCAGACGGTCCTCAAACTGACAAAGATTCTGAAGGTACGTTTACAGCACATTCCAAAACTCCTGTACTTGACCACGTTAATAAAGCTGGTGCCAAGCCGTACACAGTGTCTACAGACAAAAATGAGGCTTACTTCCACGTTAGCCCCAATATGGGTGTACGTACAGAGGATATTTATATGCCTTCTTTCGATTGCATCAAATCTGAAAACATCCTCACCAAAGCTGGCGCAACGATTTCCGAGAATTCTCCTATCCAGCCTACTGACTATAAGATAAAAGACAATGTATTGACAGTACAATTCAAGAAGACTGTTGCCGAATCCATCAATGAAGCAGGCGGTCATGCAAGTGGAAAAGAAACTTTCTACATGGCTTCTCTAAAGGCTCCTATTGCTAAAGAAAACCTGACTGCTGATGAAGCTAAAGCTCTTAAGGAAAATGGTACTCAGGTTTATGTGAACTCTGAATATGTTCGTCTGCACGAAACAAAGGTGGCTCCCTACATTGCTAATGCACGTACGATGTACAACGGAAATATGGGTGGTGATTTTGCTGACGAAGTTCAGACTGATGGTGAAGGTAGATTCTATGTGCACTATCACGACTCTATTTGTGCATATGAGTCACAGGCTAACGACATGATTGACGTTTATGCACAGTATAACAAGGTACTCGACTTGAAAAAATTAGTGGAGGTTTGCACAACAGAGATTGATGCTACAGATCACAAAAAACATGCTGAATTGGAGAAATACAAAGACTATGGTCTAACATTCCGTTTCTACAAAGCTACTGGAGAATATTTTACTTTGGGTGGCCCTGAGGGTAATAGTAACAAGACCGACCAGCAAAAATTCGCAGAAATCGATTCTCCTATGAATGGTCACATGACTTCAAAAGTCTATAGCCTTGACGGTGTATCTGCCACTGCAGTAGGCCGCGAACCGTTGGTACGTGTAGAGTTGGTGGATACTGTAAACAATGCTTTGGTAGCTATGCGTTACATCAAGGTGAAATGGGTGAAAGAAGAAGGTATGCGTGAGATTGGCTTCACATACGATGACACCATGTTCAAATGTGGTGATTTCGCAGACAAGATTGGCACTGTAGCCATGAACGAAGTTATCTACAACGGTGCAAAAGAGGGTGGTATGACCAAGCAGGAATTCCACGCCGTTTACACTGATGCCGGTTTCGACGCACAAGATGGAGTAGATTATGGTAAGGTTGAACTTATTAAGAATACAGAAGACGGAGTTGAATCTTATAACATTAAGTGGACTTTGACTCACGCTGACATCGTGAAGAAATATCCGGTATGGAAAAATCACGAAGATATGGTATTCACTAAGACATTCTTCTGGAAAGATCCGACAAAGGCATATCCTACTTTGAAAATTACATTGACACGTACTATCTACAAACCTACATTCGGTGGATATGGATATGACAATCGTTATTGGAAGAAAAACACCAATAACACTGTATTCAATGTGAACCCGGTAGTTTATGGTGCTGTGGAATGGAATCCTGCATGGAATGAAACCACTGGACACGTATTGACTGGCGATAAGACTAACAATAATCCGACCGTAAATATCTACACTGACTTAGTGAACGGTTTCTTGAACAAAGACGGCGTAAAACCTGCTACTGGTGCATGGGAATACCTGTACTTCCAGGATAAGAACGTTGCGAATGTGAAGAATCCTTATTCTCCTACATTTGAATTGGAAGGTGTACGTTTTGAATTCGATGCTGAAAAGTTGGCTGGTAAAACTTATAAGTACTTTGATGTTGCCAGCAAGACATTCAAGGATGGTGCTGTTACATTGAGTACTGACAACACAAAATTGTACATTGCAGGTGAATTGGCTGCAACAATTGACAATTATAAGGACAACCTCTGTACTGTCGTAGATAATCCTCTGAAAGGTCACAAGACTTATAACATCAAATTGCAAGAAGCTGATCCGGATGCAGCATCCAATTTCGGAAAAGACACCAAACCGACAGAAGCTGCCAAAGCTTTGGTAGGCCAGATTGTTCCTATCAAGTTGGTTGCAGACCTTTGCTATGGTGATGCAACTCCGGGACATCCGGCTGCTCATACTGAAGTTATCAAGGCTTATGATGCCAACATCATTGAACCGATGACTATCACAGTGAATAAGGAAGAAGGAGAAGTAACTGATGCTGTTGTTAACGGTAGCTCTGTAGATGTAACAGGTGCTTATACTTACACTTGCTGGAATGCAGACGAAAACGGTAATTTCTACACTGCTTCTGAAGCTCCCAATGCAACAGCTCTGCAAAAAGAACTGTTCAAATTCTACGAATGTACTCCGAGCAACTGGATGACCGATCAAGTTAAGACTAACCTGAAACTGGTAGACGGCAATTTGCAGCCTGTTGCTGGTTACAAGGAAGGTAAACTTCCTGCCAACACAACTGTAGTTTACAACGTAGATGCAACTGGTAAGGAAACACTGACTTACTACAACCACAGTGGTACTCCTGTAAACTGGGATTATGAAATCTATGTTCCTATCAAGTTCGGTTATAAGTGGAAGACTTTCACTCAGGAATTCAAAATCCACGTAAATGAAAATGCTGGTACTCCCGCAGGAAGATAAGAGACAACTCTGAAAAGAGATGCCAAGAAAGTAAACTGACAAGAGAGAGTGCTTCATCCGATTGAAGCACTCTTTTTTATAATATAACAACTAAAAATATGAAACAAACAGTCATTATAGGAATATTGTTGGGGATACTGCTACTAACCGGATGTGACAACAACGAAAAAGAACATGATTTTGTCGGTATATTCACTACTGCCAACGGCATAAAGTTTGAGCTTCGTCCAGATTCTACATCAATCATAACTTTCAAAGATTCTATGATTTACGAAAGTTCTTGGAAAATAAGCAAAGATCGTAACAATGAAACCTATGCCAACATAGAGTTTGCTGGTTATCAGAATTATTATTATTTGAAAAATGGTAAGCTTTATCGCAGTATACGCGAAATGAACCATGATGCCTTAGGTGAAGAGGTGAAGTATCTAGAATGATTTCCGCGCCTCTCATCACTCTCTAGATTTTTTTCTCCCCACTTTGCTTCCACACTTCCACCCACCTCCTGCATCCCCCTATCCATCGGCATTTGAACTGCTGTGGAAGCAACAAAAAAAGGTGGAAGCAAAATCTGCTTCCACCTACTCAAAACGCCTAAGTTTTACCGTAACCTACTCGTCTCTACCGTAATACCCCGTACAAGGCACATAAATCGGTTGGTTCAGTTTTCCCACATTTTCGAGCTTACCCTCGCTGCGGAGCAGGCGAATATGAAGCTGCGCAGTGGAACGCATCATCCCGCAGAGAACCTGAAAACTCTCGCGCGTAAGGAACTGATGCGTAGAGAAGTAGCCCGTCAGTCGCCTGTCAATCTCCTTGTCACTCAGCTTTTGGGAATGCTCATTCAGCCCCAGCGGTTTAACTTTGATGGCACCTATCTCATTCTTCAGCACCTGGTCGGCACGAAACTTGATGCCCTTCAGCTTAATCTTGGTGGTTTTTCGTTTGGTCGCAGCGGTCACCGGCTCCGTGCTCGTTAGTACGGGATGAAAATAGCCGATACCGTCCAGATGCACCTGCCGCCCCTCGGCAAGGTCTTCCCCCATGACGTGCGACAAGGCATCCAGTACCGCCGAGACATCAGTCTCCGTCAACGAGCTGCGTTCCTGAATTCTGCGACGCAGTTCGTCGGTAGTGGTAGAGCCGTTCAAGCGGATGCGTGGATGAAGTATCTTTTCTTCCCGCTGTTTGTCTTTTGGTTCCGGAAGTTCATACCAATCAAATAAAATTGCCATAGTTCAATGTCTTTTAAGTTGTTATATAATAAGTTTGCGCCCTATGCGGAATAGGTGCGGGGTGCGTACTTCATCCGTAAAAGCTATGGAAAGAGAGACGCCTAACGACCATGAACAACTCTGCTTACGGTCGTCAAGCGATTGCTTCATGGCCGTAAGCAGAGTTGTTCATGGTCGTTAGGCGTCATCTATTCCCTATACAAAAGTAGACAAACAAAGGGAGAAAAGCAAAGGAATGCCAGTGTTTTGACAAAGAAACTCACTTGCTTTTAACACTTCTCTGCATGAGTCGTGGAGACTTGTATCCATTTAATAATTATTCCGCAGAATGCTTGCTTTCAGCTCTTCAATGTAGTATCTTTACGAGAATTATATTTACCCAAACAAGCTGACAAACAGAATGAAAATTACCTTGATTAGAGCAGAAAAAGAGAGCGGAAAGGAAGCCCTCAGCACCCTGGAAGCGGATGCACTGATTAAAAAACTAAAAACCGAAACCAAAGCCGGACATGTGTCGACCCTCCGGGCCATCCTTCCTCAACTGGAGGGCACTTGCGTCCGATACGAACATATAGACAAGCTGCCCCGCATCTACCCTGCCGTGGAATATAGCCGTACACAAGAGGGGGAACGGTGGATGAAGAACTATAACGGACTCGTACAACTGGAAGTAAACCGTCTGTCGGGCATTGCCGAAGCGGAATATGTAAAACAACAAGCCGCCCTGCTACCACAGACCTTTGCCGCTTTCTGCGGTTCCAGCGGACGGAGTGCCAAAATATGGGTATTGTTTGCCCTGCCCGACGGCACGACGCCGAAGCGGGAGAGCGATGCCACCTTGTTTCATGCCCACGCCTACCGTATGGCGGTGAAGTGCTACCAGCCCTTGCTGCCGTTTGCCATTACATTGAAAGAACCTTCCCTTACCCAGAGTTGCCGCATGACTCTGGACGGATATCCATACTACAATCCTGCCGCTGTGCCTTTCTGCCTGGAACAGCCCCTCAGCATGCCCGAGGAAGAGAACTTCCGGCAACGAAAACTCGCAGAAAAGAACCCGCTGTTGCGGCTGCATCCGGACAGTAAAGCCTCGGACACCTTTACCGTACTCTTCGAGTCGGCCCTTGACCGTGCATTCCGCGGATTGGGCGGCTGGAAACGGGACGGGGATTTACGGATACTGCTGGTGCCTCTGGCCGAACATTGTTTCAAGGCAGGCATTCCCGAAGAGGAAGTAGTCCGCCAGACATTGATGCACTATTACCGGGAAGCGGATGAATTCATTGTCCGTCAAACGATTCATAACCTATATCAAGAGCTTAAAGGCTTCGGGAAAAAGAGCAGTCTGACGCAAGAGCAGGAGAGCGTTTTCCGGCTGGAAGAGTTTATGGGCCGCCGGTATGAGTTTCGCTACAACACCGTTCTGGATGATTTGGAATACCGTCAGCGCGACTCCGTCCATTTCTATTTCAAGCCTGCTGACCAGCGTGCCCGCAGTACGGTCTCCATGAATGTCCTGAAGGAGGGTATCCGCGTATGGGACCGCGATATCAACCGTTTCCTAACTTCAGACTACGTACCACTCTATAATCCCGTCGAAGAATACCTTTACGACACCGGCCGCTGGGACGGGAAAGACCGCATCCGGGCGTTGGCCGACCTCGTTCCGTGCCACAATCCTCATTGGCAGGAGCTGTTCTACCGCTGGTTCCTGGGCATGGTGGCACACTGGCGTGGAATGGACCGGCAACACGGAAACAATACTTCTCCTCTGCTTGTCGGTTCTCAAGGGTTCCGGAAATCCACCTTTTGCCGCATTTTGCTGCCACCGGAGCTGCGTTTCGGCTATACGGACAGCATCGACTTCAAGAGCAGGCAGGAAGCGGAGCGCAGCCTGGGACGCTTTCTGCTCGTCAACATCGACGAGTTCGACCAAATCAGCATCAACCAGCAGGGTTTCTTGAAGCATCTGCTGCAGAAACCGGTTGCCAACCTGCGCAAACCCTACGGCAGCACCATCCGTGAGATGCGGCGGTATGCCTCCTTCATCGGTACCAGCAATCAGAAGGACTTGCTGTCCGATCCCAGTGGCAGCCGCCGTTTCATCTGCATTGAGGTCACCGGTCCCATCGATACGAATGTCACCATCAACTACCGCCAGCTCTATGCGCAGGCTCTGAATGCCGTAGCCAAAGGTGAGCGTTACTGGCTGGATGATGCCGATGAAGCCATCTTGAAGCGGACGAACCGGGAATTTGAACAGCTCACCCCACTGGAACAACTCTTCCACAGCCATTTCCGCGCGGCAGAAGAGGATGAAGAGGGGCAATGGATGATGCCCATGCAGATTCTTTCCGCTTTACAGACAAAGACGCGTGACCGTCTGGCAATCAACAAGGTTGCCGTATTCGGGCGGACGCTCAAGAAGCTTGAAATACCGAACAAGAAGTCAAGGCAGGGGACACTGTATCATGTAATGCCGCTGGATTAAATGCTCTGCAGTAACCCCGCACAAGCATCTTCCAGAATGTCCAGCACATACTCAAAACCTTCGGAACCGCCGTAATAGGGGTCCGGTACATGGTCGGCATGGGTAAACTTTGTACAGTATTCCGTCATGCGGTGTATCTTGCTCCATTCGGCGGTTGAAGGGGCACGATCTTTCAGGTCGTCAATGTTGCGGTCGTCCATACCGATAATCAGGTCGAAGTTGTAAAAATCCTCGGTACGTACGGGTCGCGAAAGATGCGTCAGATTGTATCCACGGCGGGCGGCATGGGCACGCATCCGGCTGTCCGGCAGTTCGCCCTGGTGATAGGACAGAATGCCTGCAGAATCGATTAAAAACTCATCCGCACGTCCGGCTTCTTCTACCAGATGTTTCATGACTCCCTCTGCCGAGGAGGAACGGCAAATGTTGCCGAGGCAAACGAAAAGTATCTTCTTCATATTTCTTTAGTTACGAGTTATTTACATCGGGTCTACATCATAATACACTATCAACGACTTGAAGCGGTCTTCCGCCACCATCTCCTTTTGCACCTGGACGAGCAGCTCGCGAGCACGTGCCATTGGGGCATTGGTTTCTATCTTCAAGACAATCTTTCGGATGAACAGGGTCTGTACGCGTGCTACGGGCGGCTTGTCCGGTCCCAGTACCCGGTTGCCAAAGACGGTGCGGAGCTTGGCGGCCATAGTCTGTGCCATGAGGTCGAGCAGGGTCTCGTTCCGGTTCTTCAGGTAGACATACACCAGGCGGTAGTAGGGCGGGTAGTGGAACATCTGGCGTTCGGCAAGCTGCCCGCCTACCATGGCTTCGTAGTCGTTGGCAATGACTTGCGGGATGATGGGATGGTCGATGCTTTTGGTTTGTAGCACCACCCTGCCGCGCTTGTTCTTCCGTCCGGCGCGTCCGGCAACCTGCGCCATCAGCTGGAAGGCGCGCTCGTAGGCGCGGAAGTCGGGATAGTTCAGCATGGTGTCGGCATTGAGTATGCCCACAATGCTGACGTGGTCGAAGTCCAGACCCTTGGACACCATTTGCGTGCCTATCAGGATGTCCGTCTTGCCTTGCTGGAAATCGGAGATGATGCGCTCGTAGGCGGTACGGGTGCGGGTGGTGTCCAAGTCCATACGGGCTACGCGGGCGTCGGGGAAGAGGGCTTTGATGTCATCTTCTATTTTTTCCGTGCCGAAGCCGCGGTTGCGCAGGTCAGTGCCCTCGCAGGCGGGGCAGATGCGGGGCAGTTGGTAGGTGTAGCCACAGTAGTGGCAGGTCAGTTGGTTCAGCCCCTTATGGTAGGTGAGGCTGACGTCGCAGTTCTTGCACTTGGGTACCCAGCCGCAGGTGTTGCACTCTATCATGGGGGCGAAGCCGCGGCGGTTCTGAAAGAGGATGACTTGCTCTTTTTGTTCCAGCGCCTCGCGGATATATTGTAGGAGCAGTGGGGAGAACGGACCGTTCATCTTCTTCTTGCGGTGCAGCTCCTTGATGTCTACGGGGATAATCTCCGGCAGTTGTATCTCTTTATAGCGTTCTTTCAGTTCCACAAGGCCATACTTGCCGGATGTGGCATTGTGCCAAGTCTCTACAGAAGGGGTTGCCGTACCCAACAGAGTTTTGGCGCCGTACATGGAGGCGAGTACAATGGCTGCATTGCGGGCATGATAGCGGGGGGCGGGGTCTTGCTGCTTGTAAGTGTTTTCGTGCTCCTCGTCCACAATCACAAGACCGAGGTTGCGGAAAGGAAGGAAAACGGAGGAGCGGACGCCGAGAATAATGTCATAGTCTGCTTCCGACAGCTGCTTCTGCCAGATTTCCACCCGTTCGGCATCGGGGAACTTGGAGTGATAGATGCCCAGTCGGGAGCCGAATACGCGTTGCAGGCGCTCTGTGATTTGTGCAGTGAGGGCTATTTCGGGCAGGAGATAGAGCACTTGCTTTCCTTGCCGGATGGTTTCCTCTATCAAGTGAATGTAGACTTCTGTCTTGCCGCTTGCCGTGATGCCATGCAGCAGGCAGACATTCTTGCTTTGGAAATTCTCTAAGATGGAGTGATAAGCGCGTTGCTGGTGCTCGTTCAGCGGGTTGACGGGGATGACTTCTTTGAGGAGTGCTTTGTCTATGCGACCTATTTCCTGCTGGTAGACTTCGAATACACCACGGTCCACAAGACCGTTGAATACGGCAGGGGTGGCAGAGGTGCGTTGCAGCAGTTCGGCTTTGGAGACTTCTTTTATATCTCGTCCGCTGAGGTAGCCGGAGAGTTCCAGATATTTCATCAGCAGGTCCAGTTGCTTGGGGGCACGGCGCTGCAACTCGTCGAAGAAGATGTGCAGGCGGTGTTCGTTGCGGGCGGCGGCGGTGAGGCGTACACGGGTTTCGGTCTTAGGCTTGTAGGTGCGGCGCAATTCTTCCTTTACGAAGATGGCCTCTTTGTCGAGCAGTGACTTGATGACAGAAAGTATGTTCTTGATGCCGGTCTCCTTCTCCAGTTTCGTCACGCATTGCTCCGGGTCGGCAGAGAGCATATCCAGTATCTTCTGTTCCTTCTCCGGCAGGCAGACATCGGATTCGAAATCGGGGTTGTACTCTACGATTGTTTCGCTTTCCAGCTTCAAGCCAGAGGGTAAGGCAGCTTTGTAGACGTCTCCTTGCGTGCAGAGATAGTAATCGGAGAGCCATTCCCAGAACTTGAACTGCCGCGGAAGCAGTATCGGGCGGGCATCCAGCAAAGCGGACACTTCCTTTACTTCGTATTCGGTGGGGGCACAATAGTGCACGTTGCGCACGATGGCTGTATAGTATTTCTTCCGTCCGAATGGTACTACCACCCGGCAACCAATCTGCACTTCATCCGCCCACTCGTCGGGCAGGGAATAGGTGAAGCAGCTGTGCAAAGGCAAAGGCAATATGACGTCGGCAAACTTTTTCATCGTGGGGACAAAGATAGTGGAAAGTGGAGGGAGAATGAAATGAACGGGGGCATTTTTTATGCTGAGGAGAGGGAGGAGGCTGTTGTGGATTTGGGATGAAGATAAAGGAGGGGATATATGGGTATTGCAGATTTTATGGGTCGGATGGGTGTAGAAGTATGGGGAAACTGGTGCAAGCGTTTTATAAGCTTTGTTCGATGTATTAAAATAAGAGTGAGTTAGTTATGGTAAAACTATGGCGTTTTGAGTAGGTGGAAGCAAAATTTGCTTCCACCTTTGGAGGATGCTTCCACAGTGGGGCAAATGCCGATGGATAGGGGGATGTGGGAGGTGGGTGGAAGTGTGGAAGCAAAGTAGGGAGAAAAAAGTTTCTGGAGAAAAAAAGGAGGATGTTCCCATAGAACATCCTCCTTTTGATTTTATAATTGTCTATTCAGACAATTTTCTACTACTCAGATTATCTAGTAGCTTGTTTACGTGTGATAGTTACGTTGTATGCATACTCACTAGTACCCCAGTCGTGAACGAACTGCAGAACCACATTTACTGTATGAGTAAACTCAGTACCTGTCGGGAGTGCGATACAAGTCAGCTTACCAGTTGTAGGTTCTACCTTGAAGTATTCATCTTTGTCTGTTCCGTTGGACATAATGTAGCGGAGACCGGTTGTAACAGACTTCTTGTACAAAGCAGCACGAACAGTGACTTCTTCAGCATTGAATGTAGTTCCATTGAATGTAACAACTTTCTCACCTGCATAGTCTTTCAATACAAGATTCTTCCAGAAGTCTTTAGCCTTAGCTTCAGTACCAGCGGTATTGACAAGTAATTGTTTCAATGTGATTTCAGTATTCTCAGCCAAGTTCGGATCGTTAAATGCTTTCAGTGCAGCACCACCGGTGAAATCTGCTATCGGACGAGCTACAGTCCATAATTCTTCTGCATCAGGTTTACGGTTCTTGTCAGTAGCATCGTAACCACTTGCATCATAAATATCAACTTTCAGATTGCCAACCTTCTTGATATCAATCGGAGCAGTGAATGCTATTCTCCATTCTCCATTTGCACCTTCTTCAACTACCAATTTGTTCTCCTTCATCAATTCTTGTACAAATGCATTCTGCTTGTCTTTATTCAATTCGAATACAGCCTTAGCGTCAGCAGGAGTTACATCATACATATGAGCGAAGTTTTCAGACTTAATGCCGAAGTTGCCGCTAGCAGCATCACTCCAATCACCAATGATTGTACGTGCCTTGTATGCATCCTTGATAGCAACAGCAAAGTTACGAGTTACAGCAAGGTCATTGATAGTAGTGATGAAATATTGACTATCATACTTGTTATAAGCTGCATATGGAGTAGAAATGCCATTATAAGAAACCCAACCATTCTTAGCAAGTGCTTCAGACCAGTAATTAGTGGATTTCAAATAGAGGGTAGTCTTATCAATTTCTGTCTGAGGACCAATAAACAAGAACAATGAGTCTGTTGCATTACCTTCTGCCTTCTTGTACCATACAAATGCCTCATCTCTAGCTACAGGAACATCTACAGACCATGTAGCTTGCTGTGGAGCATTAGTTAGGTAATCGTATGCTTCACTATATCCAGTCAATTCCTTCTCTGTATTGTAATCTGCTTTATACAAAGGCCAAACAATAGAGGTGCCCTTGTCGGTTAAGATATCACGACCACCGATAGCGTCTTCAAATGCGCGTACATCCAGCTTCACAATTTGCTTAGCTGTCTTGTAGCTCAAGTTGAAGGTTGCATCACCCAGCGGAGACAATTTGACAGTTGCTACATTTTCTGCAGCGGTAGGACGTATAGCTTGTACCAAAACATAGTTATAAACAACCAAATCATGTACACCTTCTACTTGTGATTTAACTGTAGTAGTGACCTTGATTACAGCATATTCATCAATAGCAGATGCTTGTTTTTCTTCCTTAACAGCCAAGATGCCTTCTTTAGCTACTTTATCTGCATCAAAGATTCCTTTCTTAATGGTTACACCCCACAAATCCTTGTCTGCATTTTCATCAATCAATTCGAATTTCTGTTCAAATTGAATATCGGCATCAGCCAACAGTACGCCGTCATTCAAATCCAAAGCAGCACTGATAGAATCGTTCAGATTGAATGTTCCTTTATAATCAAATTCGCCAACCTTATAAGAAGCTGCATCATTCTGAGACATGAATTTTTCGGGATACCAACTACTTGCAGTCTGCATCTTATTAGAATATTGGATTTCCTCCTCTGCATTTACACGTACGTTATGTACCTTTTTAGAAGATACATACATTGACTTAACATTAAAATAATCTGATGCAGAAACATATTGCTTGTACATCTTAACATCCAGAGAGGTAGCATAGCTATTGATTGTCTCACCAAGATCCACCCATACGGCTCCCCAGCCAGATATTTCTGTTTGCGTAGTCGGGTCAATCCATGTCATACTTCCCCATCCAGAAGTAGATACAGTCTTAGCATCTTTAAAGTTTACCGGAGTCATCTTTACCCAAATAACACCATCTTGTTCTTTATCGAAGTCCCAATCCAAGACATTCAATTTCGGCTGTTCTGCAGCTCTTGTCTGATAAGTATCAGAGAAGAAGAGCTCGGCATCGCTCTTTGAGAATTTTGAAGGATAGACTTTGAAAGAAGCCTTTGCAGGAACTGCAGCAAACAAAGTATCAACGTCAGTATCGTTTTGAGGATAGTACAACTGATAAGCTACAGCATAGTCATTTGCGTCATCAGCAGCTTGCTTTCTATACACAATAGTTTGCAGACCATTGAAAGCAGAGCCTTCCATCAACAAAGTATATGATTGGCCGTCAATAGTAACCTGCATAGTTCCATCCTTTTCATTGTAGATCATTGAAGGAACGTTAGCATTGTATTTGAATGAAGTTCTATATTCGCCAATGCAGATATAACCCTCTTCGTCTACCTTCACGTAGTTTCCGATAGCTTCTTCAACATTAGCTTCTGAACCTGCAGCCTTGATTTTCTCACCTGCGTCATTCAATACATACTCATAGGTTGCACCTTCATCTACGCTAATCATCCAGTAGTTCTCGGCATCTACCTTGAACTTCGGAACGATTGTAGCCCCGGTTTCACCCTTCGGGCCTTGAATACCCTGAAGTCCTTGCTCACCTTTTTCGCCTTGAGCACCATTCTTGATAGTTAAAGTTTCGCCACCGGTAAAAGTCAGTAAATAACCACCCTCAACAGGAGCATAACTTTCGATGAATTTCTTGCCATTGATTGCAGCAAGGATGTCATCAATCTGTTTTTTGTTTGCATCGATCTGCTCCTGCAAGCCATCGATGTCATCATCATAGTCCTTACAAGAAACAAATGTACTTGTGGAGCCAACCATTAAAGCTCCAAACAAGATTGCACTTAGAAACTTTGTCGGCAGCAGCATAATATCTTTCATTGCTTTCTTTCAAAATAGCACCCGAACGTAACGACTCCGCTTGTAGGCTCCCTGCTGAACAGATAACACGTTGTATTAACTGTTCAGCGGGCATTTCCAATGAAAAGACCGCAACAGCCTCATCAGCTTTATAAGCAACATTATAAGCAACATTTAACGCAAAGGCAGTCTTTCCTACAGAGGGACGAGCAGCAAGAATAATCAAGTCACCCTTTTGAAATCCAGAAGTTAATTTATCCAAGTCATAATAACCTGTCTTCACACCAGAAATCTCCCCATCTGCTTTTTGCAACATAACCAAGCGATCAGTAACATTTTGAATAACAGTCTTAACATCTTTAAATTCACCCGCATTACGATCTCGTGTTACACTTAAGAAATTCTTTTCTGATTCTCCAATAAAATCATTAATATTCTCAACTTCACCATATGCGTTTTCAATAATCTGTGTAGATTGTTGAATAAGTTTTCTGAGTAATGATTTTTCATTTAATATCTTTAAATAATATTGACTATGTGCTGTTGTTGGAACTGATTCACTTAATTGTAATAAATACTCTACGCCTCCAATTTTATCTAATAACTTTTTATCCATCAAATATGATGTTAAAGTTGTCACATCAACTGGATTATTTTGATG
>OGQQ01002028.1_pt1 | contig 14026 bp, 11 predicted proteins | sample 1553281 | NCBI WGS metagenome assembly OGQQ01 (sample SAMEA2579937, study PRJEB22360) | human gut metagenome | biome: human gut; feature: human-associated habitat; material: faeces | place: Denmark | collected 2008/2010 | reverse complement strand
TCGGTGCAACGGTTATTGACGCCCGGGGAATGACAATCGTACCGGGATTTGTCAGTATGCACGCGCACGGAGGCGGCGGACATGATTTTACCGAAGCTACGGAAGAAGCATTCCGCATGGCAACTACCGCGCATTTGAAGCATGGCGCCACCAGTATGTTTCCTACTTTGTCATCCACATCGTTTGAAAAACTTTATCAGGCTGTCGATGTGTGTGAGGGATTGATGCAGGAACCGGATTCTCCAATTCTCGGTCTGCATATTGAGGGACCTTATTTGAATCCGAAAATGGCAGGAAGCCAGTATGAAGGTTTTCTGAAAACTCCTGATGAGAATGAATATATTCCGTTATTGGAGCATACTACTTGTATCAAGCGTTGGGATATCAGCCCGGAATTACGTGGAGCGCATGATTTCGCCAAATATACCCGTTCAAAGGGAATAATGACGGCAGTTACACATACAGAAGCCGAATATGATGAGATTAAAGCGGAATGTGAGGCGGGAACATATAAATACAAAATCACGGACTCGGTATTTGACCTCGCGGAGTATGTTGTTTCATAAAGACAATGTCTGCGGACGCAGAAAATATACCGTTTTTAGACCTACGAGGGTGTTGCAAAATCATCAACCTAGATGATTGAGCGATGCCCTCGCTCTATATTCTGCAAAAATCCAGCCCAGTCCTCTGCATTTGTGGTTCCAGCCTGGATTTTTTGCACACTTTAATAAGCACCCCTCTTTTCTTTGTTTTATGCCGCTTCTTTTATCTCGAAAAGATGGCTTCCTGTTCGTCCGTTCTGTATTTTTGCGTGGAGTTTATTGAGATTATAGCCCATACACAATAAAAGAATCTCAAGTTTCACCTTTGTTTTTCCCCGCAGTAAAAATCTTTGGAAATCATAATCATTTTTCAGGACCCCAAAAGCCCCCTCGACCTGAATGGAACGGTTCACCCGGTACCGGATACCCTTTTCGCTTAGGATATTTTCGTAAGACTCCTGCCGTTTTTCCAAAAAGCTTTTTGAAACATACAGGCGTTTATTCCCTTTTGCTTTTGTGCATTTTTCTTTATAAGAGCAGCCGTTACAGTCTTCGCATTCATACACGGTCACTTCTGACTGGTAGCCGCTTTTGCTCTTCTGTCTCTTTAGGAAAACCGGCTTCAGTTTCTTTCCGGCGTGGCAGGTATACGTATCTGTGCTTTCCTCATAGCCCATGTTTTCCCGTTTGCTGATATCCCTCTTAAAACTCCGCTTTTTCCATTTCTCATAAGTCTGGGGTTTTATGTATGGAATCTGTCCGTTTTCCCTTAGATAGGTATATCCTTCTTCACTTTCATAGCCTGAATCCGCAGTAACGCTTGGATAACGGAACCCCAGTTTTTCTTCCATTGTCTTCAGAAACGGTACAAGGGTCCAGACGTCATTCCGGTCCTGAAAAATATCTGCCGCCACAATATATTCGCTGTCCACTCCAATCTGTACATTATACCCCGGTTTTAACTGGGCATTTCTCATGTGGTCGTCTTTCATGTGCATGAACGTTGCATCCGGGTCGGTCTTGCAGTAATTATTCCGTCCCTGGAAGGTGGCTGTGTGCCGGTCGTAAATCGTCTGCCGCTCCAGAAAACGCCGGAACAGTTCCAGATACCGCTGGTGGCTGCTTTTCCTTTTTCCTCGTCCGTGTACAAAAACAATCTGCTGTTCCCTGCATAGTTTTTCCAGAAAGAGGCAGATTTTCTGAAGGTCTGCTGTCCTCGTTTCCTCTGTTACGGTAAAAGACTGCATGTATTCCCGGTTCAGAAGCACGACAGTTTCCTGGATTTTACGGAACATTTTTTCTTCCCATTTCCCGACAGATTTTTTCCAGACAAAGGTATATTTATTGGCACACGCTTCCAGTTTTGTCCCGTCAATAAAAACAGTCTCTTTCGACAGCTCGCCGGAATTTTCCAGACGCTTTACCATCTGATAAAACAGGTTTTCGCAGGCATCTGCTAAAAAACCGGTGCGGAACCGGGCAATTGTGCTGTGGTCCGGCGCTTTTTGTCCGGCAAGCAGCCATATGAAGTTGATATCCCGTCTGCAGGCTGTTTCAATCTTTCGGGAAGAGTAAATGTTTTGGGAATAAGCATAGGTCAGAATCTTGAACATGGTCTTTGGGTCCACTGCTGGATTTCTGCCTTTGGCAGAGTAAGCCTTGTACAGCAGGCTGTAGTCTAAATCCTCCAATTCGTGGCTCAGCAGTCGGACAGAGTCATCATCAGGAACCAGACCTTCCAAATTTAATGGCAAAACCAGTTGATAAGGTTCGCCGAATTCGGTATAATTCTTATGGTATATTTGGTTATTAGGCATATCTAATTATACCACGGATTGCGGACTCTTCGGAGTCCGTTTTCTGTTTTTAAGCATAAAAATGGAGCCACTGCTCCGGTAGATTATTTATCTACTTTTGCAACGACCCCATTTTTGCGGCTGCGGCGGACCAAAGTCTCGGCTTGTCCGGGACTCTGGCAGCCGTCTGCAATTTAGAAATTTAGAAAAGTGACTTATACCGCTTCTTGTGCCCCGACATTCAGCGCGCTCACTGCCTGCTCAAGAGGCGGGAAGGGCATACGGTGGTCCGGGGAATCTGCTTTGTTTTTGGGAAACAGGTTGTTGTCATCAATGTCCACCATCTTGCTGTAAGCACTCGGCGTTGTTCCAACCAGCTTCTTAAAGGTACGGTTGAAGTGGCTTAAGTTCAGGAAACCTACGCGGTAGCATATCTGCGAAAAACTGATATCACTGTATAAGATATATTCGCAGGCTTTTCGGATGCGGACATAGTTTAAGTAATCCACCACGGTGATGCCTGTCTCTTTCTTAAAGACAGAGCACATATAATTGCGGTTGTATTCCACATATTCCGCGATGTCGTTTAAATAAATGTGATGCATATAGTTTTCTTCTATATACGTGATGATACGGACGACCGCGGGGGAAAACTCGCTGGTGTCGATGAGTTCGGAGTTTTTCTGCTCCGGGCTGCCGGAGCCTTCCGCGATAGCTGTGAGCAGGGCGCACATAAAGTGGTTGGTGCTCCGGGATTTGGCGGGATTGTGCGAAAGCCCGTTCTTCTGGATAAATTCTATGCAGGTCTTAAGAAAATCCCCTTTGTCGGTGAGGACAGTCTCTTTTTTGAAATAGTTCAGAAAACGGGTGTCCTCAACTGTAAATTTTATCTCATAGGATGACAGGTCATCCTCGGTGGAGGCTTCCAGTCCGTGCCGCGTATCCGGCGGGAGCAGAAAGCAGATTCCGGGTGTGATATCGTACCGGTCCTCGTTTATGAGGAACACACCGGAGCCTTTTACAAAATAAAAAAGATGAAAGTAATCCTTGTGAGAGTGCTCTTTTATGCCCCACCCCGTGGGAAAGGCAGTGAGCTCAGTCCATAAAATCGTTGTCTCTCTGTCCATGCGAAACCCTCTCTTCGATACAGGAGCGTACACCTAGTGTACTGTCTCATTATACTGAAAGCCAATGAGACAGTACACTATCGCTCAATATACTGATTCTATGATATAGTATAAAACAAAAATGAAAATATAGCAATATAAAATATGAGAAAATTTTATATATTTAAAATTCAAAAATGAAAATATAATAATTTAATATCTTTTAAAGCGGTATAAAAATAAAGAAAAACTGAAAATATATTATAATATTTATTGACAAAGCTGAAAATAGAACGTATAATCTTGATATAAGATATATGAAAATATGCAATCAAAAAAGATACGATTAGGAAAGGAGAAGGACAATGAAAACTTACACGACAGGAAAGTCAAAAGAACTCTATGAGATTAATAAGAAATATCTCACAAACGGTGTGGCGAGCACACTGCACAAATCACCCTATGAGGAGTATCCTATCTTTATCGACCACGCAAAAGGAGGACGCCTCTACGATGTGGACGGAAATATGTACGTAGACTACATGGGCGGCTTTGGTCCGATGATTTTGGGATATGCCAATGAGGAACTGAACAACGCGGTGGCAAAACAGCTTGAACTTGGTTCCCATTACGCGGCTCCGACCGCATCTCTGACACAGCTCTGTGAAAAGCTGGTGGACATCATCCCCTGTGCAGAGAGAGTGAGCTTCGAGAGTACCGGAACAGAGGCTGACATGCACGCGGTACAGACAGCCAGAGCATTTACCGGAAAAGAAAAAATCATCAAATTCGAGGGTCATTATCACGGCTGGGGTGAGGAGCTCCGTGTAAGCTGCAGCGCTGACAGCGAATCTGCTCTCGGACCGAGAAAACACCCATGGAGAGTGCTTCACAGCATGGGACAGCGCCGTGCGGCATCCGACAACGTTATCGTCCTTCCGTGGAATGATTTGGAATTAGTAAAAGAGACGATTAAAAGGGAAGGAAATGATATCGCGGCAATCATCACAGAGCCCTTTATCTGCAACTCCGAGCTGACACTGCCGAAACCGGGATTCCTGGAGGGACTCCGTGAGATTACAGCGAAGAACGATATGCTGCTCATCTTTGACGAAGTTATCACCGGATTCAGAATCGCACGCGGCGGCGCGCAGGAGTACTTCGGAGTTGTTCCGGACCTTGCTACATACGCAAAGGCAATCGCAGGCGGTTTCCCGATGTCCGTCATCGCGGGAAGAGCAGACGTTATGGATGCAAACCTCAATGCTTCCGGTACATTTAACGGAAACCCGGTATCTGTAGCGGCATCCTTAAACACACTGGACCAGCTCGGCAGACCCGGCGTATATGAGAACTTAAACCGCATCACAGAGATGATTGTGGACGGCACATGCGAGATTGCCAATAAATACGGACTCAATATCTACTGCAAGAATGTAGGCTCCATCTGGCTGCTTCAGTTCGGCAGCGGCAAACCGCTCTCCGACCTGCGTGACAGCTATCATATGGTAGACAAACAGGCATACCAGTTCGTATACAAAGAGTGTCTGGCAAGAGGCGTAAGAATGCATCCGCTCCGTGGACGCAGCTACGTATCTACAGCACATACAGAAGAAGATGTGAAGTACACACTTGATGTATTTGACGAAGTATTCAAAATGCTGAAAGAGAAACAGAACTAATATAAGGATTTGATAAGGAGGGCGCTATGGTAAATTTCAGTCTGGAAGGAAAGACCGTCGTTGTCACCGGCGGGGCTCAGGGACTTTGCAATGCAATCGCCCAGGCATATCACGATGCAAAAGCTACGGTCATACTGGTAGATATCAGTGACAAGGTAAAAGATGCCGCAGCAGCAATGCATACAGAGGAAGCTCCCGTCTATTACGCGCAGGGAGATTTGACAGATACAGAGAAGCTGCCGGCACTGGTGGATGAATGTGAAGAGAAGTTGGGCGGGCATATCGATATCCTTTTAAACGGCGCGGGCATCCAGTTCCGCTGCAAGGCAGAGGATTTCCCGGCAGACCGCTGGAACAGCATCATCAACATCAACCTGTCATCCCTGTTCTTTATGGCTCAGCAGGTAGGCAGGAAGATGCTTGCGCAGGGACACGGGAAGATTATCAACATTGCCTCCATGTGCTCTTTCTTCGGGAGCACCATGATTCCGGCATATTCCGCAAGCAAGGGCGGTGTGGCACAGCTCACAAAGGCGCTGTCCAATGAATGGGCGGGCAGAGGTGTGACAGTCAATGCCATCGCTCCGGGATATATGGTGACGAAACTGACGGAAAACATGAAAGAAGTAAATCCGGCAGGCTACGCGGAAATCACCAGCCGTATCCCCATGGGAAGATGGGGCGTGCCGGAGGACCTTGCGGGAATCGCGGTATTTTTAGGCTCCGAAGGCTCCGACTATATTTCAGGAGCAGTGATTCCGGTAGACGGAGGATATTTGGGCAAATAAAATCTGCTGTTTACAAGCAGGTATGGGTTAGATTTTTCTGAAAAAGGAGTAAAAAGATGAAAGTTGCAGTGATTGGTGCGGGATTGATGGGAAGCGGTATCGCACAGACTTTCGCGCAGGCTGGATACAGCGTGGTGAATATCGATTCCTTCGAGGCTGCACTGGAAAAAGCAGATAAAAACGTACAGAAATTATTTGAAAAAAAGGTAGCGAAGGGGAAACTCACAGAAGAGCAGAAAGATGAGATTCTCGGAAGGCTCACCTATTCCGGCAATATGGAAGATGTAAAGGATGCCATGATTATCGTGGAGGCAGTGCCGGAAAAGATAGAGCTGAAAAAAGAAATCTTCGCGAAGCTGGATGAACTGGCAGACCCGGATGCGATTCTGGTGTCCAATACATCAGGACTGAGCATCTCGGAGATTGCGGCGGCGACAAAGCGTCCGAACAAAGTGATGGGAGCGCATTTCTTCTATCCGGCTCCTGTAATGAAGCTGTTGGAGCTGATTCGCGGCATCGCTACCGATGACAAGACATACGAGACTATGAAGAGTGTGGCGAAACAGATTGGCAAGACTACAGTAGATGCGCCGGAGCTCCCGGGATTCATGGTAAACCGTATCCTTGTGCCTATGCAGAACGAGGCGGCGTTCATGGTTATGGAAGGCTGCAAGCCGGAAGATGTGGACAATGCCATGAAATTAGGATGCAACTTCCCCATGGGTCCGCTGGAACTGACAGATTTTGTCGGCGTGGACATCATGCTGGGAACAATGAAAGGGCTTTACAGCGGATTTAGTGACAGCAAGTACAGACCGTGTCCGCTGCTTGAGAACATGGTAAAAGCAGGACACTTAGGCAAGAAATCAGGGCAGGGCTTTTACAAATACGACGAGAACGGAAATAAGATTGGCTAACGGCAGCAGGCAGCAGACGGCAATCGCGTAAAAGCAGAAATCAGGAGGAAACATTGAAAATGAAAGATGTAGTGATAGTAAGCGGCGTGAGGCTTCCGGTGGGAAGCTTCGGCGGAAGCTTAAAGACCGTTTCCGCCATCGACATGGGAGCTATGGTAGTAAAAGAGGCAGTAAAAAGAGCAGGCATCGCTCCCGAAGCAGTAGATGAATGTGTGATAGGACAGGTAGGAGAGATTGCGGAGAATGGATTCGTGGCGAGAGCGGTGAGCTTAAAGGCAGGACTTCCGAAAGAGACCTGTGCCTATTCCGTAAACCGCCAGTGCGGTTCCGGACTGCAGGCAATCGTAGAGGCAGTGATGGAAATCCAGACCGGACAGGCGGATGTAGTGGTAGCTGGAGGAACGGAGAATATCTCCCAGCTTCCCTACTATGTAAAAGATGCGCGCTGGGGTGCCAGAATGGGACATAAGAACTTTGAGGACGGTGTCATCGATATCCTGACCTGGCCTCTGGATGGGAACCATAACGGCGTGACAGCAGAAAACGTGGCGAGAAAATTCAATGTCAGCCGCGAGGAGCAGGATGCTTTTGCGCTGGAAAGCCACAGACGGGCATGCCAGGCGGTGAAAGAAGGAAAGTTCAAAGACGAAATCCTTCCCGTGGAATTAAAAGACCGCAAAGGAAATGTGACGGTATTTGATACCGACGAAGGACCGAGAGACGGGCTGACCATGGAGAAACTGGCGAAATTAAAACCATGCTTCTTAAGAGACGAGGAGGCTTCCGTGACAGCGGGCAACTCCTCCAGCTTGAATGACGGCGCGGCGGCAGTCGTTGTGATGAGCGCGGAAAAGGCAAAAGAGCTGGGAGTCACAGCGAAGCTGAAGATAGAAGGTTACGCCACAGCAGGATATGATGCGGAACTGATGGGATACTCTCCGAAATTATCCAGCGAGAAACTGGCAGAGAAACTGAACCTGGATTTGAAAGACATCGACATGTTTGAGATTAACGAGGCATTCGCCAGCCAGGCAGTGGCAGTGAAACGTGACCTGGGACTTTCCGATGACAAGGTAAATATCTACGGCGGCGGAATCTCCATCGGACACCCCATCGGCGCAACGGGAGCGGTTCTCACAGTCAAAGTGCTGTACGAACTGATGCGCACAGAGAAAAAGGACGCTATGATTAGCATGTGTATCGGCGGCGGACAGGGAATCTCCATGTATTTTACAAAATGCGAATGAGCAGAAATGTCATAGTTAGTTCTATGGGGGTTAGAACAGTATTAAACATTTAGTGTGCAAATGTCATATATAGGATATCCTAAAAGTCATAAAGGACTTGAAGGATATCCTTTTTGTTATGTGCAATATAGTATAAAAAATGCCAAGAGGTGAGTGAAAATTGTTGAACTTGAATAAAAACATGGGCGCGGAGATAATGAAAGCAGGGAAAAGAGAATACCAAGTGTTCTTCCCTTTCGTTCAGGCAGCAGTACAGAAAGGGGGCGACGTATGAACATCAGACAGAAGTATGAACTGAAAATGCTCTCAGACGACGGCAGGATGGATATGGAGAAGGTTGCAGAGTTGTTTTCCATCAATTTAAGGACCGTGCGTTATGATATTCAAATCCTCAACGAATATCTGAGGGAGGAGACAGGCACAGAGTGTATCGGCGTCAGGAACAAGGTGGCTTATGTAGATGATAAGCTGCAGAAAAAGCTTGTACATATCACAGAAATCAGCGGAAGAGATTTTTATACGGACAGGCTGACCGGGGAGGAGAGGATGCTGCTGATACTCTTTGATTTATGCTGGAGCAGTGAGTTCAACACCATACAGAATCTGGCGGATAAATATTTCGTGAGCAGGGCAACGGTGAATAAGGACATCTCGGCAGTGAAAGCATACTGCAGGAACAATCATATCCGGTTTCAGAGCAGCCGGGGAAAAGGGCTGTACATCGAGGCGGATGAGATTGAGAGACGGCAGTATATGGCAAAGATTATCCGGGATTTGACAGCGCTGAAGTCCAAAGACGAAGAACATAAAGAATCCGCATATTCCCAGTGGTTTGAAGAAAAGGATTTGGACAGGATAAAGGAAATCCTTATGGAGGTTGAGGAGCATTTCTCCACCTTCCTGTCCGATGTGGCATATGAGGCTCTGGCAGTACATATTGCTCTGTCTATAGAGCGGTTCCGTACCAATGGCTATGGCAACCTTTCCTGGCAAATGGAGCCGAAACAGGACAGCATCCAGTATCAGATGGCGTTGGAAATCGTACGGCGTATCAATGAGGTTTTTCAGATTCAGCTTCCGGATGCGGAAATCCACTATGTGGCTCTGCATATCGGAGCCAAGTCAAGCGCTGCCATCCGTGAGGAAAACAGCGGAGATGTGACCCTGGAATATTACTGCATCCGCATGATTTCCGCAGTAGGGCGGCAAGCGGGATATGATCTGACCGGAGATGACCGGCTGTATGAGAGTCTGCTGCAGCACATCAATGTATGTGTGTACAGAAAAAAGTCGGGGATGCTTTTGGAAAATCCCATAAAGGAGGAGCTCATCAACAGTTATCCGCAGCTTTATGAAATCATCGGGAGAGTGCTAAAAGAAGAGTTAGACTCCGATATCATTGTGGAGAGCGAGGATGAGATTGCCTATATTCTGCTGCATTTTGCTACTGCTATCTATCGAAGGCAGCAAAATGCCAACCGACTGGCGGATGTGGCGGTCGTGTGCGCTACAGGAAGCGGGACGGCGGAGTTAGTGACAGCGGGACTCAGGCGCAGCCTTCGGCTGAGTATTGTAGGCACAGTGGCGGAACATCGTCTGGAGCATTTTCTGAAAAAGCAGGAGTGTGATTTAATCATCAGTACCGTGCCAATCAAAGGGCGCAGCCATGTGAGGGTAAGCCCGCTGCTTCGGAGGGATGATATCGTCAGAATCAGTAAGAAACTGCTGGATTTGGGATTTGATATTGAAAAGCCTGTCTGGAACAGCGCGGAAGTGAGTGAGACCGCGGTACAACTGGAATATTTGCTCCAGAATTATGCGGGCAGGGAGCAGGAGGACATGCTGATAGATAAGCTTCGCATACTCGCCCAAAATAGAAAAACTGAGAAAGGAGAACAAAGATACATGTTAAGCGAACTACTGAATGAGGAAAGCATCCGATTGGATATCACCTGTACAGACTGGAAAGATTCTGTGAAAAAATCAGGGGAAGTTCTGATTCGGAAAGGAGACATCACAGAAGATTACGTACAGGCGGTGATAGATAATGTGACAGAGGCAGGTCCGTATATCGTGATTGCGAAAGGGGTGGCTCTGCCGCACGCCACGAATAAAGTCGGCGTACTCCACACTTCCATGTGCTTTGTGAGACTCGCAGAACCGGTGAATTTCGGCAACAAATCGAATGACCCGGTGAAATACATTTTTATGCTGGCAACCATCGATTCGGATTCACATCTGGGGGCGCTCCAGGATTTGGCAGAATTTCTGGACAGGGAGGAATTTATGTCTGTTCTGGACAAAGCAGAAACGCCGTCAGATGTTATCGAATATATCAAATCCAATGAAAGCAGCATGCAGTAAGGCGCTGCCGGAAACATTTGGGATGACGGAAAGGAGGGAGAAACATGAATACAAAGAAGTGCCTGATTATGTGCAGGACTGGGATGGGAAGTTCCATGATGCTGAAAATCAAAGTGGAGAAGCTGATTGACAAAAAGGGATATCCCATGGATGTGACACATGACGCATTCAGCGGATTCGCGGGACAGCAGAACGTGGATATCATCATCACTATGGAAGACCTGATTGATGAGTTCAAAGGTTCCAGCGCTTATGTTATCGGCGTGAAAGATATCACCGATACCGAGTTTATGGAGCAGGAACTAGACAAATATTTTGCACAGGCAGAATAGGTATGAGAAAACAACAATAAGAATCGAAAAGAATCGAAAGAAAAAAGGGGGACACAAATATGGCAGTATTGCAGTTTGTAGTTTACGATATTTTGGGACAGGCGTCTCTGCTGATTGGTCTTCTGGCAATGGTAGGACTCCTGATTCAGAAAAAATCCGCAGACAAGGTAATCTCCGGAACAATTAAGACCATCGTGGGATTTTTGATTTTCGGGATAGGTTCCTCCGCAGCGCAGGGCGCGCTGAACGGATTCCAGTCACTCTTTGTGACTGCGTTCGGTCTGGAAGGTGTCACACCGATTTCCGAGGCAATCACCGCGCAGGCGCAGACATTGTTCCCAATGGTTATCGCGCTCATTATGGTGGGCGGCTTTTTGTGCAACCTTGTTATCGCGAGACTGACGAAATTTAAGTATATTTTCCTGACAGGCGGACACAGCTTGTTCTTATCCGCTCTGCTGGCCATTTTGTTAAAAGCGCTGGGACTGTCGGATGTGGCGGCAATTTTGATAGGTTCTGTAATCCACGGATTTGCGGCAGCACTGTATCCGGCTATCGCTCAGAAATCTATGAATGCGGTGACAGGAAGCGATGAAATTGCGATTGGTCACTATTGTACACTCGCCTATGCATTTTCCGGATGGCTGGGAAGCAAGGTAGGCGACCCGAAAGACAGCACAGAAAACATCAAACTTCCGGGATGGCTTACAATGTTCAAAGACTACATTGTATCGGTATCTTTATCCATTGGTATTATCTACTATATCGCGGCAGTCGTGGCAGGAAGAGCGGCAGTAGAGGAGATTTCCGCAGGAACGCACTGGCTTGTATTCCCGCTGATTCAGACACTTACCTTTACGGGCGGTCTGTACGTCATCATCACAGGTGTACGCCTCTTCCTCGGTGAATTGGTTCCTGCGTTTGTAGGTATCTCTGAGAGATTCATTCCGGGAGCAAAACCGGCATTGGATTGCCCGGTTGTATTCCCATATGCGCCGACAGCGACGGTTTTGGGATTCATTTCTGCTTATGCGGCAGGTCTGATTTGTATGTTCGTCATGGCTGCTATGAAGACAACGGTTATGATACCGGTGGCGATTCCGTTTTTCTTTATCGGTGCCACGGCAGGTGTGTTCGGAAATGCCCGCGGCGGCTGGAAAGGCTGTGTGCTCGGTGCGTTCGTGACAGGTGTGCTGATTTCCGTAGGACCCGCAATCATCTATCCCATCATGCAGAGCGTGGGACTTTCCGGAACCAGTTTCCCGGAAACGGACTTCAACCTGATTGGTATTATCTTTAACTTTATCGGAAAGATACTTGGCAAGTGGTAAGATGAGCCGGTATTGGAGGAAAACAGCATGAAAGAAGCAAAGCAGTTGGAGCTCATTGCAAATCATAACCGCAAGCGCATCGTGGAAATGGTGTACCGCGCTGGTGTGGGGCATGTGGGCGGAGCGCTCTCGGTCATTGATTTGCTGACAGCGATTTATGAAAATGAAGTAGACTTTACAGAAAAGAAAAGGACGAGGGTCGTTCTCTCCAAAGGACACGCGGTGCCGGCAATCTATGCGGAGCTGGCGGAAAAAGGCATCATAGACGAGAGCCTGTTTCCTACATTCCGGCAGGTCAATTCCCGCCTCCAGGGACATCCTTTTACACGGGATATCCCGGAGGTGGACGCAACCACAGGGCTTTTGGGGCAGGGCTTTTCCACAGCTCTTGGCATGGCTGTCGTAAAAAAGCGGGAAGGGGACCCTCACAGCGTCTACGCCGTGGCGGGAGACGGGGAGATGCAGGAAGGACAGATGTGGGAGGCGCTTATGGCTGCCGCTCACTATAAACTGGACAACCTCGTGTATATCATCGACTATAACAAGTTGTCCTCCGGACATCCTACCAATGAGGTCATCAATCTGGAGCCTCTGAAGGACAAGATGAAAGCCTTCAACTATCATGTTATCGAGATAGACGGGCATGATATGGAGCAGATACTCGCGGCAATCGCGGAGGCAAAAGCCACAAAAGAGATGCCGACCCTCATCATTGCCAATACGGTAAAGGGGAAAGGCGTAAGCTTCATGGAAAATGTACCGAAATGGCATTCCAGCGGTCTGACCGATGAAGAATACGAGATTGCCATGAAAGACTTAAATGCCAGAGAGGAGGTGCTGCTCCATGGGGTATGATTTGATTACACTGCGCGAACTGGTGGGGGATGTGCTGGTGGAGGCGGGAAACGAAAATCCGGATATCTATGTATTGGACAGTGATTTGGCGAAGTCTACCACCACCAATAAATTTGAGGAAGCCTTTCCGGAGCGCTTCTTCGAATCCGGAATCGCGGAGCAGAATGCCATGGCAGCCGCGGCAGGTATGGCAGCGGAGGGCAAGATTCCTTTTTATGTGAATTTCGCAATCTTTGTGTCTGGAACATGCTGGACACAGCTTCGGCAGATTTGCTACGCAAACCTAAATGTAAAGATGATTGCCACCCATCCGGGGATGGACGGCAGCTATGACGGGGCGACCCACCATGCCAACGAAGACATTGCGCTTATGCGCGTGCTGCCGAACCTTAAAGTACTCTCACCTTCCAATCCCGATGAACTGCGCCAGGCAGTGCAGATTGCCCTTGATTATGAGGGACCGGTGTATATTCGCTGCGCCAGGGACAGTGTACCCAACATTGCGGCAAAGGAAAAGGTGCAGATGGGAAAGGCAGTCGTAACAGAAGACCTGGGAAATGATTTTGCCATGATTTATGAGGGGTCCACCGCTGATTTGGCGATGCGCAGTTTTGAAGCATGCAAAGAAAAAGGGAAGAAAGGAAAACTGGTAAATATCTTTTCCCTTAAGCCTGTGGACGAAGCGTGTATCCGCAGACTTGCTAAAGAGGTGAAGACACTTATCACACTGGAAAATCATTCCGTGCTGGGAGGACTTGGCAGCATTGTGGCGGAGACGGTCAGCGATATGCCGTCCCATGCCCCTCTCAAACGGGTCGGCGTGGAGGATACCTTTACAGAGTCTGGCGCGCTTAAGGCAGTCAAAGAGAAGTACGGGCTGTCTGTAGAAAATGTGCTGAATAAACTGGAAATATCATAGTTTCAGGCAGATGTGCCTCTTGGCAGAGAAGACGGCGGTTGTCGAAATGATAGTGAGAGAAAAGACGTTGATTCATAAAAAGGATTGACGTCTTTTTGTTTGCGCGCCATGGGCGCGCTCTAACGGGTGAAAGTCCCGAACACG
>OGQQ01002016.1_pt1 | contig 14085 bp, 14 predicted proteins | sample 1553281 | NCBI WGS metagenome assembly OGQQ01 (sample SAMEA2579937, study PRJEB22360) | human gut metagenome | biome: human gut; feature: human-associated habitat; material: faeces | place: Denmark | collected 2008/2010 | reverse complement strand
ATTTTTGCCCCTTTCTGAAAAATTTTAGGTGTTATGAAAGTCACATGAAGGTGTTACGAAAGTGTTATAGGAACTATTCTCACCAATTGGCCCCAAATGCAAGGATTTCTTCGTATTCTTCCGTGGTCAGATGTTCCTTTGCTGCGGCCAACTCATTGGTGGCAAGTTCATTCATTCCCTGCGCTTTCAGGGAGCGGATCAGCCAGCAGTATGCTTTCGGATTATCAGGTGCGATGGTCAGCGACTTCATGGCATACCGATTGAGCAGATCATAAGAGTGCAGCGAGTCCAGCTGCTTCAGCAATTCACTGACCGCACCCATATAAGAAAGATGGTACTTTGTGGAAAATTGAATGAGCCAATGCTCTCCGTCTGCGGAGGACAAGACTTTTCCTCGATAGATGTCAAGGGCATTTTTGAGGATGTCCACTTTGTTGATCACAGAGGATGCTCTGGCAGCAGAAGATACCAGTTCATCAAAACGCTGATAATCGGTCATGATGTGGAGTTCTGGGTTGAGTTGGTATCCGGACGCAGAGGACAAAATCAACGGCTCATCCGAAATAAGGCTGAACTTTTGGCGCAGGCGATAAATCAGTCCCTTGACGTTTTTGGCTGGGTTGTCTGAATCATCTGGCCAGAGCGTTTGGGTGATCTCCTGCGGAGAAATGGCATTTTTACGGGAGATCAGCAGGTAAGAAATCAGCCGGCTGATTCTCGGAGAACTAAAGTCAGCTTCTTTCAGAACACCTTTAGACGTGCTAATGCTCAGTTCGCCAAACAGACTAACATAGATGTCTTTGCTGCTTTGGATGGAAGTAGGAATATACGCCATCTGGAGTCGGTTCAGCATTTTCTGCTCGTTGTACGATGCAAGCAGCACATAGGCAAGAATCCGCAACATACTGGTCTGCTGGATATACCGCTTCGGATTGCGGACGGCAAGCAGAGCGACCGGGCGCGGCTCCAAAGAAACGGCAATGACAGACCGGATACTAAGCCGCTGGTACAAGTCGTACTCCGCAGGATAGGCTACTTTTGTCGCCTCGGCATTCGGGACGACCATTGGAATTCCCTTGCGGACAGTCTGTACCCACCGATCCAGAAATTTAGCCGATTCATATTCTTCGGTCAGAATCATCGTTTTATCCGTTGTTCCAGTGTTGAACCACCAGAATGGTGTCCACAGGCTCAAATCCAGATCGACCTGAATTAGACCGCACCAGTCCGCATCGTAGAATTGACAAGTGGCTTTCAGCACCTGCTGGGCAACTTCTTTCGGGGAAAGATGCTGGTAATACAATTGCGATTCAAGGTCATTCATACTGTTCTCAAAATCAATTGCACGTTGAATATCTCCAAAGCTCCGTTCTTCGTACTCATGATCAGACTGCTGCATAAAATTTCACCTCGTATCAAATAAAAAAGCACAGCATCAGGACTTCACTCGCTCTGTACGGTGAATCCCGATGCTGTGCTGGTATCAATCATGCAACCGCAAGAGCTGAACAAAGCTACATCATACGATTGTTTTATGAAGTATACACTTACTTCGATTCATACTATATCACAAAAAATTTACAACTGCCCAAAATGCAGTGAATGCCATATTTTTTGCAGTGAGATGGGTGTTTACAAATTATCTGCTTGTAGCGTGTGCAGCTGATATCTGTTGCATTGCGATTGTGTGAATAATTAAAAAGGTGCAGCGACTCAGTGATCACTGCACCTTTTATAATTGGAAGCTTATTCCATTCCCAGCAGCCATGCAGGGGTAACTTTCAAAATTTTTGATAATTCACGAATTTCGTAATCAGTAACAAAACGCGTTCCGATTTCAATACGGCTGATAGAGTCACGTTCTACGTCAACCCCTGATAGTTTAAGCTGAACGGCAAGATTTGTTTGCGTCAAATGGAGCCGGGTTCGTGCCTCTCGTATCCGTTCTCCGCTGATGTTTTTCTTGCCGGCGTAGTCATATATCTTCATGCATCAATCTCGCTTTATGCTAATAATCAGCATTTTTCTTGACTTTAACACACCAATGATTGATAATTGTGCTAAAGATGCGAATTGAAAAAATAATGTTGACAATACGGAGGGCTTCGCGGTATGGTTAGTCAAAGTAAGAAAAGGATACGGAGGTTTTCTTTTGCCGTGAAGATTGTGATTCTTGACGATGAGTTGGAATTTTCTAAGATTTTAGACAAAAAAATAAAGGCATATTGTGCCAGAAAAGATTTGCTATATGACTGTAAGATCTTTTCTTCTAGCAAATCCTTGCTCAGTGAAGACTTATCTTCTGTACAAGCTGCTTTTCTCGACATTGATCTGCCAGATCTTAATGGGCTTGAGATTGCAGCCATACTCCGTCAGCGATACCCTGAAATGGTTTTAATATTTGTGACATCCTTCATTGAATATGCACCTTCGGGGTATAAGGTCAATGCTTTTCGCTATCTGCTTAAAGCTAAGCTGGACGAAGAACTTTCTAGTTGCATGGATGATCTTCAAGAAAAACTATATGAAAACAACCGTGTCATTCAGATTCGGCAAAAAGATAGATTTTTACCGATAGCGATTAAAGACATTTTGTATTTTGAAGGAACTTCCCAACGAAGAGTGCAGGCCATTTTGACTTGTGGAGAAATCATAGAATGTCTTGGAAAACTAGAAGATTATGATCAATTTCTTTCGGAACAAGGATTTATTCGATTACAGAAAAGCTTTTTAGTAAATATGCAGTATATTGACAAAATAGCAAGTTATAGCGCACAACTTCGTAATAATGTGACAATTAAGGTCTCCGAAAAGAACTACAAGGCTATTTGCAGAAAGTTTTTACTTTGGAAGGGGATGAATCTATGAATGACCTGCTTTTGTTTTGGAGCAATGTGCTATTAGTGTTGTTGGAAGTAATTGTGCTAGTTTTTTTCGCATCAGTCTTTTTTAAGAAAAATCTATCGAGAAGAAAATTCGGTGCTTCGGTTATTCTATTGGCTATTTCAAATATTACCGCACTTGCTCTGCTTGATAGCCATTTCTGGAGTAAGGCATTTGCAGTGATTATTGTAGATGCTATATGGTTGAAAATTGCGTATGATGACACCATAATGCAAAGTATCGGAATTGCCATTGGGTTTTATTCGTTCGTAAGCGTGTGGGATGTTCTCGTCCTTTTAGCTGTTTCGTTTCTTTCTAAGAAAGCATTTTCTACATATATGAAAAATCCAATGGAATATTACTTGATATGCTACGGAGTGAAATGCTTGGAGCTTTTGCTTACTGTTATAATCGGATTATTTGCGAAAAATCGATTTCAATTCAAGAATACTACTTGGAAAGACTGGCTTCGAGCGACACTGTTTCCATTGACTACAATCTTTTGTTCTGTAATATTTTTTCAAATTTATGAAGTCGAATCTGCTGTAGGAACAGAGCTTCTGCTTTGCGAGATCATTCTTTTATTCTTTGATGTGATGGCAATATGGATACTTGATTACATGGATCAACAGCAAGCTGCCTTACAGGATAATATAATTTTAAAGCGCAGTATCAAACAAGAAAAAGAAAGTATGGAAGCATTGGTGGAAGCTTATTCTGATCAACGAAAAAAGACACATGATTTTCAAAATCAACTAGCTGTGATTTATGGATTGGCACAACAAGAATCACCCAACGGCGAGATTATAAAATATGTAGAGCCACTATTGAAAAAAGAATTGCTTCCCACACTGATCACCAAAACAGGGCGAAATGTTGTAGATATTTTACTGACACAAAAATATTCTGCTGCAATCAAAAACCAAATTTCATTCCAAATGCAACTTGGTGATCTTTCCACTTTTCCCTTATCAGATGAAGAACTGATAGTTGTCCTTTCCAACCTTTTAGACAATGCTTTTAATGCTTGTATGGCCGTTTCATCTTTCGATGAAAGGAAAGTGCTATTAAAAATGAGAACAAAAGAAGCCGCTGGATTCTTATATCTTGAGAATCGCACAGCGCATGATATTGAAATTCTCGATAATAAGATAGTAGCACCTAAAAACAAATCAATTGAACACGGCTACGGTCTAAAAAATGTCACGGCTATTTTAGAGAATATTAACGCTCTCTATGTTTTTGATTATAATTCACAGAAACATCTTTTTTCTTTTTCTGCACAGTTTCCAATTAGTCGCTGATTAAAAATCATTGTCCCAGTGGTTTGGTTCCTAAAAGTATCAAATCACTGGGATTTTCATGTTTGTTGGTTAGAAATACCCATTTCACCGCAAAATTTATGGTTCATACTGCACTTTTTACATTTGTAATCATCTATATGATATAGTATAAGTGATTTAATCTTCATTAGATGGACAACAGTGTGTAATGGAGGCCTATTATGTTAGAACATTTTTTTAAGTCGCAAGTTGCAACTATTTCTGACCTTTATCAATGCAATCGCATCACGGATGCGTTGGCGGCTGCTGGAATCAAATTCTATTGCAAAACCAGAGATATCAATCGTCGCAATACGTTTGATCAGGCGCGAATGGGTACTTTAGGCATAAAGCCGCAATACGTCACAGAGGTGTTTGTGGACAAAGAGAACACAGAGATGGCACTGCATATTGTACACACACTAAAGTAAAGTCTGCGATATCATAGCTCTTACAGCGTGATATGTTTTCAGCTGACTGGAGAAAAACATGAAAAGAGTTTGCATTGGACTTTTGACCGCACTAGGGTGTATTGCTGTGGCTACGGCGTTGATTGTTCGGCCATTTAGCAAAAAATCCATCCAGTCTTATGTACTGCGGAATCGGGATGAGCTGACAACCTATGCACGGAAAGTGATAGAAGAACATCCAATGGAACCGATAGAGTGGAATGGATGGAAAGTATATTATTACGCAGATGATATGGTGGAATTTTGTACAGGCTTTTTCGGGCTTGTTCCGAGTACTACATATAAGGGCTTTTACTATTCTGAAGATGATGAACCACATGGTTTTCAAAATGTTCCGGTTGAGTTTGTAAAAAGTGAAAATGGGTGGTCGTGGGCAGAATCAGAAGGTGACAATATACAATATACTGAACGAATTGCGGCGCATTGGTATTGGTATGAAGCAAAATTTTAGAAGTCGGAGAATCTGAAGTCATGTATAACAATAGACGAAATAACCGATTCAACATATTCATCGGTGCTATTATAGTAAGCCTGCTGGTTCTTCTCACAGGATGCACATCTACCAAAAGGAAAATAGATTTAACCAAGCCAGTTGCGGAGGATAGCTCAAATCCAGTCACTTTAACAGTCTACCTTACCGCTCACTATGCAAATCCTGATACACATTGTCCTATCTATGAAAAACTGCTGGATTATCAAAAAGAAAATCCTAATATCACAATCCAGTTCGTATCACCCAAAGAGGGTGATACTGCGGAGCGCGAGGCTGAGATTCATCAGCTAAATACGGAAATCCTTTCAGGCAAGGGGCCAGACCTTTTTATTATGGAAGGAAACCGATTGACGAATGTTAATCTATTTCCAGATATTGAAAAGAGTATGATGAATGGAGCTTTTCTCGATCTTACCGATGTAATGGATTCAAACGAATTCACAGCAGAGAATTTTTATGTGCCTCTTTTAGATGCTGGAAAACTAAAAGGAAAACAGTATATTTTACCTTTGTGCTTTTCAGTTCCAACTCTGACAAGTGCAGAAAGCGTTCTGAAAGACAGCGGATTTGATATGCAAGCCGCATCAAAAAGCCTTGCGTCCACGATGGATGAACTGCTGCGCGTCTACAAGGAAAAACCAATGCTGGTTGTGACGGACTTTAGCATGACAAGCGCGTTATCGCAGCCGATCATCGATTACAAGAATCACATTATTAACTTGGACACAGTTGGTTGTCGGCAAACATTAGCATACGAGAAAGAATTCCGTACGGGTGAAATTTCTTATGAGATGCAAAATGGTTTGTTTGACAGTTTCAATCCAGAAGTAGTCCAAGATTATTTTGCAAACGGTGAACCTTTTGCTAGTCTTGACCCAAGCTATATGACGGTGGGACTTCTTCGGCAGTGTGCGGCTCTTGGAATCAAAACCGTAACACTTCCCATTCCCAATGAGCTAGGCGGTGTTACTGCTGAAATCGGTTCTTACGCAATGGGAAATCGAAACACAAAGCATCCAGCAGAGGTAAAAGCACTTTTAGCTTATCTTCTTAGTGAAGAATGCCAGTCGAGTTCGGCGTTTGCAGATAAAGATATGTTTCCTGTCCGACGTGGATGTCTTAAAAAATGTATGGAAGCACAATATCAATTCAGTGTCTATGATGCATCCCATGAAAAAATAGGGCAAGAAGATATTAAAAACCGAAAAGAGATGTATGGTGACAATTTGACTGATGCACAGCTAGATCAACTTGAAACAATATGTGACAAGATAAATGCAGCGCAATATCACACAATTTGGTACCGTGCCTTGCAGCTTGATCAAAGTGAGGATGGAGGAAATCTTCTAAGCGAAACGATGGTTCAGTATTGGAATGATGAAATCGCCCTTGATGAGCTTGTTGATCGACTTACTCCGCGGCTCAAATTGTACCTTGATGAATAAAATGAAAAAGAATCTTCAGAGCAATATACTTCTTCTGCCGGCACTTACTGCCGGATTTTTTTGCTATCTGTTTCCAATCCTGATTGCTTTTTGGAAAAGTCTCTTTCTCGGAACAGGAACCGATTTTGTCGGCATACAAAATTATGTGGATCTTTTTGAAAATGAGGCATTTTCACTCGCTGTTAGAAATCTGTTTCATTTGTGGGCCATCACTGTACCCGTCAATTTGATTATTGGCATTTTAATTGCGGAAGCTTATATAAAACTCCGACAAGAAAAACTTTGTCTGTTCTTTCTTGTTCCTTCAATACTTCCGGCAGCTTGTGTTGTAACAATTGCATCAAGCATCTTACGAAAATCTCCTAGCCAGTGGGGTGAAACACCATTTGCATTTTATGTGTTCCTTGTAATTGTGTTATGGAAAACGCTGGGATTCTCAATTTTAATTTTTATGGTTGCTATGAAATCCATTGAATCCGAGATCATAGATGCCGCCATGCTAGATGGAGTCAACCCTTTACAATGTTTTTGGTACATAAAGCTTCCAATCATAAAGAGTTCTTTATTGATTTGTGGAATCTTGACGATTTACAATAGCTTTCGATGTTTCCGTGAAGCCTATTTGATTGGAGGAAGTCATCCGAATGAACAATTATATAGTATTCAGCACTTTCTACAAAACAATTTTATGAATATGAACTATGCACGACTGGAAGCGGCATCTGTTTTGGTTGTGCTTTTTGTTGGGGCTGTTGTGCTGATCGGAATGTACTTGGCAAGAAAAAAGAGGAATAACTGATGAACCCACGAAAAGAAGCTACATATAGGATGTTATCTTTGATAGCTGCTGTGATTTTTGTGCTGCCATGCGTATTTCTTGTTTTCCCGACATTTGATATAAACCCAGATGACTTGTGGCAGATGGATTCTCTGATGGAATTCATTTGCGCCTATAAAAATACCGCGATTCTTGCAATTGTCGGAGTGCTTACTCAAATTGTGATTGCACTGCCTGCAGGTTATGCGATTGCTAGGGTTTCATCATTCAAAGCACAAACGTTTTTTATCCTGACTTGTGGTTTCTTTTTACTGCTGCCGCAGCAAGCACTCATGCTCCCCCAATATCTGGTTCTGATGAATATCGAGTGGTTGGATTCTCTGAAGGGGTTATTGATGATGACGGCTTTCCAGCCTTGGATGATTTTACTCTTTTGGTTCGCAGCAAAAAGAATTGATAGCAGCCTGTTCGATGCAGCAATTTGTGATGGCGCAAGCAACTGGGTGCTTTTTAGGAAAATTTATGCTCCAATTGTACGACCGTATGTTATGATTGCGGCATTCCTTTCTATCGCTGAAAGCTGGAATCTTTTGGAACAGCCTATGACATTTTTGCAGAACAAAGAAAAGTATCCGCTCTCTATGATTTTGATGCAGCTTTCAACGGATAATGCCGAATTAAAAAATGCCTTATGCTTGCTCTTTGTGATTCCACTAATAATTCTATTTTTTCGTGTAGTCGATAACGTAACTAACAGATTTCACCAATAATTAAAAATCGAGAGCGTGAGATTATGAACTTTAATATTATACTGCATCAGCGGAAAAAAATCCCTGTGTTAGCAATGTTCTATTTTGTAACAGCACTATTTACATGGGGAATTGGTATGATATCCCCGTATATTTCGGGTCTTTATATCAACTCACTGATTATAGCAATTTTCAAAATTAAAGCGCATATCCGCAGAAGCGGAACCAGCCAGAGCAATCAGAAACAGTAACAGAGTGAAAAGCGTTCTGAATCGCATTTGGAAGAGCATCCAGCGTCCTTGCTTTGAATTTGCGCAAAAGAGCCTTTACCTTCGACCATAGTTTTTCAAAGGGATTCAGATCGGGACTATACGGTGGGAGATAAATGTATCGAACACCGGAACTGTCCAGTAGCTCTTTCACTGCCTTTGCATGGTGCGATTTCATATTATCCATTACGAGGATAGAATTGCCATTCAGATGAGGAAGCAAATCAGTTTCTAGATACCGCTTAAACCTCTCTACAGTCGTTCCACCTGAGAAAGTCGTATAGTGTACGCTCCGCTTGATAGGTTCCATGGTGTTTTTTGCCAGATTGCAATAATAAACGGCAGTGTAATCAATACAAAGTGCTTCCAGAAGTTTTTGGTCGCGTTCCAAAAGCTCCTGTGGTGAAAGCTGATTGTCCGGTCGTTCTTTCATGTGTGTGTCCCTTTTTCGTTGAACCACGGTTTCAGAAAAATAGATAGTCATTTCATATTATAGAGGATAAAAAGCCGGAATCCTATGGACAGGATAAAACAAAATATGCACAAAATCGAAGACTTTACCTGAAAACGCAGCAGTTCAGCCGAACACACGCTATGCTTACAGGCGTGGGCGGCAAAATAAAAGGAGCGAAGGCGAATTTTACGCCTTTGCTCCTAAAAAAGTGCTTTATCCGTTGTCGGTACAGGTCAAGGAAAGCTCACACAGAGTTTTATTTCCCTCTATATTTTGATTTTTCCAGCTATCTGAATTATCTTTCGATTTCAGGTAACAGCAGATACAGGGGACAGTTCATACACATGGTCGAACTGAGCTTTGCGTTCGTCACTTAGGTGATGGCTAATGAGAATCAAGGTCAAGTCAGGATTGGCTAGCAGATTTTTTTCCACAATATCGGCATTTTTTTGATCCAATGCACTAGTTCCCTCATCTACCAGCAGAATGTTGCGGTTGTGAATTAGTGCTCTGGCAATTGCGACTCGTTGCTTTTGACCTCCAGAAAGATTGCGACCTTCCTCTCCTACTAGAGTATCTAACCCTTGGGGCATGATAGCCAAGTCTCCAGCCAAAGCACTATCCCTCAATGCTTTTTTCATCTGTTGGTCATTGAAGTCTTCCCCTAATGTGATGTTCTCTCGGATGCTTGTATTAAAGAGAAATACATCCTGCTCAATATAGCTCATTTGCTGTTGTAATTGTTCGGGAGTGTATTCTCGCATATCTCGCCCGTCAAACCGGATAGTTCCCTGATAACCCGGCAACCACCCCAGAAGGATTTTTAATAGTGTACTCTTTCCACAGCCAGAAGGTCCGATAAGAGCGTATTTCCCCCCTTTTTTGAACTGAGCGTTCATGTGAACGAGGATAGGCTTCTTTTCATCGTACCAGAAAGAGATATCTTCCAAGGTAATACTCTTCTGTAGGGCAGACAGGCTATTATTCATTAGCAACGACTCACCAGCATGGACCGTGATTTTGTCAAAATATGGCTTGCTAGATGCAATTGATAATTGCAAATCCACAATAGCTTCCAATCCATTGTAGACATTGCCACAAATTGTATTTCCTCCCAGAAGAGCAGATTGAATGATAACGCCTTCAATAGAGAGCCATCCCATTAGTGCCATGACAACGCCCTGAAAACACATATTCAAAATACCCAAGCCATTGAATATTTTTGATTGTGTTACGTTTAATTCATAGCAAGATTTTTCAGCGACTTTACTTGCATCAGAGATTCCAACTTGAAATCGTACATCTCTTCCAAAAAAGCGAAGTACGTCATAGCCAGACAGCAAATCCTTAAATGTACTCAACGCCTCACTCTGCCGCCGCGAAAACGCAGATGATGCCATTTTCAATTTTTTATCAAAAAACTTTGGAATCACGAACATAAGCAAAGCTGTAGCAAGGCAAGCCGCTAGGAGTTTCCAGTGCAAACTAGCTAGTGCAGCCATACTAACGACAACCAGTGTAACTTTACCAATCAAATCATAAAACGGTATCCATGCCCTCTGCCGAATTTCATTGATATCATTTGTAAATTGTGACAAATAGTTTCCAATTTGTTGTTCATGATATTCATGATGACTTTTTTGTAAAATGTTGAAGGCAATATCTTTTCGTATCAGGTTGTTCATCTTATATATAGCACGGTTCTGACAAACTGCCTGTAAAAATTGCAAAAGAAAGATAATAATCCAAAGAGAAATCATTCCCGATAGCATAATTATAAAGCGTAAAAAGTCACGTTCAATAATTTGTTGAAACGACCACATCAAAGTGAGACTGACTCCTACTTTACAAATGTTTTCTGCAATAAGACAAAGTACCGTCAGCAAGTTATCTAGCCATGCTTTTTTATATAATATAACATACCTCGATTTACTCCTTCTTAATTTGTTTATTAAAAGCTGTGATTCAATAGAGGTTCAATCTTGCTAAATTACAAGGTTCCGTTCCTTTATTGGAAATTATTCGGCTTCTTCCACAACGAAGATTCATACACTGTAACAAATCCGGGCAGGAACGACATTCTGGTTTTAATTCTGAAAAACCCCACAGTTGATTTATATCCGAATTTATAACAACCCCTTTTTTAGGATCAATTGTAGCACAGCCCACTCCTGAGGAACATATCATGCCAAGTTACTTGAAAATAACATAAAACGATAAGTCACAGCAAAAATTACAACCTCAACACTGGAAATTCTCCTCCACATCCTTTATAATAATGATATTACTTTTATAGGAGGGATTTGGGGATGAAGAACGTGTTTCTTGGTGAGTACATCAAACAGCATCGGTTGGATTTAGGGTTAACTCAAGAACAACTCTGTAACGGTATTTGCGAACCTATGACCCTTTCCCGGCTGGAAAACGGAAAACAGACCCCCAGTCGCAATCGAATCAATGCCTTGTTGCAACGGTTGGGCCTACCAGATGACCGCTATTTTGCTCTAATGAGTAAAAACGAATTAGAAATGGAAGCCTTACAAAAAGAAATCGTTGCTTGCAACGCTAATCAGCATGTGGGGGAAGGCTTTGACCGTTTGAAAAAGTTTGAGCAGATTGCAGATGCCGATGACCCAATTGCTCAGCAGTTTATTTTGCGTTCCAAGGTTCTGTTGGGACGGTTGGATCAACGTTACACTCCGCAGGAACAAATTGATTTATTGATGCAAGCAATTCGGTTAACAGTTCCCCGCTTTGATTTGGATGAAATTGAACGTTTTCTCTATTCAGTGGACGAAATCAAAATCATCAACCAACTCGGAATAGCCTATTCTGATAATGGACAAAACAAAAAAGCAGCTGATATCTATTACCAGCTGCTAAAATATGTCCGAAAGCATTTTGAAGAGACAATCACTTCTGTTGGCATATTACCGATGCTTTATTTTAATTATGCTCGCGTCTTGGATTTATGTGGGCGGTATGAAGAAGGTGCCGAATGTGCCGCAAATGGACGAAAAAGCTGCCTCAAATATGGTCATTACCAATATATTCCGGGCTGTCTTGAGATTGAGGCAGAATGTTCTCATTTTATGGGAGATGATAAAAGAAGTGCTGATCTTTATCGAAAATGCTACTACCTATGTCAAGTCATAGAATATCCGGTAGGACTGCAAACTGTAAAAAAAGAAGCAAGCGAATACTTGGGCATCGAATTTGAATCTTAAACAACATCTCCATTTCCAGGGAAGGTATCATGTGGTTGAACGCTTGACTCATCTGGTTCCTCAGACTGTGCAGAGGTTTCAGAGTGGTCCAGATTAGTTTCACTAGGTCGCGTCGTTGCAGGAATACCGTCTGTCCCAGTAGCAAAGCAGGGAAAAATCAGTAAGCTGCACACCAGTACAGTCGAGGCAAAAAATGCGAAGACACGTTTCATTGTATCCGTTCCTTTCGTTTCATGATGACAATAGAATACCATTTCAAAGTAACGCAAACCATATCGGAATGTGTTCCTTTTTTCTAGCATAAAACGACAAGTTTTCCCGGATGTTATTTTTAATCGCTTACTCTTTAATTTGACCTCTGTATATCCATCACAGCCAAACTTTTGTAAAATCACAAAAACAACCCGACGAAGGCCCCCTGCTGGTAAGACAGTAAAATTCAAGTTTCTTGGAACAGGCATGATCTCGGTCATGCCTGTTCCGCTTTTAGCAGCTCATCCACGGGAATGTAGCCCACAAGGTCGTACTCAATATGCACCTTCTGCCTGCGCTTGCCGCTGGACTTGTCAGGTGCATCCACATAGACCGCCTTGACAAGCTCTCTGAGGGCATAGGGGGTCAGTTCCGTGAGGGTGCTGTTCCTCTTTACCCGCTGAACAAACTGCTCTATATTCTCTGCCTGCTGTTCCTGTTCATGAATTTGCTGTTGCAGACCTTTGACCTCGGCTTTGAGGTCTTTCTGTTCCTCGGTGTAGTTCTTGCTCATCATGGCGAATCGTTCATCATCCAGCCGTCCGGCTGCATTGTCCTCATAAATGCGGATGAAAAGGCGGTCAAGCTCGCCGATTCGCTTCTTAGCCTGTGCCAGCCGCTTCTGAGACAGCCGCAGCGATTCCTCGCTCTGTATACGGAGCTTTTGCTCCATCTCGGAACGGAAATACGCCTCATAGCGAGTGACTACCGATACGACCTCCTGAATGTGCTTCCAGACGATCTGTTCCAGCACAACGGCACGGATATAATGTCCGCTGCACTTGTCCTTGTTGACACGATGGGTGGAGCAGATGAAGAAGTCCTGCCGCTTTTCAAAATAGCTGGTGGTGGAGTAGTAGAGCTTCTGCTTGCAGTCATTGCAGAACACCAAGCCGGAAAACATATTGCTCTTGCCCGTTGCCGTTCTGCGGTGCCGCTGCTGCCTGATCTCCTGCACCTTATCAAAGACTTCTAACGAAATAATCGCCGGGTGGGTGTTATAGAAAATCTTGCGATTCTCCATTGGATTTTCCCGCTGCTTCTTATCCCAGATGGAGTTGGTATAGGTCTTGAAATTGACCGTGCAGCCTGTGTACTCCATGTATTCGAGGATGTAAGCAACGGTGCTTTCGTGCCAGCGATATTCGTTCTCCGGGGTCTGATGCGGTGTTTTTCTGCCCTCCCGCTGTTTATAGGCGGTGGGATTCAGCACCTTTTCCTTTTCCAGCAAGGCGGCGATCTGACTCGGTCCTTTTCCCTCCATGCAGAGTGCAAAGATCTGCTTCACGACCTGTGCAGCTTCCTCATCAATCACCCATTTCTTAGGATCGTCAGAGTCACGTTTGTAGCCGTAGGGAACGTTGGTGGTCAAGCGCTCTCCGCGCTCCCCCTTTGCCTTGTTGACGGCACGGATTTTGCGGCTGGTATCCTTGGAATACCACTCATTGAACCAGTTCTTGATACCTGCCATGTCGCTGTCGGTGCTGTTGGGATCGATGGTGTCGAAGTGGTCGTTGATGGCAATATACCGCACGCCGTACTGAGGAAATGTGTAGTTGATATAAAGCCCTGTCAGCGAGGAATTACGACCGAGTCTTGAAAGATCTTTCGTAATCACCACTTCCACATGACCGGCTTCAATTTCCGCAAGCATCTTCTGAAAACCGGGGCGGTTGGAAAACTCCACGCCGCTGTACCCGTCATCAATAAAGAACGTCGGGTTCGGAAAGTGCTGAGATTTTG
>OGQQ01002009.1_pt1 | contig 14160 bp, 4 predicted proteins | sample 1553281 | NCBI WGS metagenome assembly OGQQ01 (sample SAMEA2579937, study PRJEB22360) | human gut metagenome | biome: human gut; feature: human-associated habitat; material: faeces | place: Denmark | collected 2008/2010 | reverse complement strand
TCCGACGCCCAGGTTCTCCTCAACGAGAAGGACTCCGCCGCCTTCGGTCAGTCCCTGATCGACGGTGAAGGTCGCAGTGAAGGATTTACCCTGCTCATCCGCCTTGATCGTGGTGCCCACGCGATGATAATTCGAGGAGTCCGTGGCTTCGGAAGAATCGGACAGGTTCCATACTGTGCCGTCGAATCGATCCATCACCGCAAGTTTGACCGGTGTTCCGGCCGGCAGATTATGAACGGTCAGCAACACGTCTTTTTTGTGGTCCTTGATATAGGATCGCATGCCGCTGAGCGGGCTGGTGTAATCGTAGGGGCTTAACGGCGGATCGTAGCGGTCACGCAGCACGAAACGGTCCTGTGGCACCAGCAACGTGCCCCCGAAAGCAAGGCCGGCAGCGAGCACGACGATGATCAGCGCGGATATCCAGCGCCCCCATTCCAGCAGTTCAAGACGCCAAGACAGCCAGATAATCAGCAGCAAGGCAAAGGCAATACCGCAGATGGCGCGTTGCCAGCCGCTGTCTGTGCCCAGCAGGGCACATACGGCCACGGCCGCCGCAAGGGGCAGCACTCCCACCAGAGACAACCATGCGTTGGCATTAATGGCAAACACGCCGGTGAAGAACGTAAGCCACAGGCCGATGGTCCATACCGCCATCAGCACGCCGTCTTGCGTGCCCAGAGGCGGATCGACGGAAATAATGTACTTGAACGAGCCAAACGTCATTTCCCAACCTGAACTCAAGGTCTTCAAGGTGGGAATCACGTAATGGGACGTAGTGGAACTCAGCGTTACCACCGGGCCGATGATGAATTGGGCAAACGCCAGAAACACGATTTGCCACCACAGTCGCAACGCCGGCAACATGCCCGCCAGAGCGATGATCGCGCCCAGCAAGGTGGCCGGTACAGCGGCAATCGCCCAAGTGGCCACGCCGCCGTACACGTCGATGAGATTGGCTTGCGCCAGCAACATCATCGCCGCTATGAGTACGAGGCTGGCGATTCGTTTGCCCCACGGCTGGCGACTGAGGCCCATGCCGCGAAGCACATTGCCTCTGGTCATCCAGATAACCGAATGTGTGGAGTCGGCCCAGGAGCCGGTGGTGGTGGAGGTCCCGGTGTACGTGCCGGAGGAAGTGCCGGTGTATGTGCCGCTCGATCCGGCGTACGCAGCGGTATTGGTATTGGTGATACTGGACTGGTCGAAGGTCATGCGAGCACCCCCATGATCAGCGGGAGATCATCGAGGTCGCCGATGGTGGCCAATGTGAAGTTGGCGAATCTTCTGATGCCGCGATTGGCGCCGGCGCTGGCCTGCAATACCACGCAGCTGGCCGATCGGGGCAAGGCCAAGGTCATGCGCTTGATTTGCTCGATGTCTTTCAGCGATCCAACAGTGAAAAAATAGAACGAAGCATCAGGACTGTGCTTCAGCGTGCCCTCGGCGAGATTCGGATTATCCTCACGATCAGGCTCTATGGCACTGGCGTTGTCGAGGAACTCCATGGCGTTGCGCGGCTGGCCGTGCGCGTTGCCCGCGTGGCAGAACAATGGACGATCCTGCAGCAGGCATTTGACGCCGATGGAGGAGTGGATGGACACCGCCATCTCGAATTCCTCGCCGTTGACGTATTCGTCCGGGTTCACGCTGATGGTCACCGAGGTGTCGGTGCGGCGCGTGGCCTCATATTGGCGAATCATCAACGTGCCGGTTTTCGCGGAGCTCAGCCAGTGGACGTTACGCACGTCGTCGCCCGGCTCGTATTCGCGCAATCCGTAGAAGTCGAGATCATCATCCACGATCTGGCCGGATGGTTGGCCTTCCAGGTCGCGGGGCACGCCGGCATTCAGAGTATCGAGACGCACGGTACGAGGGTGGATGAATACGGTGATGCGGTCGGCCAGCTCCTTTTCGTGACGCACCAGACCGAACGGGTCTCCCTTGCGGATGCGCAATGGGCCGATGGGCAGTATTGCGCGCGATACGGTACGGAACTCCACATCGGTTTGCTTGGATTGCCCGGGAGCCAGCATGGGGATGTTGAATCGTTCATGCGCATCGCCGATTGGCAGATATCCGCGTGCCGTGGTCGTCGGCGTTCTGCCGGTGTTGTCGATGCCGACGATAACGGATACGGTGTCTCCCACGGTCACGCGATGATTGGATACGACGATGGACGCGTGGAAGCGTGTGTTGCCGAGGGAAAGCACGATTGCCGCGAGCATCATCACCATCGCCACGATGCCGAATACGAGCAGCTCATACCAGCCCAGAAACGGGAACGCAATAAGGCATGCGATGCCTGCGCCCGTTACCGCCCAGCCCAAGGGCGAGACGTAGGATGCGAAGAACCGTCTGATGCGTCTTACCGCGCGCTTGAACATGCGTTCAGCGCGCCGGCGACGGCGTAATGCGGCGGATGTAGATGCCATGGTCGGATACCTTTCCGGGCCCTATCAGGAACCGATGGTGGGGGAGGGAACGTCTTCGAGCACCTGTGCGATCAGGCTTTCCGGAGTCGCGCCATCGAAGGTGGCTTCCGGAGTCAGCGTGATACGGTGTGCGAGCACGGCCACTGCAAGGTCCTTGACGTCATCCGGCACCACGTAGGCACGGCCATCGGCCGCGGCCCAGATACGGGCGCATCGGGTCAGTGCCAAAGCGCCACGCATGGAGGAGCCGACCGTGATCTTCTCGTTGTGGCGGGTCGCCTCGACGAGCCTGACGATGTATTCACGAATCGCATCATCCACATAGATTTCGGTGGCCACCTGACGCAGCCGCATGACATCGTCACCGCTCAGCACCGGGGAAATGGTCTGCGCACGGTCGGTGATATCGACCTGCTTGAGGATATCGACGGACACATCATGGCCCGGGTAGCCGATTGACGTCTTGATAAGGAATCGGTCCATCTGCGCCTCAGGCAGCTTATAGGTACCGAGCTGCTCGATGGGGTTCTGGGTTGCGATCACGATAAACGGCTGCGGCACATCATGTGTGACGCCGTCAACGGTGACTTTCTGCTCTTCCATAACCTCCAGAAGTGCGGACTGCGTCTTCGGCGATGCACGGTTGATCTCATCGGCCAGCACGATGGAGGCGAAAATCGGGCCTTCGCGGAACTCAAATTCTCCGCGCTTCTGATCGTAGAAAGTCACACCCACCACATCCGAAGGCAGCAGATCGGGCGTGAACTGAACACGCTTGAAACCGGTGGAAATGGAATTGGCCAAGCCTCGGGCCAACTGGGTCTTACCGGTGCCGGGGTTGTCTTCAAGCAGAATATGGCCACCGACCATCAGTGCGGTGACGCATTGCTTGATAGGGATGGTCTTGCCGATAACCACCTTGGAGACATTTTCGACCAGCGCATTGAAGGACTGCTGGAAATCCCGGACCTGAGCCGTGGGCTGGGGCAGTAGTCCGGAATTGATGCTGGCGGGCAGTGCCGATGCGGCTGCTTGCGCGGCTTTGCTCGACTGACGCTGCGGCTGTGATTGCGGCTGGGATTGCGCGGTGGCCTGCTGCGGGATGGCTGGCGTCGATCCCTTGCGCGGCTTGAGCACGGTGCTGTCATCGCCCGCAGGAATGGAGGCGGCATCAGTAGTAGGAGACGGCTTTTCTGACGGCGCTTGTGACGGCCGCTGCGGCAGGTTAGGCAGCGCAACGGACTGCGGCGCCGACTCGGTGCTTGGGGTCGTGCCGGTGTGTGGTGCGGATGCCAGGTGCGTGGCGTCGGACAAGTGCGTGCTGTCGGATAGCTGCGTGCTGTCGGACAGACGGGTCGTGTCAGACAACTGCGTCGCGTCATCGATGTTCTCGCTCATGGATGTTCTCCTACTGCTTGTGAATGGTGGTTGACGATATTGGGGTATTGCCGAAACCAAGAATCCAGGGGTTCTTGGCCAAAGTGGTGACATCGGTACCGGATTTGAGCGACTTGGTCCCCTCCGAGGAGTCAGAGGGACGTGTGCCCGCGACGCTGCCTCCGTCCGCAGTGTTGTCGAGACCGGAGTATCCCGGCCCGCCGGTGACTTTGACGCTCCACGCGTAGTTGCCATCGGCGGCCACGGCCAAGTCGGTGACATCCAATGGCTGGCCGGAGTTCCACGTGAACGGTTGGCCATTGATGATGATTTGTACAGTGGCCGACTTGCCATAGACATCAACCGAACCGCCGGTGACGTTAATGACGTGAGCGTTGTCTGACCAGCGCAGCTCCTGCGGTTTGTTGATTACAGCCTTCTTCTCATAGGTGTAAGGAGCGCCATTGTGCGGGCCTCCGGTGACGGCGTCGCTGGTAGCGCCGTTGAACACCTGTTGCACCGATGCGGTGTTGCATTTGGCCCAAGGACTCATTCGGAAGTCGAGTGAGTTCCGGTTAGTAGCTGTACCGGAATCGATGCCATCGGCAGTCACGCTGTAGGACTGCGCATGTCCCTGCTTGGTCCAATGCACGGTGCATGTACTGCCGGATCCGGTGGTGTAGACGTCAGTGGGCGGCTGGACCTTGTACTGCGGGACAAAGCTGCTCTTGCCCGTGCCGGAGGAAGCATCGCGCTGCGGCACCACGGTGGCCGTTACGGTGATTTCCCGGGTGTTCAAATCGTTCTCATTGATATCGAACGTAGCGCCACTGTCACTGCAATCGATGGTGTCCTTGACGTCTCCTCCCAAGGAAATTCGCCGGCAGCCGGCATTGCGGTTATTGCCGAGAGTGACTTTCGCCGTTACCGTGGTGTCGTCGTTCGACAACGCAATGTTCGGCGCATCCGGGTCTCCCCAGATCTTCTCTGACGGCGATGCGGCGGACTCGGCACTCCAATTGATTTTGTTATGGGCTTTGACGGTCGCCGTAATGGCGGTGCCATCGGAAATGTCGTTGTTGTTGAACGTAAACGACAGCTCGGTGGCCGTATTGCCGGTTTCCTTGGTCTGCGGAGCACCTGCACCGGTGACGGTCACTGAATAGTTGTCGACGGCGCTGAAATCACCGCTCGGCGCTTTCCACGTCACCCTGGCGGTTTTATTGCCACCTGTGATCGTAACATCGGTGGGAGCGGACGGCACCTTGTCCGGTGTGGCTTCGACGGCGGTGGACGGCTTGGACCAGCCGACGTCATTTCGCGCGGCGACGGTGAAGGAATAGGTTTTGCCGTTCTTCAGACCAGTGACCTGGCATGAGGTGACGGTACCGCAATCCTTCTCTCCGGTGACGGCACCGGTCCAACTGACCTTGTAGTTGGTGATCGGGCTGCCATTGGCGGCACCGGGCGTCCATGTGAGGCTGACCGCGCTGTCCTGCGGTTCCCCGGCTACGGGGGAGAGCAGTGGCGGCTCGGGCTTGTCGATCACGGACACGGTAATCGATGCGGTGACTTCACGATCCTTGGACTTGGTGCCGTCTTGCACGGTGACGAGCACGGTGTTCGTGGAAGCACCTACATCGGATGCGACGGCGATGGTGATGTTTCCGGAGGCATCGCATCCGGCGATGGTGAGTTTGGCGGCGTCATCCGCCTTGCAGCTGATGACGGTCAGCGAGGAATCGGGGAACGGATTGTACGCGCCGGTAAGCACGTTCACGGCATCGCTGGCACCGGCCTTGATCTTCAACGTCTTGTTGCCGACGCGTGTCAGCGGACGGGTCGAAGACACTACGCGCACGGTCACACCGGCATTCACGGTGCCCGCGCCGTATGCGATTTGCACGGGAACGGACGCGGTGGTGCCAGGAGCGGCATCCTTGGTGGCGGAAACCTGCAAGCTACCGGAACGGGACAGGTTTGCGGTGATTTGCCTGGATGATGAGCTTCCACCGGAATACGTGTATTGCTTTTCGTCGTCATACACGCCGGACGGTGCATGGGTGAGCGCCGTCAGATCAACGGTCTTGGGGTCCGCGCCCGCCTCGACATCAATAGTGGAGGACGAGAACGTGGGCGGCGGCACATCGCGGCCTATCACCGTGATCTGGAGAGTGATCACTGCGGAATTGATGATCTTGGTCTTATCCGATCCCTGCTTGCCATCCACAGCGGTAAAGGTAATGGAGGCGGGGCCTGCGTAGTCTTTTGCCGCAGTGAACTTCAGGGTCTTGTCGTTCACGTAGAAATCGGAGTTGGAAGCCTTGGTGGCGCTGACGGAATCAGCGCTTTCGATATACGGTTCCTTGCCGGCGCCGACGCGGACATAGTCATTGATGTTGATTTCAATGGTCTCGCGCGAGTTGACCTTCAATTCCGGTGCCTTGGGACGCAGCGTGGGCGGAAAGACACCATAGGCCGGTACCTGGATGAACGCGGTGGAGGTGATGTTGTATTTCGTATTGGTCACCGTGTAAGGCACGGCTCGCGCCTGTGACGTCAGGTCGACGGTGATGGTGGTCGAATGCTCGCCGCCCTTGACGTGAGCGTGAGCGCTGGCGGAGGGATGCACGCCGACCTTGAGCTCATTGGCTGTGCCGGAAGGATTGGCGATCCACTGGGAAACATCCACATCCACGGACTTCTTATCGATGGTGGCGGCGGACGGCACACGATAGTCGTAGGCGGTAGGCGGCTCGATGGCGGCACTCGGATCCACGTTTACCGTGAGGGTGGCCGTATCGGACAAGCCGGCCTTGTCTTTGACCGTGTAGGCGATATAGTCGGTGGTGGCGCTGTCGGGCGTGGTGAAGGAGAGCATATTGTCTTTCACGCTCACCCCGTCGAGACCTTGGACCTCGACATGCTTGTCGACGGTCAGATTGGTGTTGTCGCCGGAGATGTCGTTCTGCGCGACCGGCACGGTTGCGGCCGTATTGGGCCTCAACGTGATTTCGTCATCCCTGGCGTATACGCCGGAGTCGGACGATCCTTGGAATACGCCCACGCGGATCTGCGCCTGTGCGCGCTGACCGGTCCAATCCTCCACGGCATAGGAGAAGGTGTCGGTGCCGGACGAATCCGGATACGCTTCATAGACCAAGTAGTCGGAACCGACTTCGGATATGCGGCCCAGCGTGGGTGCCTTGTTGCCCAGACCCAACAGCTGATCGTCGTCGCCATCCGTGTCTATGCCGGTCAGTGTGATGGGGATGCGGACCTTCTGCCCGGCGGCAACCTGCGCTTCGGCGTCATGCGGGGTTGGCGCGGCCTTGCTCGCTGCGTCGCTCTTATGCACGGTAATGGTGATATTGGCGGAAGCCACATTACCCAGATTGTCTTCAACCGTATAGGTGATGGGGAAGTTGCCGGTCTCGCTGGATGCTTGGTAGCGGACCGTGTCTCCAGAGACGAAGGCCAGACCCTTGAACGTCCCCTTGTCGTATTGCAGGTTGTTCTTGAGTTTGACCGTGGTGCCATCCGAGTAGGCCACATGGTCAAGCACATCCACGGACACGATGCCGTCGGTACGCACCTGGGCATTGATATTGCTGGCCTTGGGCACTGAATTCGAGGTGGCCAGAGCCGGCGGCTGCAACACGATGGTGCCCTTGGCGGTTCCGGAGGCGTTGGCCACGGTGTAGGTAAGGGCGACGGGCTTCGTGGGCACCTGACGCGCGGTGATATACACGCGCTTATGGCTGACGAGACCAACCTTGATGCCGGAGTCGGCCGGTGCGCTCACCGTGGTGACGGACAGCACACCGCCCATCGGATCGACGTCATTGGTGAGCGGCTCCACAATGGCGGTATTATCCGCGCCAAGCAGGGCGACATCGTTGGCGGCAACCGGTTTGGCGGCCTCGCCGGTGGCAGGCTGCACCTCGACTCGAGCCAATCCGGTGGCCGGAATCGAACCTTGAGTAATGATGTAGGGCACATAATAGGTGCCGGGATTGGTGGCCTTGAACGTCAACGACATATCCGCCGCATTGGTGGTCGTCGAAGCGCCGTTGGGCGTATCCACCTGAGTCAGTTGTGCCGGCTGCAAGGAAGTGCCATGCACATAAGAGGACAGCTTGACGACGGTATCCGTGTTGGGAACGGTGGTTTTCGCTACCGGGTCGATGACCGCGGCCAAGGTGTTCGCGGGCTTGACCGAGAAATACACCATGCCGGTGCCGGTTGCCGTGCCGTCGGAGACGGTGACCTCGACGCCCACACGTCCCGACGCCAGCGCACCGGTGTTGAACGTAAGCTGGCCGTCGGCTCGGGTGGACACCTGCACCTGGTCGGTGTTCTGGGCCACAGCGGAGACCAGAGTGAGCGGGTCTCCATCCGGATCGTTGAAGCTGCTCAGCGCATTGGCGGTATAACTGGCTCCCTGCTCCACATCGATCTCGGGAGGAGTGTCGAACTGTACGGGAGCGTGGTTGCCTCCATCATTCAGGGTTACGGTCACCGTGGCGGAAGAGGTCTGGCCGCGACCATCGGAAATATCGTAAGTAAAGGTAACGGTGCCTGCGGATGCGGCGGAGGCATCGAGTTGCAGATACCGGCCGTCGTAAATCGGCGAAATGGTGACGTCTTTGTTGTTTGGTGCGCTAACCTTGGTGATTTTCAGTACGGAACAATCGGTCTGCTCGTCATTGCGCAGCGCGTCGAGAATCTGTTCCGAACCGGCTCGTGCGCCGATTTCATCATCCTCGGCTTTGATTTGGCCGGATTGTGCGGAACAGGTCTTGGAGAAGTCGTGGTGGTTGTTGGCCGAGTCGTTGTTCTGCTGTTCTTTCTCGGTCTGCTCGGTCTGTATTTTGTTCCACTGTATTTTGATGACTTTGGTGGAATCCTCAGGGTTCCACACATTGCCGTTAACCGTGTCGTTGAGCACCACAAGGCGATGGTTGGTGCGGAACACCAATTCGGAAGTAGTATTGACGGATTCGAGGGTTTGCGGCTTGACGCTGGTATCCGTGGGGGAGCAGGCGCGAATGTAGTTGCTGGCCTTCTGGCTCCAAGCCGAGTACACGCAGCCCTTGGACGATACCGGTCGTGCTGGATTCGCCTTGCCCCCGTTGGCTATGAAATTCGCCTTGGCATTGGACTTCAACGGGATAAGCGCAAGGCCTCTCGGTGATGCCGCGGCCACCCAATCGGACTGTATGTCATCGGTGGGAGGCTCCTGAAGGGTGAGGGTGCCGGTCGTGTCGACATCGACGCGGCCGCCCTTGAATATGACGGTTTTGCCGGTTGCGATTACCGGCGTGCTCCCGATGACGGTAAAGCTTTCAACGGTCTGCTGCTTGCCGTCGGTCAGCGATTCGAGGGTTTTGGCCTTGGCGCTGCTGGGATTGTCAAGACGCAGCACCATACCGTCGGATGGACGGTATCCGTAGACCTTGCCATCGTGGGTTACTGCGATGCGCCCGCCCTCGCCCAGCTTTATTTTCGGATCGGAAGTGGTGGGGGTCACGGAATCAAGGTTTTCCGACAAGCCGGTCCACACATTGCCGGTCTTCTCGTTGATCAGGGCTGCGGTATCCCCGCCGACCACAGTGGTGGTGTTGGCTTTGATGTCGGTCTTGACACCGGTGCTGACCGTGGATGCCTTGATGGTGGAGGCTTTGGTCGTTTCGGTCAGGATGGTGTCGCCATTATGCTGTGCGATGTCGAATCGTGGGGCGGAGGAGGAGACGCCGGCGTCGGCCTCCTTGTTCTTTACGTTGAATCGTGCGGCCTTCTGGTTTTTCAGCGAAGTGACCCATACGGTGCCATCGTCCAGTTGCACATGGCGGCGCGTGACGGTGCTCATGATCACCGCGCCGGCAACAAGTCCCAGAAGCAGCAGGAGCGTGATTACGGGAACCGTCCACGTATGCCCTCCGGAGGGCATAAGGCGGCGCAAAGCCGCGCTGATGCGTCGGCGACGATCGTATGACTGGGACGATGTGGCCATCTGAACTCCCTGACCCCTGTTTTCTCTGGTTGCTGGTGTAATGACAACGCTTTACGGTTCCAATACCTGCCGTTCCTGTTGTCCATTTGGTGAATTCGCCGCTGCTGGGCGCACGTCTGATGCGATACGCAATGCCAGGGTGGCATGCCCGGCAGTGGCGAGCGGATCATTCTTGCGGCTTGGCCGCACAGGCGATGGCGGGGCTGACGGACATCTGGCGGTTCTTGCGCACAATGGACACCTGAATGCAGGTCTGCGAGCCTTCCTGCGCGTTGACGGTCACCGTGGGATCTGACGTTGTGACGGTTTGCGCGCTCTGGTCGGTATTGCTGCCCTGCACTATGGCCCACGCATAGGTATCACCGCTTTGCGGGTCTGGATTCGTCCAGGTGAACGTCACGGATGACCCATCCGCCGCATAGGTGCCGTTCAGATTCTCCGGGGAAGGAATCTGGGCGTTCGCGGTATCGGTGATCACGTCATCCTGATTATTGCGGTTGTTGTCATCATCCTTGGTGCCGGGCGTCGCCACCTGTTTGGTATCTGATCCGGTGGCGCTGTCCATGCGGGGAACGACCACGAAGGCGAATATCAGTGCCGCTGCGGTGATCGCCGCAAGTATACCGACGGTAATACCCACCGGTTTGACCCATCGCCGTGACGAACGGGTGATCTGATCTCGCTGGTCCGTGGCCCGGCGCCGACGCTCGATGTCTTTGGGATAGGCCGGCATCCCTTCCACGGTAACGGGAGTGGCATGCCCGAAATATGCGAATTGCACACGCTGCATGGCACGTGCGAACTCCAACGCGGAGTAGTACCGCTGGTCGGGGTCCTTGTTCAGGGCCCGGCGCAGCACCGCTTCCACATCGGCCGGCACGTCGGGGCGGTTGAGGCGAGGCAATGGCTGGTTGACGATCAGCGAAATCAGTTCCGATTGCGAACGCGGGTGATAATCGTGCTGGAATGGCGAGCAGCCGACGAACATGGCGTACAGGGTGGCCGCCAGTGAATAGATGTCGGCGGCTTCCGAACCATTGGTCAGATGCTGAAGCACCTCAGGCGGTGCCCACGGCGGCGAGAATCCGGTTTCGGTGCGGTCATACACATCGGTGGAGATACCGAAATCACCCAGAACAGGCAAGCCCTGCGAGGTGATGAGAATGTTGCTGGGCTTGATGTCGTGATGGATGATATTGCTGCGATGCGCGGTGAACAGCGCGCTTGACAGCTTGATGCCGAGGTCGAGTACCTGCTCACAGGTCATGGACCGGGCCTTCATGATGCTGTTGTAGGTGCCGCCCGGCGCATATTCGATGACGATGTAGCCATGGCCATCGGAGGTGACGCCGGCACCATATACCGGCAGAATGTACGGGTGGGATGACAGCTTGGCCATGAAGTTGGCCTCGCGGTTGAACAGGGCAGCGGCCCGTGGGTCAAGGGTTTTGGCGCTGGCCTTTACCGCCACCGGGCGTGCGGGCATACGCTGGTTATATAGGTACACCGTGGCGGTGGCACCGCTTCCCAACATCTGGACGAAATCATATCCGGGCAGCTTCGGCGGTCTCATCGGAATGTTGTCCATCTGTTCCCTCCCTCCTTGGAAAATGCGCTCTCCCTGCATTCGTTCTACAGGATACCGTCAAGGGTACGATTCTTCGTCGGGTTCGGTAAAATTTTTCCCTCTGTGACGGTCGGGTTTAGGCTGGAGCCATGATGACGAGACTTGAACCTGGAACAGTGCTGGACGGCATCGACCGTGATGGAGCGGCGAGGCTGATTGTCGGCACGCCTGGAAGCGGCAAAACTGAATTCGCCTTATCGGTGTTGATGGCGGGGCTGCGCCGCTACGGTGGCACGCAGGCGGTGATGGCCGTATCCGGCCGTGTGGCCGCCGACGCATTGGGCAATCGGGTGATTCGTGAGCTCGGGTTTTCCGTGCAGGCCAGGCCGGTCACCACGCTGGGTGCCGTGGCATTCCGGGCCATATCGGCTTCGCGCGAGGGAACTGGATTGCCGTCGCCTCGATTGCTGAACGGTGCGGAACAGGATGCTTTGCTGCGTCAAGTCATGGCCGTGCATCTGCGCCATGCCGTAGCGGGAGATGATTGCGGCACCTGTGATTTGCTGCGCGTCTACTTTGCCCAGGATGACTGGGCGAGACTCATACGCGATGCCGGTGCCGGCGAGATGCCCGGCTCGGCCGCTTCCGCACAATCAAGCCTCTCGCAACAAGGGTCGGATTCGCCGTCTCCGACGTCGGCAGGCGGCTCGACCAGCGCGGATAGGTTCACGCGAGGTATTTCAGATGCGTTTATCAGCCAGTTGCGCGATATGCTGGCCCGATTGGATGAGCTCGGTGTAGGCGTTCACGAAGAGCCACGTCTCTTGGACGCCGTGACGGAGGACGCGCGATTGTCGGTGCAATGGCGTTTGGCTTTCGCGTTGCGCCGTGAATATATTGCAGCCCAAAGCGCGGTATATCCGGGGCAATACCGTTTGGATGCCTCGTATTTGCTGGTGGCAGGCGCTCGTGTGGTGCGTGAGGCATTCGCCGCCGATCACGCGGATGATTCCGACCGGCCTATGTGTGTGGAGGCGTTGGGCTTGCCCCGGCTGCTGGTTGTGGATGATGTTCAAGACACCACGCTGGCCGGCATGCGCTTCTTGGAGGAGTTGGGGAATGCCGGCGTCAAGTTGGTGCTGGTCGGCAACCCGGATGAATCGGTGCAGACCTTCCGCGGATCGTATCCGGAATATCTGATGCGCCGTGCCGTGGAAGGGCGGCTGAAGGCCAAGGAAGAACAGCTGGTTGGCGGCAGTGCCGTCGCTGATCAGTCGCACATGACGATGGCTGATGTGATCGCGTCTCGTATTTCGCTGTCGATTCCCTCGCCGGAAGACGAGCCGCTGCCTCCGGCCGAGCGTCCCGGCAAGCTGACCGCCATACTGGGCGGAGTCGATGCAGCGAATTATCAGGCGGACGGCACGGTGACCGCCGGCCTGTACCGATCCTCACGTGAGGAGCTGGATGATGTGGTCTGGCGCATCAAGCGGGCGCATCTTGACCGGCATATTCGGTGGAACGACATGGCGGTCATCACCCACGACAATGCCGCCGTGCGGCTGTTCGGCGAACGACTGCGCCGAGATGGTGTACCGGTGCGGTATTCGTCGGTCACCCGTCCTTTGAAGGACGAGACTTTCGTGCAGGGATTGTTCGCGCTTGTGGAGCTTGCCCGATTGCGTGCCGAGGGGATGGCGGAATGCCAGATGACGTTGGCTTCCTGCGCGGCATATATAAGGACTAGAGTGGCCACGTTGATGAACGGCCCGTTGGTGAGTGCCGGGGCCAAACCCGGTCAGGGGCGTCCCGCAAGGCTTGCGCCGATCGAATCGGCCATGGGGTCGTTGGAGTCGCTGGCGCATCTCGCCACGGATGATGCCATGCTGACCTCTCTGACGACGGCATGGGAAACATTGCGTGAAACATACCATGAAACACGGCGTGAAACAGGTCGTGAAACATCCTCGTCAGTGGTTTCGACGTCAGCGGTTTCGTCGTCAGTGACTTCGTTGCCAGTGTCTGTCGAAATACTCGGTGAACCGTCCGGCGATGACTTGGCCTTTGGCGTTGACGCGCTGTACGTGATGCTTGCCATTGATGATGCCGCCGCGCCGGCGCAGGCTGCGCTCGCATCCATCCACGCGGTGCTCGGCTGCCACGGCGACCCGGACATGCTGGGCGTCACCGGCGCGGAAAAGCCGGAGCCTGCCCGCATCTTCATGCACGGCCAGCCCACCTTCAAGTTCGCCGTCAAGGCGGTGCCCTACTGCATTGACCAGGTGCTGGAAAAGGCCCACATGACCATTGAGGATGTGGACTTTTTCGTGTTCCACCAGGCCAATGCCCGGATCATCGACTTCGCCGCCAAGAAGTACCACATCCCGCCGGAGAAGTACTACAAGAACATCCAGAAATACGGCAACACCTCCGCCGCCAGCATCCCCCTGGTCATCAGCGAGCTCCACGACCTGGGGAAGGTGGGGCCCGGCTCCCGGGTCCTGCTGGTGGGCTTCGGCGGCGGCCTCACCTGGGGCGGCGCTCTGGTGGAGTTCGCCTGACCCCCCTGCGTGGGAAGCAGGCGTCCTGACGCCTGCCTTGAAGATCCTTCAGTCTGATTTGGGCCGCGCATCGCGGCAAATGGGAGATCGATATGAAAAAACTCAATGAGATCCTGGGAACCAAGTACCCCTTCATCCAGGGCGGCATGGCCAACATCGCCACCGGCGAGTTTGCCGCTGCCTGCTCCAACGCCGGGGCCCTGG
>OGQQ01002007.1_pt1 | contig 14163 bp, 11 predicted proteins | sample 1553281 | NCBI WGS metagenome assembly OGQQ01 (sample SAMEA2579937, study PRJEB22360) | human gut metagenome | biome: human gut; feature: human-associated habitat; material: faeces | place: Denmark | collected 2008/2010 | reverse complement strand
CATTGAACAAATCAAGAATTGGAGACAGGTAGAGTTTCTGGTCGTTCACTTTGAACTCGGTAACATCTGTGACCCATTTCCGATTCGGCTGGTTTGTCTTGAAATGCCGTTCCAGTAGGTTTGGAGCTACTTCTCCAACTTCGCCTTTGTAAGAACTGTACTTCCTTTTTGCACGAACCTGACAGACTAAACCAAGCTGCTTCATGAGTTTCCGAACCGTCTTGTGGTTCACACAAATATCGTTGTTATGCAGTTCTTTTGTGATTCTGCGGTATCCGTATCGTTTTTTGTTCTCGTTGAAGATTATAACAATCTGTTCCTTTACCATCTGGTATTTGGCAGGATTCTGAGACTGGTGCAGATAGTAGTAGAACGTGCTGCGAGGAAGTCCGGCAAGTTGCAGCAGTGCTTTCAGAGGGTATTTCTGCCTTAGTTCCTGAACTACTTGTGCTTTCTGTTTTGGCGTTCCTCTTCCAGCACCAAGGCATTCAATTTTTTTAAGTAGTCGATTTCCATCCGAAGTCGCTGATTTTCTGCAATAAGATCTTCTTCTACTTGCTTATCCAGCTTTGGCTTCCGACCTTTCTGCGTCCCACTGGCGGCACAGGATCGTCCTCGACGCTCTAACAGAAGTGCTTCTTCTCCCTCCTCCCAATAAATGCGCTCCCAGTCCCTGAGTGTACGGTCCGAAATGCCATATTCTCTGGACGCTCCCTTAAAGCTCAGGTTTTCTCTGTGGATTCGTTTAATGATTTCTACCTTCTGCGTTCCGTTGTACTTTCGTTGTCCCTTTGGCATACAAAAACACCCCATTTCCTAAACAGTATACCATACTGTCTAACAAATAGGGTGCAGTTCATTATGCCGTCGGGTCTTTTATCATTTCAGGATGAACGTGTATCAAAAAGCTTTTGAATACGCTGCTCAAAACCTCATCTTGATGAAGAAGCCGCGATAGGATGGCTGCAAAAAGTTGAATCATTCGAAGAAAACCGCTCAATCGAGGAACGATATGGGCACAGATGAAAGCTCTTTGCAAAAGGGCTGGCGTAAATCCAAGCAAGGTTTTTCCTCACAATCTGCGCAAACTGTTCGCGAGAACATTTTATGATATCAAAAAAGATATTGCTAAATTGGCAGATATTTTGGGACACAGCAATATTAACACAACCAGAATTTATATTATGACTACCGGGGTCGAGCACCGTCGAAAAATAGAAAGCCTTGGGCTGGTGTGTTAGATTGGATAATATCTGCGGTATTTCTCTATGATATTTCAAAACATAATCAACATAAAACATAATCAACATTATGTCGCAAATGAAAAAAAGGATGGCAGTTGCCATCCTAAATGAGTATAGAAACCAAGCCCTCCTGCGCTTCAAATCATCGCGGAAAGGCTGATTTGTAATGCAATAATACAGAAAGAATCAAGTACGACTTCTGATTTTTATTGGCATTGCAGTTGTGTTTTATGGTTCAATGTGGTAAAATACCAGATGATGTTCTAACAATCGGCAGAGAATGACATAATGTTGATTATGTCGCAAATGAAAAAGGGAGAGCTCTGACTGTGGAGTTATATGAGCATAACCAAATAGCATATCAAGAGGCTGATAAAATGCTGAAGACCTATGGCTGCGCTGCGGTCATTCACCCTACCGGCACAGGGAAAAGCTTTATCGCGTTCAAGCTGATTGAAGAGCATCCCGATGCGCAATTCTTGTGGTTGTCCCCGAATGATTATATCTTTGAAAGCCAGCGGCGGAATGTCAGCGGCAATTTCAACAATGTCGTTCATATGACCTATACCCGGCTGATTCGGATGAACGAAGAAGAGCTGAATCTGCTCTGCTCGGAATATATCATTCTGGACGAATTCCATCGGTGTGGGGCGTACTGCTGGGGAACTGGTGTAGAACGGCTGCTGAAAAACTACCCCCGTGCAAAAGTTCTGGGACTGTCCGCAACGCCGATTCGGTATCTGGACAACTGCCGAAACATGGCAGAAGAACTTTTTACCGTCAAGGGAAAGCTTTGTGTTGCCAGTGAAATGACCTTGGGAGAAGCAATTGTCCGCGGAATCCTGCCAGCACCGCAATATGTGACAACAATGTTTCAGTACCAGCAGGAGCTGCACCGTTACCAGAAGCGGATCAATTGGCAGGTGCCTAATGGCGCGAAAGATATCAGTCAGCGTCAATTGAATGCACTGCGCAGGGCTCTTTGGCAAGCGGATGGACTGGAGAAAATTTTTTCACGCTATCTGAAAAGGAACGGGAAATACATCTTGTTCTGCACGGATTGGGCACAGATGCAAAAAATCAGAGCACAGCTTCCGCAGTGGCTGCGTGGCATTGATGATAGCCCGCAGATCTATTGCCTCTACGCAGGTGAACGGGAAACGGAAGCGGAGTACGAAGAATTCCTGAAAGACCAAAGGAATCATTTGAGACTTTTGCTGTGCATCAACCGGTTGAACGAGGGCGTTCATGTGGCTGATATTGACGGCGTGATTTTGTTTCGCGTGACCTCTTCGCCGATTCTCTACAAACAGCAGATCGGCAGAGCGTTGACCACCGGCAATGGAAAACAGCCGCTTATCTTAGATATTGTCAACAATTTTGACGGCTTGTCCAGTGTTGGCACGATTCGAGCGGAAATGGCTGCTGCCGTTCAGAAATTGCGCAGTGCGGGCAAAGAAAATCTGGTCCGCGTAGACAAATTTCCGATTGAGGAACAGGTGGAGGATAGCGTCCGGCTGGTTCAAGAACTGGAAAACACCTTGAATAATACATGGGATACGTGGTATGCGGAAGCGTGTGCCTATTTTTCTTCTCATGGAAATCTGGCGGTTCCAAGACGGTATGTTACGGAAAGCGGAATGCAGCTTGGTGTTTGGATACAGACCCAGCGGGCTGTTTTCAACGGAAAAGCCAGAGGAAACCTTACCGATGAACAAGTGAATGCGTTGAATGCCATTGGAATGGAATGGGGCAGTGTTCTGGACAGCGCATGGAACGAGACTTGGAAATTGGCAAAGGAATATTACGAGGCCAATGGGAATCTGCTTGTGCCGGATAGCTTTCAAATCGGTGGTATAGATCTAGGAAAGTGGATCGCATACCAGCGCAGCCGAAAGAAGCATGGCCGACTTTCTGCGGAACGCGTTGCGAAACTGAATGAAATTGGCATGGTGTGGGACACAGTTAATTCCAGATGGGAGCAGCGATATGCACAAGCGAAGCGGTATTTTGATAAAAAAGGAAATCTGGATATCCCAAGTTCCTACCGCTGTGAAGACGGCTTCCTGTTGGGGATGTGGGTTGCAAGTCAGAGAAAAGCCAAAACGGGCGCAAATAAATCCAAAAGGTTGACTGCTGAACAAATCGACCGACTTACTGCAATTGGGATGGACTGGGGCGGCACTCAGGAGACTCAGTGGCAAAATGCCTATCGACGGGCAGAAGAATACTACCAACAGAACGGAAATCTGAACATTCCGTATGCTTATTGCACGGTGGATGGCTATCGGCTTGGTCGGTGGCTGGCCCGGCAGAAAAATGCGGGAAGGAAAAGCGGCAATTGTGTCATGACTCCGGAGAGAGTTGCAAAATTAGAGAAGATAGGAATTGTGTGGGATGTTGCAAGATAACCTAAAAAATCGTGTCGCGGCAGTGGTTGTTACTTACAACCGGCTGGAATTCCTAAAGAGGTGTGTGAATTCACTGCATAAACAGACCGTACCGTGCGATATTTTAGTCGTGGATAATGCCAGTACCGATGAAACGGCCCAGTGGCTTGAATCACAGACAGATATTTTTTTTCATAATACGGGGAGCAACCTTGGCGGTGCCGGCGGATTCCATTATGGTATGCGCTGGGCGGTAGAGGCAAATTATGACTATCTGTGGGTCATGGATGACGATTGCTTTCCCAAAACGGATGCCTTAGAGAAGCTTTTGAGTGCAGACTCTCTTTTGAAGGGAGTGTATGGATGGATGAGCAGTGTTGCCCTATGGACGGATGGCCGTGAATGCCGAATGAATCGTCCGAAGGTGAAAAAAAGCTTTTACGAACACATCGAATTACTGCGCGATGGAGTTCTGCAAGCGGAACAGGCAACATTTGTCTCGCTGTTCCTAAAAAGTGAAACGGTTCGTGAAGTTGGTCTACCAATTGCCGAATATTTCATCTGGGGAGATGACATCGAGTACACCCGGCGAATCGCTGTACGAAGAAATTATCCTTGTTATATCGTTGGGCAGAGCCAAGTGATTCATGCTATGAAAAACAATAACGGCAGCAATCTGGCATTGGATGATATTGAGCGTATCAACCGATATTGGTACGCATACCGGAATGAAAACTATACCTACCGACAGGAAGGCATAAAAGGCATCTGCTATTATCTGGCACGTTGCGGAAAGCACGGAACGCAGATTTTGCTTTCCGCAAAAGACCATCGATTGAAACGCCTCGGTGTGTTGTTCCAAGGGATGATAAGCGGGGTTGGCTTTGCCCCAGAGGTGGAATACGTTGCGGGAACACGAAATGATGCGGAATCAACTATAAGAGAGTGAGAGAACAAATTCATGCAAAACAGAGAATATATAAAGACGAAGAAATTGAAAGAAATGCAAGAAAACCCCCGATTTTTGAAGCGTGTGCTGATCGGGATCTTTGCGTTTTACTGTGCATTCGTTGTGCTGTTTTACTTTCTGACAGGTGATCAACTGATTTATCGGGAGTCGCGAGGAGAGCAGGAAATGCCAGCAGCGACTGCGGGAACGGTGGAGCTGTATCAGGGCAGCGATGTGACGCAGTACTTTATGACTGGCGTACAGCGTCTGGATTCCGTTTCCGTGCTGTGGGGAACTTATTACCGCGCCAATGCGGGCACTGTTACCGTCGAGCTTCTACGAACCGATACTGGAGAAGTTCTTATGAGCGGCCAATTCGCTGCGGTGGATATCCCGGAGGGGGGCACAACAACCATTTATGCGCAGCAGCCTATAGAGGGCTTGCCGGGTGTTGAGCTGGCGCTTCATATTACAGCAGATTCCGCTCCCGGTGAGGCGGTCTCCCCTCTGATGGATGCAGAAAATCCTTCAACCGGCGGTCTTTGGCTGAACGGAGAGCAAACGACCGGTCTCTTGTGTTTCAGCACGGCGGGTACCGATTATATCCGCGCGGGACTGCATTATTGGCAGTTGGTGAGTATTGTTGGCGCGGTATTGCTGGCAGTGCTGGTATTTGCATGGAATCGCTACCAGCGCGGCAGACAGGATATTCTGGCCGACGCAATACTCGCAGTGAAAAAATATCGCTTTCTCATTAAACAACTTGTCTCCCGCGATTTCAAAACCAAATATAAGCGCTCTGTACTGGGTGTGTTCTGGAGCTTTTTAAACCCTCTTTTGACGATGACAGTGCAGTATTTCGTCTTTTCGACCATCTTCAACTCGGACATTGAATACTACCCGGCCTACCTGCTCGTCGGTATCGTTTCGTTCAACTTTTTCAACGAAGCCTGTGGCATGGGCCTGATGTCGATCATTGGCAACTCCGGTCTGATTACCAAAGTCTATATGCCGAAGTATATCTATCCGCTTACGCGCGTGATGTCCTCGGTGGTCAACTTGGCGATCTCTCTGATCCCGCTGATCATTGTTTCAATGTTTACGGGCGTTCATTTCCGTAAATCGGCGTTACTGGCGCTCTATTTTTTGGTCTGTCTGATCCTTTTCACGCTGGGTGTGGTTTTGCTGCTCTCGGCGGCGATGGTCTTCTTCCGGGATGTGCAATTCCTTTGGAATGTCATCAGCATGATCTGGATGTACGCAACACCGCTGTTTTACCCGGAGACGATTCTTCCGGATCAGTTCAAGTTCGTTCTGCAGATCAACCCGCTATACCACATCATCAAAGCGGAGCGCACCTGCATTTTGGGCGGTATTTCGCCGGACCCGGTGGTCTATGTGCAGTGTCTACTGATGGCACTGGCCGCGCTGCTGATAGGTGCGCTGGTATTCAAAAAGACCCAGAACAAGTTTGTGCTGTATTTGTAAAGGAGGTGGAACATTATGAGAAAAACGATGATCGAAGTAAATGACGTAACGATGCGCTTCCATATGAATACAGACCGCATCCTGTCATTGAAGGAATTTGTGACCACCGCCCTTCGCGGTAAGCTGGCATTTCAGGACTTCACCGCGCTGAACCATGTTTCCTTTACTGTGAAAAAAGGCGAGACTGTTGGCCTTATCGGCCACAACGGCGCGGGCAAAAGTACCATGCTGAAGGTGATCTCCGGCATTCTGGAGCCGACAAAAGGTAAGGTCACGACCCACGGCAATATCGTCCCCATGCTGGAGCTTGGTTCCGGCTTCGATTTTGACCTCACCGGCCGGGAAAACATCTATCTGAACGGTGCGATCCTAGGCTACAGTGAGGAATTCCTGAAAGCAAAGTACGATGAGATTGTAGAGTTCTCCGAACTGGGCGACTTCATCGAAATGCCCATCCGAAATTATTCGTCCGGTATGTTGGCCCGTCTGGCTTTCTCTGTTGCGGCAGAGGTGCAGCCGGAAATTCTGATCGTAGACGAGATCCTTTCGGTGGGCGACGCAAACTTTCAGGAGAAGAGCCGCAAGCGGATGATGGAACTCATGAGCGGCGGCACGACCGTGCTGTTCGTCTCGCATAATCTGGAACAAATCCGCGAAATGTGCTCCAAGGTCGTCTGGCTGGAGCACGGAACCGTGCAAATGGTGGGGGATACTAAAGAAGTCTGCGACGCGTATGCGAAAGCATAACCGTACAGTACGCAAGTACAGAAGAAGCTTTGTAATAGAGGAGAAATTATATGAAAAAAATACTTTCAGTTTCAATTGCGGCGTACAATGTTTCAAAGACATTGGCAGAATGTGTTGAACCTTTTTTGAGATGTACGGCATTAGAACAGCTTGATATCATGATCGTAGATGATGGGTCAAAAGATAAAACTGCATCGATTGCGCAGGAATATGCTTCTCGTTTTCCGAATAGTATTCGCTTGATTTCCAAGGAAAATGGAGGATGGGGTTCGACTGTAAATACTGGTATTCAAAATGCGAAAGGTCTCTATTTTCGCCAATTGGACGGAGATGACTATTATAATCCAGAAAATCTCGCTGTTTATGTTGATTTTTTGAGCAAGAGTGGCGCGGATATGGTGGTTGCGCCCTATGTAGAATATGATGAACAGACTGGCGATATTCTTGCAGAAAAAGACTGCAATCCCGGATGTTCGATTGGAAAAATTTATGCCCTTAAGGACCTTTATAATTTTGCTCCATTTATGCACAGCGTTGCAGTGAAGACGGCGCTATTGAAAGATTCCGTGGACGTTACAGAAAAATGTTTTTATACAGATACAGAATTTGTACTGAAAGCGTGTAATCAGGTGAATTCTGTTATGTTCTTCGATAAAGCAATCTATTATTATCGAAGGGCCTCTGTTGGGCAAAGCATGAGCTTGGATGGTATGGAAAAGCATTATGCAGACCAAACAAAGGTAATTGAAGTAATGTTGAAATACATGAAGAATGAAGTAAAGCGTGAAGAAGTGCAGCGAATCTATGATAATTTGTTAAAAGGCACTTGCTGGTGGCAGTATTTGGTCCTTTTATATATTCACCCCACAAAAGAACATAAAAAAGCGTTGGTTTCATACGACAGAATGTTAAAAAAGAATGCGCTACAGTATTATAAGGAAATTCACTTTAGAAATTTAACGATTCTTCGACACACTTTCTTCATTGGGTATAGTTACTTCGCTAAAAGACAGAAAGAAGAGGATAATCGATTTAGTGAAGATGGTCGCCTCTTGTTCTGATTTTGAAGAAAAATAGTATGGGGGCGAGTTAAAATGAATCGGGTTTGCATAAGTGCGATTGTTCCTGTTTACAATACGCCGTCGAAATTTCTGTGCGAATGTATCGATAGTCTTCTCTCACAGAGTTATAAAAATATCCAAGTTCTCTTGATTGATGATGGCAGCAATAAAGAAACAAAAGATATCTGCGATTTGTATGCAAAAAAAGATGTGCGAATCACGGTAATTCATCAGGAAAATTCAGGACCCAGCGTTGCTAGAAATACAGGAATCCAAAATGTTACAGGTGATTTTTTAACCTTTATCGATTCGGATGATGTGCTTTTACCAGATGCTTGGGAAAAGGCAATTCAATCCATGGAACGGTTGAATGCTGATTGTGGAATTTATGGGTGGTATGACCATGGGCAAAACACAGCGACACGGAAGACCGTTACAGACGAATTAAAAATTATGAGTGCCAGCGATGCAGTATGTTGTATTGCAGCAGATAATGATGCTTGTGGCGGTGGATATCCATGGAACAAGATTTGGAGAACAAGTTCGATTCGAAAAAATAATAATGGAAAAATTCCAATGTTTGATACGACACTTTTTGCATACGAAGATAAGGAATGGATTATAAGAACATTGGATGGCCTTGGAAATGTTGTTCTTTTGCCGCAAGTATTTTACGATTATCGGTTTGTACCATCCAGTTTGACAAATGCAGCAGAAAGCTGGGAAAAGCGACAGTATAATGCATATAGAGCTTACGATACTATTTTAGCTTTTCTTGAAGGACGAAACAAAAAAGCCTGGCGAGCTGCAGTAAATTTTTACTTTTATTTTTGTGCAGTGGATACATACAATCAGTATCGGCATCCGAAATGGGTTGGAATAGCACGATGCAGAAGGACCAAAAAAAGTTTGTACGCACTGTGTAAGCGTATAACGTGCAGTGATCTTGATAAGCTAAAGGCAAAGCTTGTTTGGATATGGGTACAGATATGGGGGTTGTTTTAATGGAAGAATTTGGTCTTCTGGAAAAATTAACACAGCGCAACCTCCACTGTACGGGGTGTGCGGCATGTGCAAATAGTTGCCCTGTTGATGCAATCCAGATGAAATGTGATAGATTTGGATTTTTTCGCCCTAGCATTGATAAAAAGAAGTGTGTGGACTGTATAAAATGTGTAAATACTTGCCCGGTTCTAAACGACACTTTGCCTCATAATAACCCGCGGCCAGTTTGTTATGCAGTACAGGCGGATGACGTAACACGAAAAAAAAGCTCATCCGGGGGGGCATTTACAGTACTGGCAAGAGAAATTCTTCGTCGAAGAGGTGTTATAGTAGGCGCAGCAATGGATGCTACGCTGACGGTACGGCATATTTGCATACAATCAGAAGAAGAGCTCTCGACTCTTAGAAAGTCAAAGTATGTGCAAAGCGACCCACAATATATTTATCGAACCGTCAGAGAATATCTTAGCCAAGGAAAGTGGGTGCTTTTTTCAGGAACCCCTTGTCAGGTCGCGGCACTTTATTCGGTACTTGGAGAAGAAAAGGAACAACTGATTACAGTGGATATTCTGTGTCACGGAGTCCCTTCACAGAAAATGCTTCGGGAATCTCTCGCAAATGAATTTGAACCCAAAAAAGTTGTATCGATAGATTTTAGAGATAAAGATTATGGCTGGGATTGTTTGAATATGACGGTGGTGACTTCTGATGGGACGAAGCAAAGAATCAGTTACAATGAGAGCCGTTATGAACAGGGGTTTCATCAATATCTAACTTTACAGGAAAGTTGCTATTGCTGCAAGTTCAGTAAATTTCCACGCCGGGGAGATATAACTATCGGTGACTTTTGGAAAATTAGTGAATTCTCTCCTGAACTTGATGATCGAAAAGGGACAAGTGCACTTTTGATTAACAATCCGAAAGGACAAACTCTGTGGGAAATAGCAAAAATTTCTTGCGAATTAGCACAACAGGTTCCGATTTCTTATCTGAAAAATAATCGAATATTTTTAGAGGAAACAAGACATCCGGCACGTGACTATTTTTTACAGCTTTATCCACAAAGAAAATTCGATAAAGCTGTTTGGGACGCGCTTCGAGGACACCATGATGTTGGAATCGTAGGAAATTGGTCATATCCGAATTATGGCTCGGAGCTTACTTATTATGCTTTGTATCGTACCATTGTAGAAACAGGGCGTACCGTTGTGATGCTCAGTTGGCCGAAAAGCTCCAAATGGAAGCCATATGAACGAGCACAGTTGTTCAAGAAAGATCCGTATCCAATTTGTGATGTTGCGGAATTGGTAAATACACGGAGAGAACTGCGGAAGTATAACCAACTAAGCGATATTTTTGTTTTGGGATCAGACCAGTTGCTGAACGACAATCTGTATAATTGGTTTGATAAATTTATGCAACTTGACTGGGCAACCGGGAATAAGCGTAAAATTGCCTATGCTACATCGTTTGGAACAGATTATATTTGGGGGAGCGATGAAGATCGCGCGGAAATGGCGCATTTCTTACAGGAATTCGACTTTGTATCAAGTCGTGAGCAAAGCGGGCAGACGTTATTGAAAGAACGCTTTGGTGTGCATTCTGATTTGGTGCTGGATCCCGTTTTTTTAGCACCGTCCAAAATGTATCAGGAACTGGCAGATAGGGGAGATGAAATCGTTCCAGCGAGACAGTATCTATTTGCGTATATATTGGATGAGACACAGAAAAAAGCAGAGTTTTTGCAAGAGTGTGCGACCAAAATGAATTTAAGTCTTTTTTCTGTCAGTGATGCGGCTCCAAAAGAACATCGATTGGCACAGAACGATGTAATCGATGTGGTGTATAATGCAAAGCTGGAAGAATGGCTTGCATGTATCAGGAATTGTAGCTATATGATTACCGATTCTTTTCATGGAATGTGTATGGCGATTTTGTTTCATAAACCTTTTGTAGCGATTTGCAATGAAAGCCGTGGAGCAACGCGATTTGTCTCAATCTTGAATCAGTTAGGGTTGGGTAATCGATTGGTCACCAGTGAAAATAATTTGGGGCAGAAAACAGACATACTTCAAATGGAAATCGATTATAAGACAGTGGAAGAAAGATTGTCGACTCTTCGAATAAAAAGCAAAAAATGGCTTTGCAATGCATTGGAGGTGGAACTACCACCCAAAGCTCTATCTACATACGACCTAGTTGATTCAAAACTGTATGAATCCGAACGAAGAAACACAGAACGAAAGAAACAACTAGATATTACTGATGAAAAGCAATGGTCACAGTTGGAAGATCATCGGATGAGATTGGATGGTGTGGATGATAAACTGCGAATTCTGGAAGAAAAGAACCTAAAAATGGAACAGCAAATTCGTTTGCTAAAAGAACAAAATGGCACCTTGATGAATTTATGTGAAGAATTGAAAAAAACAAGTTTTTTATATCGTTTAAATACAAGACTGAAAAAGTTGGAATAGTGGAGTTTTGTATTCCTAAAATGAAAGAAGGATTTATGCCGATAGATAAGACTGAATATAATCCAACAATTGACGTAATGAATATCGCTGCCTGCATTGCCGTTGTGGCTCTTCATGTGAATGGCGGCATCTGGAGTTTTACGCGTAATCTAAACTGGGCGATAATGCTGATTACGGAGTGCGTATGCTATTGGGCAGTTCCTGTATTTTTTATGATTACAGGGGCAACACTTTTGGATTACCGTTTGCGCTACTCTACAAAAGTCTTTTTTCAAAAGCGCTTTACCAAAACAGGTATACCGTTCGTCTTTTGGAGTATCGTGTCAATCTTTTGGGCAGTGTACATATCGCATTATTTGCCGCCAGATGTGTTAAGCAATCTTGGAAGTTTTTTGGACGCTATTGTAAACACTAAGGGAATGGTTTTTCCCGCCTTTGTTTGCACTGTATCTTGTGATTCCAGTTTTTTCTCAAATTTCCGAAGATAAACGGAAAAATACATTTTTATACGGAAGTGCAATTGCGTTCATCATTTGCTCGTGCTTGCCGCTATTACTTTCTTTTCTGAAAGTTTCCTTCAACATGCCAGTAATAGGGGGAGGGGGATACTGCGGATATCTCTTCCTCGGCTATTACATAACCCATTATAACATCCCAAAGAAAATACGGACACGTATGATATATCCACTTGGTGCTTTTGGTTTGTTGCTGCGATATGTGGGAACTCTTGTGGAATCTTTTCATATTGAAGCCGTCGGAGGAACTTTCAGGGGATACGAACGCTTTCCCTGCGTTGTATTTTCAGTCGCCGTTTTTGTATGGTTCTGGTACCACGACTGGTCATTCTTAAACAGCAGAAAGAAAAAGCATTTCCTGAGAGTGGTGTCCGGCGCAAGCTTTGGTGTTTATCTAACGCATTTTTACATTTTGCGATATTTTGTGGATACACTTCAACTTGATATGCAGTCTTGGCAATGGCGTGTTTGGGGAGTTCCAGCAGTGTACTTATCCTCGCTCATTATCACACTAGCACTTAAGAGAGTACCACGAATCAATAAACTTGTACCATAACAAAAGGAGTACCCATGTACGATTACTTAGTTGTCGGTTCCGGCTTATACGGAGCCATCTTTGCCCACGAGGCAAAAGCCCACGGCAAGTCTGTTTTGGTGGTGGACAAGCGCCCCAACATTGCGGGCAACGTCTACACGGAAAACATCGAGGGCATCAATGTGCACAAGTATGGCGCCCACATTTTCCACACCAACAATAAAAAAGTGTGGCAGTATATCACGCAGTTTGCGGAGTTCAACCGTTTCACCAACAGCCCGGTGGCAAATTATAAGGGTGAGCTGTACTCCCTGCCGTTCAATATGTACACCTTCAATAAGATGTGGGGTGTGGTGACGCCGGAAGAAGCGGCTGCCAAAATCGAGGAGCAACGCAAAGAAATCACCGGCGAACCGCAGAATCTGGAAGAACAGGCCATCTCGCTGGTGGGCCGGGATATCTACGAAAAGCTCATCAAGGGCTATACGGAAAAGCAGTGGGGCCGCGATTGCAAGGAGCTGCCTGCGTTTATCATCAAGCGCCTGCCTGTGCGCCTAACCTTTGATAACAACTACTTCAACGCGCTGTATCAGGGCATCCCGGTGGGCGGCTACACCAAAATGGTGGCCAACCTGCTGGACGGCATTGAGGTGCGGCTCAGCACAGACTATTTGGAACACAAGACAGAACTGGATGCACTGGCTGAAAAGGTTGTGTATACCGGACCTATCGACGCTTATTTTGACTACAAGTTGGGTACGCTGGAATATCGTTCTGTTCGCTTTGAGAACGAACTGCTGGACAAGCCGAACTTTCAAGGAAACGCAGCGGTCAATTATACCGACCGCGAAACACCGTGGACCCGCATTATTGAGCATAAGTGGTTTGAGTTTGGCAAAGATGAAAATGGGAACGATTTGCCAAAAACGATTATTAGCCGCGAGTATTCTTCTGAATGGAAGCCCGGTGACGAGCCCTACTATCCAGTGAATGATAAGAAGAACGGTGCGCTCTATGTGGAGTACAAAAAGCTGGCCGACGCAGAGCCGAATGTGATTTTTGGCGGCCGTCTGGGCGAGTATAAATATTACGATATGGATGCTGTCATCGCATCGGCGCTTGAAATGACTGAGAAGCATTTTGACTAATCCTCTCTGCCGTCGAAAAACCGGTTGCAATCCGCCGACATATCTGTTAAAATGAATATGCGGCGCACTACCGAACAAAAGAGCCCCACATGGGGCTCTTTTGCTTGTCACCAAATCATTCTGTTGTTGATAAGTCTGCGTCACAGGCTTTTCAGTAAGGCTGCACGGCTGTTTTCCGTGCACAGAAAGGAACGATACCATGCCTTCTTTGACCACATACAAGCTCCTCAAGCAGGAGCACGACGCCCGGCGGGGCGAGTTCAAGACCGTGCACGGCACGGTGCAGACTCCCGCGTTCCAGAATGTTGCCACGGCGGGTGCCATCAAGGGCGGCCTGTCTGCGCAGGATCTCAAGGACATCGGCGCACAGGTCATGCTCTGCAACACTTACCATCTGCACCTGCGCCCCGGCGACAAGCTGGTGGCCGACATGGGCGGTCTGCACAAGTTCACCCGCTGGAGCGGCCCCATCCTGACCGACAGCGGCGGATTTCAGGTGTTCAGCCTCTCCAAGCTGCGCAAGATCACCGAGGAGGGCGTGACCTTCGCTTCCCATCTGGACGGCCACCGCATCTTCATGGGCCCCGAAGAGAGTATGCAGATC